>ENA-OQIC01000193-OQIC01000193.1-human-gut-metagenome-genome-assembly--contig:-NODE-193-length-28096-cov-11.050914_pt1 | contig 28096 bp, 26 predicted proteins | sample MGYA00242572_ERZ504736 | MGnify/ENA primary metagenome ERZ504736 (study PRJEB26092, sample SAMD00036201) | human gut metagenome | host: Homo sapiens | study: EMG produced TPA metagenomics assembly of...
TTTTTTCCTCCGCTTGTATGCGCTTGCCGAGTAGCTGGTCGTTCCAGTCTTTATAGCCTTCTGCTGCAGATTCATAAATGATACATTCTCCAGATTCCAGAGGAGAAACAGAAGGTTCCTGAAGAGCCTTTTGGATAGCTTCCAGATTGTTTCTCATTCGCTCTAATTCTTCTTTGCTTGCCGAACCGTTGGCGCAGGCCATTTCATATTCATCCATACAGACCATCTTCTGCTCTTGCAGATAACCGTCATCGATATCCATTCTGTCATTCAGATTCGGGGTCTTGGTGTTGAGTCCCAAAGTGGATATGATTTTATTGAAATCAAAAGACTTAAGGGACAGTTCATATTGTATTTTATTGTTGGTGTAATCCTGAACTATCAGCTTGTCATCATTCGACAGACTGGTGGTAAAGTTCCTGCCGGAATGAGTGAATGCAAAATGAATGGCATAAATCTGCCCGGCACGGTCACGGTCGAAACAAAGGTGATGGAAGGCATGAGGATTGGCCTTTATCATTCCCTTAAATTGAAGTTGGCTTGGTGTTCCGCCGGTAGAAATGAATACTGCTTTTCTCAACTCCTTGTTCTGTGCCTGATGAAGCTGGTAATAAGCCATGGCATCATAGGCACTCTCAAACCAATAGATATGTCTTGCAGAAGCCGGAGGGGTTTGGGCTGGACTGGCAATCCACAGCCCCTCGCTTGAATTGCTTCCTTCGGCCTTGCCCTTGTAGCTGCCGCTTCCGTCCATACGCAGACGACCGCGCTCTTCCAGACCGACAATCTGCTCTGGATTCCCGGGCAGGGACAGCGGGAAGGCAAGGTTGGTGAATTGCAGGCCGTCTGCCCGGTGCCTGGTTGCCAGGAAGAAATCCCGGTGAAAGGCATACTGCGTATACAGGTCGATGCCGCGGTGCTTGAAGAAAGGATAGAACTTCTTCTGCGTTTCCCGATCCTGCGGATTGAACCTGTGGATGTCGTAGTCCGTCATCTGGAACGGTTTCACGTCCCGTTTGGGCTGGACAATCCGGGTTTCCCGCTCCGTGACGGGTATGTGCAGCAGTCTGTTGCAAACGAGGTTTACCAGCCTGTCCGGAGACATGCCGGCATGATACTCCGCAAAGAAGTGCGGATGCTCCTTGATGAAGGAGATGATGTTATACACTTTCTGCTGTTGTGCTTGGAAACAGCATTTCCCCTGTTGTGTCACAATGAACTTGTCTCCACGGATGCGTCTGCCTTCGTTGTCCAGACGGACATACGCAGGATAGCGCAAACCGTCCCGGCGGTTCAGGTGGTATCCCGCATCAATCAGTACGTCCTGTATGTTCAGTCGTTGCAGGAAGTCGTCGTAGGTAAGGTCTCCGTTTCTCATAGGTTTATCTTCCTCTTCTCATTTCGTTGATATCCTGGTTCATTTGCGCTTCAAAGTAACGGATGGCCACATCCCTCGGAGTGTCCACACCGGGTTTGAAGTACGGTCTCGGACCGCTGAAACATTCTCCGTGGAAATGCGGGCCGTGGTGATGATGATGGTGATGAAGGTTGTGGGCGGCCTCCGAGGCGACCACCGCACCGGCTGTAAGGGCGGCAAAGATTTTCACACCCAGTCCTTTGCTTGCTCCCGGGTGGGTCTTCATATCCACTTCGCTGAAAATCTTCGAGAACATCTTCATGCGGTGATAGTCGTCCACGGCAAGGAACTTGTCGTAGTCCTTTTGGCTGATCTCATGATTGATGATCTTTCCGTCTATGACAGCGGACATCTTGTATTTCCCTTCTGTCTCTGCCGGCTGTACGGCGATTTTGCTCACCTCGACCTCCCGACCATGTTTCTCCTCCCGGTACCAGCCCTTGTTCTCGTTCAGGTACTGGAGGTCACGTCCGTCCACGGCGGCACCGACCGTACCTTGTATGGAGGCTTGCTGGAGCGTAGCCTCTTCCGGCTGAAACAGATCCTGTTCCTGCCGTTGTCGCTCTTCCAGTTCCTGCTGCACTTCGGGATGCAGTCCGATGGCGATGCGGTCGCTGCTGTTGAGCTGTTCCAGGGTCACTTTCTCGGCATAATCCGCCCGTATGATGTCGTTCAGCAGTTCCAGACGCTTTTCTATGGGCTGCTCCTCGATGGAAGCTTTGACCAGTGTATGCACTTCCGCTTCCGTCAGGTCATAGACCATGTCGGCCTGTACGTTTTCTGACTGTACGGTCAGCGTCCGTTGCTCCGCGTCCACGATCAGGCCGTGTGAAGTAAGACATTCCGACCATTTCTCGTTGGAGAAATAGACTGGAGAGGCTATCAGTTTCTTGTAGGGACGTGCCGGTTCCGTACTGCGCGGACGGCTGACAAGCGGTGTGATGGCCGCTTGTAGATTCTGAAGCACGTCCTGCTCTCTGGCAGGAGGTTCCGCCTGACGACCTTTGTAGTAGAATCCGTAGCCGCCCGATTGCAGCTCACCGGGTTTCATGCGTCCGTCGGGTCCTTCGGGTACGATGGAGGGGCCTGGAAAGAACAGCTGTCCGCCGACCCTGCGCAGGTGGAAACCCCATTGATGGCGTGGAGTCCAGCCGAGGAACGGCGGAGGCATGCCCAGCCGTCCCAGATGACCGTACTCACCGATGCCGATGCGGTAGCCGTGCAGCCCCATCGCCACACGCCCGTTGGCATTGCGGGCATGGACAAAGTTCTTGGGCATGTAGAAGTCTTTGCCGATGATGCTCGTAAGCACATTGTAGGCTTTCTTGTTGGCCGTATTGGTTCCCCAGTCCGTCAGGGCCAGCATCTGACGTTCGGTGATCGGATAGACCAACAACGGCGAATCATGTCCCTGCACGATCAGCCGGTAGCCGCCTCCGTCAAACGCAACATGGGCCTGTAGCCCGTTGCGCAACAGTATGCTGTGCATTTCGGGCTGCAAGTCCATCTGCCGGGGGTTGGTATTTGTTCGTATCGCCATAGTCTGATGTTATGATGTTGGTTTGTCAAGCGTCGCCGCGTTCCAGGGCTTCCTCCAGCTGTCCGTCCTTGAAGCGGACGAAGGCGGCTGCGGAGTCTTCGCCTACCGTGAGGCCTTTGTCTGCGCAGTAGTCCACATATTCCTCCTGCCACTCGGCGGAGTAATGGTTGACATAGTCGAGCCAGCCGTATTCACCGCTTTGCATTTTCTCGACAAGAATCTCTTCGGGGTAATATTTCTGTTGTGCCATACTTTTTTGATTGGTCAGGTTCTACTTATGAAGGCCGGCTGCACGGTTACGTTCACCGCTCTTCTTCTGTTCGTTCCACAGTTCTTCGGTGTATTCCTCCTCGGGGACATAATCAAGGTTGCCGTCGTCGTCCATCACCCAGCAGCCGTAGCAGCCGAAGGTGTATTTGTCCCATTCCCTCTTGGGCTGTTCTTTCCATTTTTGCGCGTCGCCAGCACAGAAACGGATGCCGGTTTTGTTATGCAGGTCGATACCTACCGTGACAGGTTCGCCTTCCACCGCTACTGTCAGCGGCTCACCATGCTGCATGCCGTTCACTTCCACCGTACCGAGGTGCATCATTCCGGCCAGCACTTTCAGGTTGCGGGCGATGATGGGGGTCGGGACATACATTACCTGTTTGGTCCCTTCGTCAATCTGTACGAATGACTTGCTGCGGCGTCCGTCCGCCATCTCCACGTCAGCGATGATGGTCTTGCCTTCCAGCAGCTTTTTCTGCTGGTTCCCGTCATAGCGTTCCAACGGTGAGGACTTCAGTGCGGGATAGAAGACTACATCCACCGCTCCGCTATCCATGCGGATAAAGGCAAAGCGGCTGCGGCTTTCGATGGTTTCGCCGTTCTCGTCGGTCACACGTACGGGCAGTACCGGTGAATAGCCGCCTCTCCCGATTTCTTCGAGTACACGCATGGGTAGGTCTTCGATCATCTCTTGTGTGAGACCGAAACGGGCCAGTGTCTGATAAGGCAGTTCGTTGAACTCAAAATGCTCTTGTTTCATATTCCAAATAATATTATAAAGTTATATTACGCAAATATAGAGCGATTCTGTTCTGAGAGTTAATAAGTGGCTATATAAGTGATTAAAAAGTACGAAATTCAATATTTGGAATATGATTTAAAGTAAATAATCATATTTCAAATACTAAAACGTACCATATTTAAAAGGAAATTTTCCGATAGCAGGAGATGAGTAGGACAAGCATGCTATCTTTGCCGTTATGAGAAAATTTTTATGGTTGGTGGCGGCGAATGTCTGTTTGTGTGCAGCTCCTGTCAAAGCACAATTCAATACCGTCGCTGCCGTTCCTGCACGCTACAAGGTAGAGGTGTCAGGTATGGGTACGGAACCTACATGGCCGGTTTGCGGAAACGGGATTTCCACAGAAGAAATCTCCAAAGATACCCCGGCATCAGAAGATATGGATAAGAAGAAATGGATGGAACGTTATATGAGCGTAAGCTATCCGCTGCGCCGTATCAAGGTTACTTCGCCTTACGGCTACCGCAAGGACCCGTTTACCGGGAAAAGAAGTTTCATGGTGGACTGGACTTGCATGCCCGGGGCGATGAAGTGATGGCCATGATGTCCGGTCGGGTCATCAAGGTCGGCCAGGACAAGATTTCCGGCAAATATGTCACGCTGCGGCATGGCAGGTATACCGTCAGTTACTGCCATTTGTCGAAGATTCTTGTCGTCAGGGGCACGATGGTCCGTCCGCGTGATGTGGTCGGTATCACAGGTTCTACAGGGCGCAGTACCGGCGAACACCTGCACATCACCTGCAAGATGGACGGCAGGAGTGTCAATCCTTCTGTGATGCTCGACTACATCCGCTCCATCCGTCAGGAATGTGTGACAGCCTTGGCTGGAATGTAAAATCCGCTTTCAGGTATGATTTTCATTGCTGACGTATTTTCCCGTTTGGCAATGATATAAGAATGGTCTTTTCTTTATACCTTTACAACGATTTACAAAGATAGGCGTAGAAATGGAAATAGTCAATTTGTTGGAAGCCAAGTCAAGGATAGAATTGCGTGAATGACTGATTCAAAATCATCGTATAGAAACAGAGTGTTGGGTGGTTGTGAAATGTAGCAGATCCAAAGATGACAGAACATTTCGGTACATTGATGCAGTGGAGGAGACCCTATGCTTTGGCTGGATTGACAGCATGACCAAGAGAATGGATGATGGTAGGACGGTACAGAAACTCTGTCCGCGAAAAGCAAAAAGCATTTGGTCGGAGCTAAATAAGGAAAGGTGCCGAAGAATGGAGCGACTCGGATTGATGACAGATGCAGGAAGAGCCGTACTGCCTGATATGTCAGACAACAGTTTTCAGTCCAAGACACATGGTAAGATTTTAGAATCACTACATAACAGCCTCTCTCTTGACAGGAAGAAAAAAAGAATTGTTAATATAATCCATTGAGAATGAATGTTTAAAAATAAAAATAGATTGACGGTAATGTCCTAAATTCCCAAGGAGAGCATTATATTAAGCTGCAACAAAATCACTTTTTATAGGAACCTTAGGATGTATCAACAATATGCTGCAACGCAATAAAGAAAATCGGGAGTTGCGCAAGCGAAACCGGGAACGGATGACAGACACCTACCACCAGCTGCTGGATATAGGGAAAAGTACAGTTCTTTCACAGGTGACGGTGGATAAGATGGAGGACATCCGCAAGAAGACTCAGGAAAAGGAAGAACTGGATAAAGCAGTCTATTTTAAGAAGATGCTTTATTTAGCTTTGGGAATGGCACTGATTCTTCTCTTGGTATGGCTACTTGTTTTAAGAAAAGCCTTATTCAACAGTTGAATGTCAGTAATGCTTGCTATATTTGCAACAGTTTAAAAAGATTTAGTATGGAAAGTCTGAGAACAAGAATCATTGATGTGCAGCGGAAACCAACCAAATGTCCGCAATGTGGTGAGCGTGTCGTGGAGATCATCTATGGTACCGGAGAGATGACTCCTATCGAATTTGTGCTTGAATACAGAAGAGAAGGAATGGTAGGTGGTGACTACATACCACGGAATCCACCTATATGGGCATGCTCCTGCTGTGGAAAGCGTTTCCGGAAAGTCCTTCCGGACGGAACACCAGCACCTGTCAAAGTAAAAATGCTACAGAACTTACGAAAGAAACCTGCTTCACTTATTCACTGGACTGATTCATCACAAGAGGTACGGCTGGATTCCGAATCCCACCATCGCTATCTGGTCACTGTTACTACAGAACTGGGTGAGACGGAAACACTGAATGTATCGGCCAAGAATGAGAAAGAAGCAGTAGAACTGGCAAGTAGCTTGGTGGTAGAAGGAATGGTTGGAGTTAAAGGCATCTTCTGCTTAAAGACTTCCGTAGAAGAGATACCACTGCAAAAATAGTGTTATCGTGATATCTGTCTGACTCATGAAAAATGCCTTTTATGCGTTGCCGACAAAACAAATTCTCCCAGTAACAGAGTGGCGAAACTGCCTATCCATAGATAGTAGCCAACGTATAGATGAAAATTCTAACTCCGCATTTATGGAACTCGGTTGTTTTACAGTCCTTGTCATTTTCCGCATATTTTTACATGCTGATTTTATACCTTCAATGATAGTATGGCATAATCTCTCGTCCTTACAGATTCCCTCCTGATTATATGCAGGATTCTTATCTAAAGTCGTGGTGTAGATTGTCAAAGATATGGATGATATGCTATGATCCATATCTTTGACAAACAGGCTTAACTCGATCCGTTTGCCTACAGATGTACCAGGCAGTTTCTCAATTCGAATGACTTCTTGATTGGCTTTTCCATAACTTGTCTGTATTGCATATATTTCTATCAACGACCTTGACTGCGTTACAATGTCCGGTTCAGCAATGTGGCCAAGGGATAGACATACTGATTGTACGTCTTTAGTTTCTTCAGATTCACTACCTGTCCGGCATAGGGGTTGGTACATTCGCTGTAAAAGAACACATCTGTGAAACCGGCATGTTCTTCTACGGTTTCTCCAGCCAACGGAATCTCTTCCACATCAAACCGCTCCAAAGGTAGTTCCTCCAGACTGGCCGGCTCCGTTTTGCCCAACAGATTCAAGTTGCGGTTAAACAGCACGTATCCCTGCTTCCTGTAATCCACACGCATACCATACGGTCGTTCCACAAGGAAGGCATCAGCAGCCTTCTTCACATACTCTTTCATGATTTCCAAATTAGATTTCTGCAAAATTACACCTTTGTCCCGAAATGGCATCCAATATAGGAATGCAAATTCAACAGGATTGATTTTTTACCAGTTGTTTCCTAAAACAGGTCTGCATTGCCTTCCAGAATGGCCATATAATAGGTACTTCCTTCATGGTAATGCTGAATGATTTTCTGTTCGCGCATCAGATGAAGAAGGGCTATGCAAAGACGTGTACTGTCCATACACAGTTCCATCTGGATTGCATAGCTGCAGGTCGTGTTTTGTCGGATATACGCATACACCTCCTGACTGTCTTTTCTGATTTCATCCTTGCCTGGTAACATACACTTGCCTGTCTTTTTTCTGTTTCAATCAATATCCGGCCATGCTATGCGACCAAATGCTGATAAGATTGAATTCGTTTATTTTCCCTTCATTCCATGTCCGTCATCTCCTGACCGTTCATAAATCAAGTGCAGCATGTCCTTTCCACGGTAGGTGACTGTATGTTCGCCACATAGGGACATGTCCAACCTTTCTGCCACGCGGATGGATGCCTCGTTCTCGGGTCTGATACTACAACAGACGGATGGCAGCTCCAGCTGACGGAAGGCATAGTCCAGACACGCACGGGCGGCTTCCAGTGCGTAGCCATGGTGCCAGTAAGCGTTGTCGAGGATATATCCGAGTTCCACCCTTTCTTCCCCGTTAATGGTACTTTTCAACAGACCGGCCTGTCCGATCAGCGTCCCGTTCTCCTTTAGGCAGAGGGCGTAGTATCCGATGCCGTCCTTGTGGTATCTGACGAGCTGTCTGTTTATCCATTTGCGGACATCACCCTTTGCGAAGCCGTGTTCCCAGGCATACATCACTTCCTGCTTTTTCATTATTGAATGCAGTGCGTTCACATCCTTGCCGGTTAACCGGCGGATGACCAGCCGTTCCGTTTCCGTCACCACCAGCGACTCGGAATAGGTCTTTATCTCAAAACCGTCCTCTTTCCATCCCTTTACAAGGTCGCATACAATCTCATTGGCCAGCCCGAAGCATCTTTCGTCCGGTATGACCCGTATAAGAAACGCATCATACACTTCCTTCAGAACCCATCCTGTGATTTCCTGCAAGTGCCTTTCCTCGGGGATGAAGTTCTTGTCTTGCATGAAGTCGCTGATATGATTCTCCAACAGCTTCTCCACCTCATAACGGATGTCGTCTTCCAGTTCTGAAAACGCCATGTCTCCGGTCTCGAAACTTTCCAACAGGCTGTCCACCTCACAGCTGTCCGGAATCTCGTTTTTCATCTCCAGTATCTCCTGCGCATACTTTCCCGAATCCTTATCCTGATATAGTAAGGCATATCGTTCGAGCAGTTCACCGTCCTGACTGCTCATGGGGTATTTGGATATGATTTTCTCTATCTCGTTGCAGCGTTCCATATCCGCCTGTACATCCTGAGGCAAGGAAAGACACACCTTGCATACATGTTGCGCATGTCTTTTGCCGGAGAATTTTTCGTTGGGCAGATATTCACCGCAGATGTGGCAATAATGGCTTGATTCTTCTTCTTTTTCGCCATGTTTCGTTATTCAATTTCCTGTTTGCAAGTTTCCAGTCAATCACTTTCGGGGAAATTTCGATGATACCTTGGTTTGTCTGAACCAGCTTTTACCTCTCTCTATTCCTTTTTTAGTACCCTTATTCCCAGACATTTTACCCATAATATGATATATTTACGTTGCGCAAATAGAATACGCAGTACAAATATATTCAATACTTCGGTAAAAATTTACCGAAGTATTGATTTGACTAATTGGATCTTTCTTATTGTCATTGTTCAAATTGTCATCAGTGATAACATTTATAATATAACGTAAAGAGACTATTTCAGCTAAATTGCGGAAGAACCAGCTATTTTAGGCTAAGACAATACTTTTACTTTTATATTCTGCAACATAATCAAAAACAATAAGGGAAGAACAGACATTATCCATATTGTTCTTCCCTTATTGTTATTTCTGTAGCTTTATGCCGGCTCAATTATGCTTAATAGTCTGATAGATAGTTTGTTTTCTATCTCTACTATACTCTTAAATGAGAAATTTATCTTGCCGGACAACATCTTGCTTACATATTGTGGCGTAACACCGAGACGTCCTGCCAGCCCATTCCGGTTGATTCCATTTGTCTCCATATAATCAACCAACGACAAGGCAACGTCACGAGACCATTTGAGCTATTCACGGTTTTCACGTCTCCATTCCGCATTTTCCTGGAACTTTGAAGGTACATTACTTTCATGCTCCTTCAAAAATCTATCGTTCTGCTCATTTTTATTCCTCCATATTCAAGTCTACAAAACAATCTTTGTCAAATACACCATTTCTTATTAGATATTCCTACATCTGTTCAACTTGTTAAGTTCTATCCTGGTATGCTCCTTGTTCTGCATCGCCCTAGTCAGCTTTATAGCACCGCCGGTAGCAACATATACATTTGGTTCAGACCTAATGTATATGTTCTAAGCCAACTGTCGTGCTTTTGGCGCTCCCAGTTTCGCGCCTTCTGTCGTGTCGGCTCCATGCTTTATGACTCTGTCACATCAAAAGGCTTAAATAGTGTATCCAATTCTTCTGTATAAGGAAATGTAAGAATCATTTCTTCCAGTTCATCACAGTCTTCAAAGGTATCATGTATCGCCTGTGAATTTTTTTCTACCTTTAAATAAATGCGTACTCAAATGCAGCTATGCTGCTCTTCATATTCTCTCATACGCTCCAATAAGACTTCCTTTAAATTATCGTTTTTCTCCAATTTGAGTTTACTTCTTATGTTAGAACGCTGGCTTGTAATGTTTCCGCTGCTCCGGTGCAGAATTTCAGATATCTGGCTCACAGTCTTATCCTGGACAATCAACCTGCAGATACTTAATTCAGAGGGGGAAAGTTCTGGAAAAACAGTGCGGAGCACATCGATATGGCTCTTTTCCTCCTTAATGTGTGATGCAATTGCCGCATAGAGGTTCTTCTTTGTCTTTTCGCCCAATATGCTCAATAGGGTTCCGTTCTTTTCTTCCGAATTGTCATTGCCTACAAGTTGCGCAAACGCAAAAAGCTCATCTCTGCTCATCTGCAGCGACTTTAGAAGCGAGGCCTCTTCTGCTTTCAGTAAATTGTATTCTTTCAGCAGACAATTGATATTTTTATTTAGTAAATATCCCAATATGGCTGCCATTCCGTATATAATGACAATCAAAGGGAGAAAAGAAGTCAAAAATGGTCCTTGTGTGATAATGACACAAACTATGTATGAAACGACAGAAATAAAGGATAACAGGATGGATATTTTATACATGTAGGCACAGATAGAAAGCATGATATACAATACAGAAATGACCATATTACTCATGATGAGAAGTCTTCGAAAAGCATAGTCATCATTAATGGAACAATAGGTCATTTCTATACATATTTCTATGTGTGTGAGGAGCAATATAGCAGAAAACGCTGTATTGGTTTTTATTTGCTTTGTAAAGTAAAGTATAGTCAAAGACAGCAGTGCCGCAAATTGAGTAGCATTCAAATAATAATACAGTTTGTCCGGAAACGGTAAACTAAAGGTATAAGTAGGAATACAGAGGTAGACAATTGCCAAAAAGAGCAGAAATACCTTTTTTTGCTGATACCCCATCAGGCTTCCTTCTTCAATCGAATTGTCGATAATCTGTTGAAACAGTAATCCATTAGGCAAAATTTGTCGATTTGTAGTCATGAATATGCGCTGTTTTTATTTTTGCTGCAAAGGTATATTATTTTTAACTGAAAACCAAATGTTTACAAATTTTAATTAACTATTTTCAGTATGATTGTTTAGCTACTATAATCAGTTTCAGCATAGTGTTTTATTTAATATAAGCATCTTAAGTATAATACAATAATAATCTAATTATATTTAAGTATCTGTATTAAGTATATAAAGCATAAGTCTTCTGATATTTAAGTTTATTTCAGTATTATTTTGTTGAATAAAGATTTGTTTGATTAATATTCTTGTCTGTATATTTGCAGCATGAAAAGTTAACATATTAATAACAAACGAGTTATACTTATTAATCTATGTATATCAAAATATACTCATATTAATAAGGCATATTTTTAAAGTCAATAAAAGACATATACAATAAATAATAATAGGAAAACAAGAATAGCTTAATCGTATGAATTTAAAAAAACACCTTATTCTTCTTAGTTTATGCTTCAGTTTTGTAACACAAAGCAAGGCATTCGGTGGGGCAGACAGCCTGCAGTACCGTTTCTATTTTCCTGTTGGGAAATCAGAACTGAGTCTGTCATATCGAAATAACGGAAAGGTTTTGGATTCACTTATTGCGGACTTTCATACTATGCGGGAAAAATTCATGCTCAGCGGTATACGTTTGTATTCTGGCGCATCTCCCGAAGGAGGTATGGCTTTAAATAAACGTCTGTCTCATGGACGACTTGAGTCTTTACAACGGACGCTGCAAGCACATATTCCAGTAGCTGATTCTGTATTCAAGCATCATTCTTTGGCAGAAGACTGGAACGGACTTTTGTCATTAATAGAGAAATCCGACATGCCCTATAAAGAAGAGGCCGTGCAGATTATCCGCCATACGCCGATTTGGGTAATCAAGAAAGGCATAGTTGTCGATTCCCGAAAAAGGCAGCTGATGAATCTTCGCGGCGGCAAGGTTTGGCACTATATGTCACAACATTTCTTTTCCGAATTGCGAAGTGCATCGGTAGTTGTCTGTGATTTGACTCCCCTATCAGGGGGAGCGGGCACGAGCACCGTCTCATCCCGTTATCCCGCGCAGGTGAGAGATACGATTGTTATCCGGGACACGATTGAAAGGAATGTGGTCATCCGGGATACTGTATGGATTCCCATTTCCCGAACAAAGCCTTTTTACATGGGGTTGAGAACCAACTTGCTTTATGATGCACTGCTTGTTCCCAACATCGGTGTTGAGTTTTATCTCGGCAAACGCTGGTCTATCGGAGGGAACTGGTATATGCCTGGTGGAAAAACGACCAAAAGCACAAATACTGGCGGATATATGGCGGTGAAATCGCTCTTCGCAAGTATTTCGGGGCAAAAGCCATGGAAAAGCCTTTGAGCGGCCATCACATAGGTCTTTACGGGCAGTTGTTTACTTACGATTTCGAATGTGGAGAAAAAGGCGTGATGGGAGGCAAGCCTGGCGGCTCGCTTTGGGATAAAGCCAATTACGGTGTGGGTATAGAGTACGGATATTCTCTTGCTATTGCGAAAAATCTAAACCTTGATTTCTCCATCGGATGCGGTTACATTGGAGGAACCTATTATGAATATAAGCCTATTGATGATCACTATGTGTGGCAGGCTACCAAGAAGAGAAGCTGGTTCGGACCTACAAAGGCTGAAATATCATTGGTGTGGCTCTTGGGACGCGGCAATCAAAATAAGATGAAAGGAGGCAAACAATGAGTAAAGCAAAAATAGTAAAGATGAAGAACATGTTACGGTCTGTTACCGCATTTATGGCAATTTTGATACTGTCATCTTGCGAACACAAGGAGTTATGCTATAGCCATGCCCATACGGCCAAGGTGCAGGTTATTTTTGACTGGAAGAATGCATCGGAGGCAAATCCCGAAACAATGCGCCTGTATCTGTTTCCGATAGACGGCGGGAAAGCAGAAATGTATGAATTTGTCGGTAAGGAAGGCGGATATATACAAGCGCCAGTCGGTAAATACAGAGCCGTGTGCATCAACTCTGATACGGAATCCATCCTCTACCGCAACATTGACCGGTTCGACAAGTTTGAAGCTTTCTCTCCATCAGGAGCCTTGATACTGGGAAGTTATTCTGTTCCGCGTGTGGAAGGAACCTCAGACGAGCGTGTGGCAAAGTCACCGGATCGGCTTTATAGCGGCCGTCATGACGACATCACCATCGAGCAGAAAGAAGATATTCAAGTCATGACATTCTATCCGGAGCCATCCGTATGCCGGTACAGAGTTACTGTATTGAATGTATCTAACCTTAAGTATATATCTTCAGATGGTGTGTCTGGAGCTTTATCCGGGATGTCAGGCGGCTTGCTCCTCGGGGGCAATGAATTGACAAAAGAAAGGGTTACCGTTCCGTTCAGTGTGGTGTCTGACGGAATATCAACCCTAACAGCAGACTTTCTGGTGTTTGGCCAGACCGGTTCTGACGGCCCCCTCACAAGCTGGTTATCTATGTAATCATGGCAGATGGAAGTAAAAACTATTATACGTTTAATGTTACCGACCAGGTAGACAACGCTGCTGACCCCCGTTATGTTCACATTGTGCTGGACGGGCTTCCTCTTCCCAAGCCCATTGTGAACGGAGGCGGATTTAAGCTTCTGTCGATGAATGGCAGAATGTCGAGGTGGATGTGCCAATGTAGCCTGACTATCAATATATAAGTTATAATTTGCTAGAATTAAATATTTTTAACATAACTATTATTTAATAAATTAATTTAATCATGAAGAAAAATTTATTGTTTGCAGCACTGGCTGCTTCTGTAATGGTGTCATGTTCAAACGATGACATTGTAGATGTGAATCATGGGGAAGGCATTGCTTTTCGCGCCTCTATGGACCGTGCGCTGACACGTGCCAATGCAACAACCTTGCAAAATATGACGGAGTTTAATGTGACTGCAATCGGTAATAATGCGAACTATTTTACGGACATGACTGTTACGAAGATTGGTGATGAGTGGAAACCGGCACATACTTACTATTGGCCAGGCTATGAACTTTCATTCTTTGCTTATACACCTAAAATCAGCGGTGTAAGTATTTCCAATGATAGCAAGGCAATTAAGGACTTCTCTCCAGCACAGAAGGCTGCAGAACAGAAGGATTTACTTGTTTCTTTTAACAAGGGCGATAAGACGAATGAAAATAATGGCATAGCCATGAACTTTAAGCATGCCCTTTCGCAGATTGAGGTATTGGCAAAGTGCAGCAATGATAAAATTAAAATTGAGGTTCTTGGTGTTAAGATGGAGAATGCTGCAGCAAAAGCTGACTTTACATTCCCAAAAGAGGTAACAACAACAGACTATACATTACCTCAGGAGCAATGGTCTAACTTGCAGGAAAAAGATGATCACAGCAAGGCTTATATGATAAAAGGAGAGAAAAATATGGTTCTGACTGACAAAGCACAGTCCATCATGTTCGGTGATAACAATTTTATGCTTATCCCGCAAGCGCAGGAAAAATGGAATGGAACAGATAGTAAAACAGGTACATATCTGTCTGTGCTTTGCCGAATCTACAGTCTGGATGGTGGCAAGGAAACACTGCTTTATCCGCGACCTACACAGGATGATAACAAAAATGGCAAATACGCCTTTGCAGCAGTTGGTATCGACATTGACTGGAAACCGGGTATGAAATATACTTATACCTTGAACTTCTGCGGTGACGGTGGTGGCGCCGGTGAAATTGACCCGAATCCGGGACCGGTAGATCCGACAGATCCGAATCCGATAGATCCGAATCCAGGACCTGGTGGAGAAGAAATCCTGGGCAAACCCATCAAATTCACGGTTACTGTTGACAACTGGGTAGATCAATCAGAAAATGTAGAAATGCAGTAATTCGTTCAACCTATAGAAAACCAAATTGACTATCAGTCCAGACGGGATTGGACCGGCATGCCCTGCGCCGGGGATAGGGTTGAATACGTAGTTATTCACCCTGTCTGTTCCCTTCTGGACACTCTATGAGGAAGTCCGGACCTATTTTAAACGGGCACAGTCCGGAAAATCCTTTCCCCTGGCAGCCATCGAAACAATCTGACAGCATCATTTTAATTAAATAACTGTTTACAAATAAAATATGAAACATTACGGTTTTACATTGCTACCAAGCAGAAGAATCTTCCCCCGAACTTTGCTATTTACGCTCATTTTGGGCAGTTGCGGTCTTACTTCATGTGAGGATGAGCTGGAGCACCCCCAACAATTTTCTTCAAAGCTTTCTTTTTCTTCTGAGATAAGCTCTTCATGGACTTCGACCACCCGTTCAGCTACCGGTAGCAACGGATTACAAAATACCGTTTCTGTTTTAGAAGAAGGAGACACTCCTCTTTATCTGCATACGCTCTACACAGACAGCATTGCACTTCCTTCCGGTAGCCAAGCTACGCAGAAGATAGAAACGCGTGCCACCCCGGTCAAGAATGAGTCTATGTACAATGCATTTAGTGTGTCAGCCTACGCATATACAGGTAATTGGGACAATAGCCAGTTGCCTAACTATTTTTACAATGCTACAGCCAGTAAATCCTCTAACAACAGTTATGAGCTTGCTGCTGATTACTATTGGCCGGGCAAGAACTATCACATGAAGTTTTTTGCCTATGCTCCGATGACCAATGGCAATTATACGTTATCCGGTAAAGAACATGCCGGAGCTCCTACCGTGTCTGTTACTATTCCAAGCGAGGTCAGCAAGCAGGAGGATCTTTTGGTGGCTGGCACGCAGGAACTATCAGGAGACCAAAACCAGCCTGTTGCGCTGATATTCAGACATGCCTTGACCGCTATACGGTTTGTGTGTGGAAATGATATGCAGGCCGGAACCTTGAAGAAAGTGACCTTGAAAGGTGTTTATTCGGAAGGTGTTTTTGATATGGGTTCAAGCCAATGGACTTCTTTAAAAGCAGCTAATTCCTTCTCTCAGACACTGGACAAGAAACTCACAGGCAGCAAAGACGAAGCCATTACTACGGATGCGCAGACTTTTATGATGATTCCGCAGATATTGCCGGAAGGAGCGCAACTTGAGGTTGTGTTCGAAAACGAATCTCAAGGAGAAAAAATACTCACAGCTGATCTGAAAGGCACGGAATGGCCTATCGGTAAAACCGTTACTTATAGAATCTCTACAAGCTCCATCAATTGGACTTATCATTTCTCCGTTACAGGTCCGGAAGATTTTGAATTCGACGGAGGTACAAAACAATACAAGGTAACCAGCTATCGTGAAAACGGTAACGGAACGAAAGAACCTGTAGAGTGGACAGCCCAATACTGGGATGATAATACAAAAAACTGGAGTGGTCATAAGCCGGAGTGGTTGAAGAATTTTACAGGTTCGGGAGGAGATGTAGAGGTTGAGAAGTCATACGCCATAACAGCTGCAGCCCAGATTGGTTCTGATTTGAATGAACATACAAGAAAGCTGAAAGAGGCTCCACACAAAGGAGAAGAAACTAAACCATATAATTTGGCTGGCACAAATGGTGGAGATAAAAACATGAATACGGCTAACTGTTATGTAGTAGATGCACCGGGATATTATTCTTTCCCTTTGGTGTATGGCAATAGTATCAAAGATGGTAATGACAACGTACAATCCTATTCCTATACAGGAGCAACAGGTCGAAATATGCTGCGAGTGTTACTTAATCATGCTAGTTCGATAACCAGCCATTATATCCAAAAGGTCGCAAAACCATCAAAGGCAGAACTATTAGGACAGGACGCATCAAACCTGATTACGGAAGTGAAGTATAATGAAAATAATGTTTGCAGTACGATATCCTTTAAGGTTGATAAAAGTACCATCCGGGAAGGGAATGCCATTATTGCCATAAAAGACGCACAAGAGAAAATTTTATGGTCGTGGCATATTTGGGTGACTGGAGAGGATCTTAATAAAACAATAGCTGTTGAAAACATGCAAAATAAAAAATACAATTTTATGCCTATAGTGCTCGGTTGGTGCAACGAGCGAACAACGACCTATCAAGCACGGTCCTGTAAAGTGAAGTTTACGGCTGGAGAGAACAGTCAAGAGATTACCATAAATCAAAAAGAGAATAAGATAACCTTTGGAGATAACCATCCTTATTACCAATGGGGACGAAAGGATCCGTTCCTTCCTTCTAATGGCTACCACCTAAGTTCTACAGAAGTGGAGAAAAATGAGAATAAACGATGGTTCGGAAAAGACGGTATGTCTAGCAAAAGCAATCCAAAAGTTGAAAATTTATCGACAGGAAGAAGTTGCATTATGAACTACATACTCAAGCCTGAAGTAATGCATAGTGCAAGTTCGGCAGACAACACCTATTACAATCTATGGGATATTACTCATAATGGAACAACAGGTAAATCTGTCAAGAGTATCTATGATCCCTGCCCGGCAGGTTTCAAGGTTCCGGACTCAGATGCGTTTACTGGGTTTGTAGATGCAATATACACAGACAAGCCCAGTGTTAAGGGAGAAATTAGAGGTCAATGGGACCCCAATAATTATGGATGGAAATTTTATGTGACGTATCCTTCTCGTGATGATGATAAAATGATATTATTCCCTGCCTTGGGATGGCGAGACCCGCAAAGCGGTGGTCTGAGCAGGATGGCGACAACGGAAATTATTGGACATCTGCTCCAAGTAGAACACCCAGTGCATATTATCTATTTTTGAAACCTGCTCCAGTCCAGGTCGGTCCGAAACTAAGCAAGGACCGCTCAAGGGCATTGGCTATACGTCCAGTAAGGGAGTGATAAGATAAATAGAGATTTGTTTATTCAAGTTTTGATTAGCTGGAAGCCCCGTTTATAGCATATTCTGATGCGGCATTACCGTAATTCATGAGCAATAAACAGCCAGCAAAGGCTTCTGAATGCCTTGAAAAGTTTCTGCTTTTACCGGTGAAACAGACATCTGCAAAGGCAGATACTATAACTCTGCGCAGCAGATATACAGCATTGAAAATAACATAAATTTGAGAGAGAAGAACTTTACTAGTTCTGTGGGAGATTTTCCGGGAAGGAAACTCCCACAGATTATTTCAGCAAATTCTGTCTATTTTAAAGTTATCATGTCAAGACATTCCATACAGCGTGGATGCAGACATGAATGTAAATATAAACTAAACGATTGCCTGCATGGTTTCTTTGATATCGTGCTCAAGTTTTTATATACCATACAAATGAGAAAGATATTAATCACAACATTACTATTCTATACCACCTGCCTATTTGCTCAGACGACACGCCATCTCTCTATCGAGCTCCTGGGTGCCCAAAACACAGTAGGCATCAACTACGACAGCCGTTTTAGAGGAATAGATGGACTAGGATATCGTGTAGGAATAGGATATTGCTATAGCAAAAACTCAGGCTGGTTTGACGAGCGTATCAAGGGCATAGGCATGCCGTTGGAACTGAACTATTTATTAGGAAAGAAGAGCAGCAAACTTGAACTGGGCTTCGGCGCAAGTCTGGGAGGATATCATGTAAAGGAAAAAACCGTATATTATACCGATGCCGAATGGTATTCCGATCAGTATAATAGCTATGAAAAGGTTACGAAATCTTATCAATACACGTCTTCAGGCTATCAATTCGGTTATTTCCTCTTCGGCAACATCGGCTACCGCTATCAGCGATCCAATGGACTCATGTTTCGTATAGGAATGTCTCCGTCATTCAATTTCGGTGACAAATACGGCATAGAAAAATCAGCCTTCTACCCGTACCTCGGTTTCGGATGGTCATTCTAATCAGGTTAGATTTGATTATTCATACCCCATTATTGTTACTAATAGTTCCCGCCCTCTTTATTGGGGGCGGGAAAAATAGGTTATTCCGAGCCTCTTGCATGCTGCTTTGGCCAAGATGACAGTTGCAAGCGATGCATTGAAGTGAAGCTCCTGCTTACTGATGATAGATCCGTTGAACGAAAAGCAGTCGAATATTTCATGCTCAAAAAAGGTTACGGTATGTCAGTTCTGAAAAACATCCATACCTGCCCAATTGGAGTAAGTTCTTACGCTCCGGTATGGCCATGAATAATTTTATTGCATTCATGACTGTTTTGAGAACCGACAGGTACTCGGATTGGTATTGCATGAGGAGTGTTTCTTTAGTCATAATCAGAAGAGTTGAGAGACTTCTAATTTGCTAAAAAAATAATGAATTGTGCAATACTTTTCATCTTTATTATCAGCAGGTTAGTATTTTTTTAGCACATTTCTTCATGCTTAACCATTCGTTTTTGACAACATTTCAAGTACCTCTTTAGTGTTTTCGAACCAGCTTTTACCGTTTCTATTGTTTAACTTTTAGTTTTCGGTAAAATTTACCGAAGTATTGAGTATGAATTTCGGTGGATTATAGCTATTTAATTGATGGATAATATTTTGCATCGTTATCCACTGTTATACGGCTTTCCGCTCCACGTTGCGTTCCCTCCGTCTGTTATACCGAACAGACGTTTTTGCCTGTAAGACCGGTACACGGCAAATGGCATACAAGTCTGCTATATGCTGTGTGTCCGTCTTCTTGGGGCAAAGCAAGGACGCAGGCCTACTTGTCGCTGGCAGCAAGAAAGCCTGCCGGTAGTCCTTGCCGGAACGTCTGTCTTCCTTGCTTTTCTAACCGGCTGTGCCGCTGTCCTTTTCTCCTCATATAGCTCCCACACCTTCTGCGGAGCGTCACAATGCTTGTCCGCAAGAGACATTCACTCGCCCTATGGCAGCAGAGCTGCTATGAGTCGAGTGAATGACTCTTTGTGCGGAGGACCAAACATGAAAAGACCCTACGACTCGGTCTCAAACTGACAAGGCTGCGCTTCGCCAGATTTGAGACTAAGCCGTCCGGTCACTTCATCGTGAAGTTTGGACCGGCAAGCCGCAGACGCTCCATTGCCCACCCATTCCTCTTATATTGTAGTGCCCTGTTTTATCATTTGTCAACATTTATAGAGAAAGCGTTCTCTGTCGTCACCCAGCTCTGTGGAAGTCATATTTTCCGCAAAGTAAACCGCTCGTTACCTGACGCCAAACCGCCATTGATGTTGGAGCAGGAAATCTTCCTCTGACACGTCAGAGCGTATTTCATGCCCCAGGTTTGTCTTAGCGGTAATCTTCGAGCGGCAGTGCCGGCTGAAAATATCCCTCCACAGGCTGAACGGCCTTCAAGAAGAGGGAAACAAAATGACAGCATCATGGCAAAGACGATAGACATTGAACTCCAAAAGCAGTTGGACAAACCGCAGACATGGTTCTGCAAGTATTTTCCTGTACGTATACGGAACGTAGGCGAGCGCGAACTGGCAGACCGCCAATTAGTGTTTGACTTCAAGGATGGACGGGCATACGAAGAAGTAGCCCGACGCACGGCAGCCGCCATGACCGAACGCTATGGGGCATCATGTACCGACATCGTGTTTTCTCCCGTACCGGCATCCACCCGAGAGAAGAACGAGATACGTTACAAGGCCTTTTGCCAAAGAGTGTGCGAGCTGACCGGAGCTATCAACGGATATGAACATGTTTCCGTAAGCGGAGAGCGGTTGAGCATCCACGAAAACCGCAAGGCGGAAAAGGAAATCCGGAAGGTGAATGTCCTTGAATTTGACTCGGCTTTCTTCAGCGGCAAGTCTGTGGTGGTCTTTGATGATGTAATCTCCAAAGGATTGAGCTATGCCACCTATGCTCATCAGCTTGAAAGCTCGGAGCAAACGTACTCGGAGGATTCTTCCTTGCAAGAACCCATTACAAAGTGAACTGATATGATGAAATCCAATTTTGACAAAGCCGTGTCCGTGTGCTTCAGCGGACACCGCAACATTCCATTGCTTTATCGCAAACGGCTGAAACAGCTTTTAACCACAGAGATAGCCAAGGCATATGCAGACGGCTACCGACTTTTCTACCACGGGGCGGCACTGGGGTTTGACCAGCTGGCAGCTGAAACCGCCCTTTCATTGAAATCCGAATTGCCGGGCTTGCAGGTTGTTGCCGTGGTGCCGTATCGGGGACAGGCCGAGCGGTGGAATGATGCGATGAAAGCCAGATATGAAGCTCTACTCCATAAGTCAGATGGTGTAATCATCATAAGTGAGCACTACTTTCAGGGCTGTTTTCTCAGGCGCAACGACTTTATGGTACGCCACTGCTCACGCCTTATCTCTTGGTATGACGGCAAACCCAAAGGTGGTACGTTTTACACCTGCCGCAAAGCCAAAGCAGAAGGGTTGAAAGTTGCAAACCTTTACAACGGTGCAAGCGGATAACAGACCGTAGATTGTCCACCTGCAAACGACGTGGAATGTCAGCATAGCCGGCCGTGGCTATGCTGTTCTACCTGCGCATCGGTCAGTCGATACGTCTTCCTTTTCTATTTTCCTGATTCCAAGAATCACATCCTGCACACATCCTGTATGTCTTTTTTTACTTTGACATTCCTCCCTTTATAACTCCCCGATACCTCGCCGCTATGCGTTTCTCTTTTCTATCGTTTCCCTCTTCTCGCTTATCCGGCTCATTCCTGTCCTCGCCGGTTGGTTTTCCAGCCGCAAAGGTGGACTGCCGCGCTTGGTTCCGTCACTTTGAAGTGCATTTCCTGTAAAATTCTTCCTTTCGGCTGAAAGCGTAATTTTCCGGAAAAAGCGTCGGAGACCGCTTGTTCGCCAGTCCTTATGAAGCATCTGTAAAATTCCAAGGCGGTTCAGACAGAAAACGGAACCGAACCAAGGGAATAAAAAAACAAAGTCACTTTAGGTAATGGCAGGACTAACCACCTTGCCGCAAAACATTTTTAGTTATGTTATACGTTCATACCATCGGTCGCATCGGCAGAGATTGCCAGGTCATTACAGGAGCGCACGGCTCATTCATCGCTTTCGACATTGCAGTAGATGATTATTCACACGGAAACAGCATCACTACATGGGTGAGGGTACGGAGTAAGAAGGAAAACCATATCCGTCTGTCCGAATACCTTACCAAGGGTCGTCTGCTTTTGGTTGAAGGGACACTCTCCACTTCACTCTGGAAAGACAAAGAGGACAATCCGCAAATCCAGATTTCCATCTCGGCGGATGTCTTGAAGTTTATCAGCACCGGCAAGCGTGATGGTGCATCAGCCGAAGTAAGCAATCCGGTAGTTGCAGCAGGCGATACATCGACTCCTCCTGATGCACCGCAGGATAGCAACGAGGATTTGCCGTTCTGATAATAGTTGTATCTGTTTGATAGACTGTTAATACTAAATGTAGTATTTACTAATCGTAGTAAAATAGGATATTAGGAAATTATCATTTACTAAAGTTAGTAGATACTACGTTCTTTGTTTTTAATTCCGTTCATCTATCAGAGTATCATACATTTCGAAAATCCTTCTTCTATCATTGCAGAACTCGTCAGGGATTATCTGAAAATTCCCGCTTTCTATACGGGCATTGACTTGCGGAGCGGTTACGACTTTCCCATTGTAAAGAAAACCCATATGTTTGCCGATGGCTTTTTCGGTTGCGTCAGCCCATACTTTAGCTTTGTCAGACTTTATTTTTCCGGTAATCATGTAGGTCATAACGTTGGCACTGTTCAAGGCAGAATCTATTCGCAGGACTTCAAAGTCAGCCGTGGTGACAATGGGTGACGAATCAAAAGTCTGCGTCTTGCAGTCTCTTATAGGATACCATCCGTTTTTAACCGGTTTGTCGGAACAGCTTGTAAACAGCGCAGATGACAGGATTGCTGCCCATGCAGAAAGCAGCATGACTTTGGCAGGAAACGAAACTTTACTTTTAATTTTCATTAGTCTTGGAATTAGATGCAGTTACATGGATACAATCAGTATGATAGTATAAATGACCGAAACGATGCCGATAACCAAGAAAATGACAGACCATTTCAAAAAAATCCGTGAAAAGGATTTTATTCCATAGATGACGCAAATGAGCGAGCATAATGTCACACCGACCGGAATGGCGAAAAAAACGATTGTCAGAATTAAGACCAGCATGATAGCAGCAACGGTACCTAAAACGATATTTTGGCTTGAAAATTCTTTGCTCATACGATTGGTTTATCTGTAAATTAATGTCTAGCGATGCCTCAAACACCAAGTTCCTCCAGAACTGCAATGGGGCCAAGGATTACATGGATTTGGCAAAAGAAGTGTTGAAACTAAAATAAGCAGATATGAGCAAGAGCGATTTATTGAAAGACGGCATGAAGACCGGATTGGACGGATTGCTGTCATCCACGAAAAAATCTCCGCAGAAGGAGAAACCGATGCCGTCTAAAAAGGAAAAGGAGCCGGCAGTACATTGCAATTTCGTCATTGACAAGAGCATTCATACACGTATGAAATACCTCGCCATCGAGAAGAACATGTCATTGAGAGACATTGTGAACGAAGCGATGAAGGAGTATCTGGCAAAGCATGAAAAGTGAGGGCTTTCCTCACTTTTTCCTACTTCTGTTTTTTCGTACGTCCGGACTGAACAGCCCGGCAATGTTACATGTCTGCCATAGACAGCCCTTTGTATGAGAGGGCATAGCCCTTGAACTCTCCGGTAGCACGTAGGAATACAGCTGCCTTCGTCTCCAGCACTGCCAGGTCGATGTTCTCGGCCCTACGCTTTACTTCAAAGAAGGTGGCGGTGTCCTCCAGTTCGTTTTCCGCCACGATGTCAATCTCGTTTTCCCCCTTGCGGTCCCACCAGCTTCCGATGCGGGTAAAAGCCTGCTTTTCTATCAGCACGCGCTTAAAATAGCGTTCAAGCATCAGCCCACTGAAGGTCTCGTAGTCACGGTTCACAATTGTTTTCACGCTTCCGTAGTTCTCTATCTCCAGCATGTAACTGTATTTGTAGATGAAGCGGAACCAGAACGTAAAGAAGTTGTCCTCTATCGTATAGCGGACATTCTTTACGGTGCTTCTTTCAAACAGCGGCTGCTTCTTCGATATGATTTCGTACTCTCTTTCCAGTTTGGTCAGATAGCCGCCGATTTCCTTGCCGACCACATTCTCTATTTCTGAACGTGATGTCTTTCCCCGTGCAATGGCTGACAGGATTGAGAAATAGATACCGTAATCCTTTCCGAACTCTTCTATCAGGATGGCTTTCCCTTCGCCCAGGAAGATGGAATCGGCTTTGATGATGTGGTCAAGCATGGCCGCCTTGCCGGTGGCTCCTGCATCCACCAGCAGTTGTACATATTTGGCCACGCCTCCCGTGAAAGCGTACAGGGCCAGCAAGTCTTCCGATGTATAGGCAGGATTATATTCCGCCAGAATTTCCTTCAGGACGCTGGGTGTAAACGGCCGGACGGTCATGAAGCGCGACTGACGGTTATACAGCGGCTCTTTCTTGTCCTTGAATATCTTGGTCATCATGGAGTATATCGAACCGCAGACTATCAGGTTTATGCGAGACTTCTGGCTATAAAGGTCCCAAATGCGCTGCATGTCGCTGAACACTGATTTGTTTACACGGAAAAATTCCTGGAACTCGTCGATGAAGAGCGTGATGGGGCGTTCTGCCGAGAGCTTCATCAGGTATTCGAACACATCGGAAAAACGTTCCGGGCGTCCCATGGTTGGAACCCCCAACTTGTTCTCTATCTCAAGTCGGTAATCCTCGCACAGGTCTCCTTCTGCTTTTCTGGCGACAAAGAAATACAGCATCGGTTCATTCTCGTAGGCCTTCCGTACGAGCATGGTCTTTCCGATACGGCGTCTGCCGGTCACGACCGTAAACTGGGCGTTCTCCCGCGCCTGTCTGCCTATCTCCTGCAGGGAGGCTATTTCCTCTTTTCTGTCAAAAAATCTCATATTCTTGCCTATTTTAAAATCTATATTCCGAAACGGCTATTTCCGAAACAGCTATTTCCGAAACGGCAGTTTCTTAACTGCAAAAGTAGCGATTATTTCTGAATAACACAGACTTCAAGTCGGATATATTTATGGCAAAGTCCTGAACTGACAGAATTTCCAGTCAACATGCCTTTTTTATGCCGCCATGCTGTGCTTCGTCTGTCCGGTTGTACTGTATATCCTTATATTCTTCTTTTTCAGTCCATCTGTTTTATCATCCGCCTCCCGGCGTATCATTTCCCTTGTACCTTAATTCCGAATGTTGTTTCTCCGGCACATTTCTGTCCTTGCCGGTTGGTTTTCCAGTGCAAAGGTGGACTGTCGCGCTGGATTCCGTCACTTTGAAGTGCATTTCCTGTAAAATTCTTCCTTTCTGCGAAAGTGTAATTTTCCGGAAAAGTGTCGGAAGCAGCTGGGTCGCCAGTCCTTGAAAGGCATCTGTAAATCCCAAGGCGGTTCAGACAGGAAACTGGACCGAACGGAGGGAAACAAAAAAATCAAGTTCAAACTAAATTTTGTGATTATGGAAACAACAGCAGCAGTTCAATCAATGGAGAAAAACATCACGATGGTGGCATTGGCAAACGTACAGCCGAGTAACTACAACCCACGCAAGAATTTTGACGAGGAAAGCCTGTCGGAACTTGCCAAAAGCATCCGTCAGCAGGGTCTCCTGCAACCTGTCGGAGTGCGTTCAGTGGCAGAAGACCGCTTTGAGATTGTGTTCGGAGAACGCCGATACCGAGCCTCCCTCATGGCAGGACTGGAAGAGATTCCGGCTATTGTTATGGAAATATCGGACGAGACAGCCGAGGAAATGGCGGTGACGGAAAACCTGCAACGCAAGGATGTCACACCGATTGAGGAAGCCAATGCTTATCAAAGGCTCATAGACAGCGGTCGCTATGATGTACAGGCTTTGGTGACGCAGTTCGGCAAGAACGAGAAGTATATCCGCACACGCTTGAAATTCGTCTCCTTGATACCCGAAATAGCCCGGCTTTTGGAACAGGACGAAATCACTATCAGCGTAGCGAGCGAAATCTGCCGTTATGGGGAAGAGATTCAGCGAGAGGTGTACGAGAAGCATCTGTGTGAAAGCGTACAGCAGTACAACAGTTGGCGAGGAATGAAAGCCACCGAGGTGGCACGCAGCATCGAACGGCAATACACCACCGACTTGCAACGGTACGCATTCGACAAGACCCTCTGTCTGTCATGCCCCCACAACACCAACAACATGATGTTGTTCTGTGAAGGCGGTTGCGGAAATTGCGCCAACCGCACCTGCCTTGCAGAAATGAATGCAACCTATCTCACAGAGAAAGTCGTGCGACTAATGGAAGAACGCCCCGAGGTAGCCCTCTGTCAGGAAAATTTCAACGGCAACGAGGATGTGATGGAACGGCTGACCGCCATGGGCTATGAGGTGGAGCGTCTCAATGGCTATGCAAAGCCCTATCCCGAGCTGTCCACAGCACCCCTAAAAGAGGACTACGACACAGACGAAGCATACGAGGAAGCCTGCAAGAACTACGAGCAGGAAGTGGACGACTACATAAAGGAATGCGAGGAAATCCGAACCCGAAGCGAGGCAGGCGAAATTACCCTTTATTTCCGCATCGAGAGCAAGGACATCGTACTATGCTATGTAAGAAATGCGGTGCATTCATCCACAGGCTATAATAGTACAACGCAGGAGCAGACGCTCTCACCGGTGGAGAAATTGGAGAAGCAGGATAAGCGCAACAAGGAGATTGCCCTTGAAAAGACCGTAGAGGACACCAAGAAGCAGATTCTGGAGGTGGATATGTCGGAACGCAAGTTCGGGCAGGACGAGGACAAGATGATTTATTTCTTCCTGCTTTCTTCCCTCCGCAGGGAACACTTTGCAGAGGTCGGCATTAAGTGCGAAAACTCCTACCATTACCTCACGGACAAGGAGAAGATGAACATCATCGAGAATCTTACAGCCAAGCAGAAAGCCGTCATCCGCAGGGATTATCTGATTGCCAATTTCAAGAACGCATCAGGCAGCAATGCCACGGCAAGCCTCTTGCTTGACTTTGCAGAGAAGCACATGCCCGAAGCATTGGCGGAAATCAAGAACGGACACAACGAGGTGTACGAGAAACGCCATCAGCGCATCGAGGAAAAGAAAGCCGTCCTGCTCGTGCAGGAACAGGCTAAGCAGGAAGCGGAGCCGTCCGATGAACCACAGCCCGAAACGGAAGCGACTGCAGGCAAAGAGACAAAGGAAGAGATTGCAGCTTGACACCATAATCACCCTTGGACGGAGGAGCGGAGAAATCCGCCCTCTGTCTTTTCATTGAAATTGCCCTATATAATTATATAATAAGGTGTATGGATTCACAGCAATCGCTTGGCAGGATTGCCGGGCGGCGCGTCTGCCGACATGTGCCGTCATCCGCGCAAACTCCCTTTTCTATCCCTTTCTAATTGCCTCCCGATTCCCCACCGCCACCCGTTACCGGTTCTATCTTCTGTTTCCCTCTTTTCTATCTATTCTTGTCTGCTTCAGCCCATACCTGTCTTCACCGGTTGGTTTTCCAGTCGCAAAGGTGGACTGCCGCGCTGGATTCCGTCACTTTGAAGTGCATTTCCTGCAAAATTCTTCCTTTCTGTGAAAGCGTAATTTTCCGGAAAAAGCGTCGGAAGCAGCTGGGTCGCCAGTCCTTGAAAAGCTTCTGTAAATCCCAAGGCGGTTCCGACAGCATATAGGACCGAACGGAGGGAAGAAAAAAACAACTCTTTAAATTTTATGGACATGGACAATATCAGAGAAAGCAAGGAGTACAAGCTCGCAAAGGAGTGGGAAATGGCAGTAAACAGTTTCAGTTTCAATCCCAAGCGGTTCGCCGCCGCTATTCCCGATATGCACCCCACGCTGCAACAGAGCCTTTATCGGCTGGTCAAGGAGTGTATTGTGGTGATGGCAGACGAGACACGCCATTACGATGAACGCAACCGTGCTTCGCATGAAGAAGCCAAGTGTATCATGGAGTATCTCAAGAAAAACGGTAAACATATCCCATTAAAATGAACAGGCATATGAAAACACAGAAAGTACAGTTTGACGGAAAGGCTTATGATTGCCGTGTGGTGAAATCCAACGAAGGAGAAGAACTGCTCATCGGCTCGACACTCTTGCTTGACGCCCTGCAGCCGGGTAGCTTTGAAGACGAGAACGAAG
>ENA-OQIC01000194-OQIC01000194.1-human-gut-metagenome-genome-assembly--contig:-NODE-194-length-28059-cov-1.522483_pt1 | contig 28059 bp, 44 predicted proteins | sample MGYA00242572_ERZ504736 | MGnify/ENA primary metagenome ERZ504736 (study PRJEB26092, sample SAMD00036201) | human gut metagenome | host: Homo sapiens | study: EMG produced TPA metagenomics assembly of...
ACTGAGTCATGATTATCTGGCAAATGCCAGATAGAAAAACATCAGAAACAATATGAACTGCCGCGGCTGTCAGAAGAGATTTCCGCGGCTCATTTTTTATGAAACCAGAATATATGTGATGAAGACAGGAGGAATTGATATGAGCAAAGAGACAGCAAACGGATATTATAGGGTTTACACCAGGCAGTCCAAAAAGGTGCTGGAGGAGCTGGAAAAACGGGGGAATACCGGGTTAAAGAGGAGTATATCAGGATGAAAAATGACTCTATTTCAGAGTATTACCTGAAACTTTACCGGTGGTTTGCTGAACGGTGCAGGGAGAGAATTGATATTCCGAAGGGGTGTTCTCTTCCCATATGGCTGTCCATGCATGATGAATACAGGCTGAGGAACACAGAGGATACGGTTTGCTTCACCCTCAGGATACCCCGGGAAAAGGTTCATGTCATTTCTGAGTATGCCTGGGGGTTCAGGGTCAATTATATGTATGTGCCGTTAAACCTGGAGGATGAGCGCGCGTTTAACGAGGAGCTGAAACGATACGGGATTGAAAATGAAATGGCTCTTGTCACAGAGTCTCTGGGCAATTATTATCCATGCTGAAAAAGAGAATTATTTCCAGCTGGGACCGGGTATTTGAACTGAAACCCAATTCACCGGCAGACGAATTGGGGGTATGTTTTGAGATACAGAGGGAATGGATTGAAAATATCGAGTCCCTTACATGATGCATAAAGTTACCATGGTATTATCCAACAATGTTCTGAAAATCGTCAAAATGCACAAAAAGCCTTGCAAACCAGGCAGTTAATGTTAAAATATTAACTGTTAAGAGCCAGAACTATAGAAAATTTCTATAAGAAAGGAGTAGTTCATTTATGAAGCTGGAACTCGGTAATTTTTATGTGAAGGACATCGTTTTTGGTGACAAAACCAAGTATGAGAACGGTATCCTTACGGTAGACAAAGAGGATTGCCTTGCCTTTGTCAAGAGAGACCCACACATCACGGAGGCAGATTTAAGGATAGTAAGGCCTGGCGACATGGTGAGACTGGTACCTGTTAAAGAGGCGGTAGAGTGCAGGGTAAAGGTAAATGGGGACGCACTGTTCCCAGGTTACACAGGACCACTGTCACAGGCCGGAGACGGAAGGACCCACTGCCTGAAGGATATGAGCCTTTTGGCTGTTGGAAGACACTGGGGAGGTTTCCAGGACGGACTCATTGATATGGGAGGGAAGGCGCTAAATATACATATTTCTCCCAGCTTAAGAATCTTGTGCTGGTTGCAGATACAGACGAGGATTTTGAGAAGCGGGAACAGCAGAAGAAAAACAGGGCTATCAGGGAGGCGGTTCACAAACTTGCCGAGTACATTGGTTCCTGTGTAAAGGATATGGAGCCGGAAGAGGTTGAAAGCTACGAGCTGGAGCCGGTTATCAGGAGAGCGCCTGAGACGGAGAAGCTTCCATCCGTCGTGTACGTGATGCAGCCTCAGTCCCAGATGGAGGAGATGGGTTACAACGATCTCTGCTATGGATGGGACTGCAACCATATGCTTCCCACCTTCATGAACCCCAACGAGGTGTTGGACGGAGCTATGATTTCCGGAAGCTTTATGCCATGCTCTTCCAAGTGGGCAACCTATGATTTCCAGAATTGTCCAGTCATCAAGAGGCTGTACAAGGAGCACGGCAAGACCCTTAACTTCCTGGGTGTCATCATGTCAAACCTGAATGTTGCACTGGAGCAGAAGGAGCGTTCCGCGCTGTTTGTGGCGCAGATTGCGAAATCCCTTGGAGCGGACGCCGCCCTTGTGACTGAGGAAGGCTACGGCAATCCGGACGCTGACTTTACGGGCTGCATCGTGGCTCTGGAGGAAGCCGGAGTTAAGACGGTTGGTCTTACAAATGAGTGTACAGCCGTGACGGCAAGTCCGATCCCCTGGTTTCCATGGATGAGAAGGAAGACGCCATTGTTTCTACCGGTAATGTTTCTGAATTGATTGAACTTCCTCCTATGCCGGAGGTAATCGGCGAGCTGGAAGCTTGCCAGGGACGGTCTGTCAGGAGCTGGGCCGGGGATGAGATTTTAGGGCCGTCTGTCAGGCCGGATGGATCCATCATCATGGAAAACAACGCCATGTTCTGCGGAGACCAGATTATCGGCTGGTCTACCAAGACTGTCAGGGAATTTTAAGGAAAATCAGTGAAAGGAGTTTCGTTATGAAGAACGTTATCTGTTATATCAATCAGTTCTTCGCGGGCATTGGCGGAGAAGACAAGGCTGATTACAAACCGGAAGTCAGAGACGGCGTCATGGGCCCCACAGCAGCCATTAACCAGATGCTGGCAGAGATTGACGCCCGGGTTACCACAACCGTTATCTGTGGTGACAACTTATGAGCACACACAGAGATGAAGCCATTGAAAGGATTCTGACCGCATTAGAGGGCAGGGAGTTTGATCTTTTCCTGGCCGGACCGGCCTTCCAGGCAGGCCGCTATGGTGTTGCCTGCGGCGAGATTGGAAAGGCGGTCTCCGCCAAGTTCGGCGTACCGGTCATCACATCCATGCACGCGGAGAACCCCGGCGTTGAGATGTTTAAGAAGGATATGTACATCATGATGGGCAGCCATTCCGCGGCCAGCATGAAGAAGGATGCAGGCGCCATGGTAAAGCTGGCTGATAAGCTGTTAAAGGGCCAGACACCGGAGGGACCGGACGCAGAAGGGTATTATGCAAGAGGAATCCGGCATCAGGTATGGCGTGAGGACGGCGTCGCGGCAGCAGACCGCGCAGTGGATATGCTCATTGCCAAGGCTACAGGACAGCCCTATCAGTCTGAGCTGATTATTCCTAAGAAGGACCTGGTACCCATTGCACCGGCTCTTAAGGATTTAAAGCATGCCAGGATTGCATTGGCCAACACCGGCGGTATTGTTCCTGTGGACAATCCGGACAGGATTCAGTCCGCATCTGCAACACGCTGGGGCAGATATGATATTTCCAAGATGGACCGCTTAGCAGGCGGCGAGTTTAAGACAATCCACGCTGGTTTTGACCCGGCGGCTGCCAACGCAGACCCCAACGTCATTATGCCTGTGGATGTTATGAAGGAATTCCTGAATGAGGGCAAATATGGTTCTCTCCACGATTATTTCTATTCAACCGTAGGAACCGGAACCACACAGGGAGAGGCCAGAAGAATGGCCAAAGAAATCATACCGCTTCTAAAGGAGGACCATGTGGACGCCGTCATCATGGTCTCCACCTGAGGGACCTGTACTCGTTGCGGGTCAACGATGGTAAAAGAATTTGAGCGCGCAGGTTTCCCTGTTGTACTTATGTGCAACCTTCTTCCGGTTGCCCAGACGGTTGGCGTAAACCGTATGGTACCAACTATATCCATACCTTATCCTCTTGGCAATCCTTCCACCTCCAAGGAGGAGCAGCATTTGCTGCGCCGCTCCAGAGTGGAGGCAGCGCTGGATGCACTGGCTACAGATATTAAAAAGCAGACGATTTTCAAAGTAGAAATCTAGGATACAGGGCGGTACGAAATACGGTTCTGTATGCCATGAGTGATGAGTGGCTTTGTGTGCCGCCTGGCAGGGGGGGCCTGTCAGGCGGCATTTGTGTTTGCTTGAGAGCTTTTGTTTGGCTGTCCAGAATCATTTTGCCGGCTGTCCGCATGCTTTTAGGAGAAGGAGAGGTCCTATATGAAAGACAAAAATCAGGTATTCGTAGTTTCATTAGCAATAACCATTATCATGGCAATATGGGCGGTTGCCTTTAATGCCAACTTTACAGTTGTTTCAAATTCGGCATATTCATTTCTGACCAATAATTTCGGCTGGCTTTATCTTATGGCCATGACCGCATTTGTTATTTTTTCAGTTGCCATTGCTTTCAGCAAATGGGGAAAGATTAAGCTTGGACCGGATGACTCCAAGCCGGAATATTCCACCGTATCCTGGTTTGCCATGCTGTTTGGGGCAGGCATGGGAGTGGGTCTGGTATTCTGGGGAATCTCTGAGCCGCTGGCACATTTCTCAAACCCGATTCCCGGAATTGAGGCCGGTACGGAAGCTGCCGCAAACTTTGCCATACGTTCCAGCTATATGCACTGGGGACTTCATCCGTGGGCAAACTACTGCATCATTGGACTGGGTCTTGCCTATTTCCAGTTCCGCAAGGGAAAACCGGGCCTTATCAGCTCCATATTTGAACCCCTTATCGGTGAAAAGGGAATCAACGGATGGGCGGGAAAGACCATCGACGTACTGGCGGTGTTCGCCACTGTTGCGGGTGTTGTTACTTCCCTTGGACTGGGCGTCATGCAGATTAATGCAGGTCTTAACTACCTGTTTGGCATTCCGACGACCCTGGTGATTCAAATTATTATCATTGCGGTAATAAGCGTTATCTATATCTGGTCTGCTGTTGACGGCATCAGCCGCGGTATTAAGATCATTTCCGACGCTAACTTATATATTCGCCATTTGGCCTGATCACTGTTACATTTCTGGTAGGGCCAAAACTTGAGATTCTTAACAACCTGACAAACGGACTGGGGCAGTATCTGCAGAACTTCTTCGGGGACAGCCTCATGATCAACAATTATGGAGACAATACCTGGGTGGGAGCCTGGAGAGTGTTCTACTGGGCGTGGTGGATTGCATGGGCTCCATTTGTGGGATCCTTTATTGCACGTATCTCCAAGGGCAGGACAATTCGGGAATTCATCGCAGGCGTGGTGCTGGCACCGGCTCTGGGATCCATTCTCTGGTTTGCCATTATGGGAAGCCTGGGTCTGCATTTGGGTATGGACGGTACGCTTTCCGTTGCCCAGCTGGCGGATATTGCAAGCAAGCCTGAGACGGGACTGTTCATTGTTATGGGCAAGTATCCTCTGGGAATGATTCTGTGCGTGGTATCCCTCATACTGTTGTGTACATTCTTCATTACCTCGGCAAACTCCGGTACATTTGTGCTTGCAATGTTCTCCTCCAAGGGAGACTTAAATCCCAAGAACGGAAGAAAGGTGCTCTGGGGCGTTGTACAGTCTCTTCTGGCTGTGGGACTTCTGATTGCGGGAGGATTAAAACCCCTTCAGACCATTTCACTTGCAGCGGCATTCCCCTTTATATTCATTATGCTGTTTGCAGGGGCTGCCCTTGTGAAGGCTTTGATGAAAGAGAAATAGCTGTGTGGTAAGATAATCAGATAAAATATAAGCGGGCCCGGCGCCCGCAGCGTAAGCATAGGTGTCCTGGATGCTGCCTTTTATTATAGAAGGCTGGCTTCCGGGACACATTTGTTTTGGTATGGGAAGATTTGGGATAGAAAAAGCGGAAAGATAAGTATTATAGAAAATATTATATAAGGAAGGAATTGACATTTTGGTTAGTCAATGCTAATCTTATCACATAAACGACTCATTAGCCAAGCAGAAGGAAGGTGATATTATGTCAACAGCCATTATATGCGCGGTCCTGATTGTCATTGCAATCATTGGAATCAAGAGCTACGCCAAAAAACTAACCTCCGGGTGCTGCGGAGCCTCCTCCCAGCCATCGGTGAAAAAAATCAAAGTCAGGGATAAGGATAAGTCCCATTACCCCTATTCACGGCTTCTCAAGGTGGACGGCATGTCCTGCGGTAATTGTGCCAGCCATGTGGAAAATGCACTCAACAGCCTGGAAGGAGTGTGGGCCCAGGTGGACCTGGAAAAAGGCGAGGCCCTGGTGCGGATGAAACAGGAGTACGGAAACAATGAGCTTAAACAGGCTGTTAAGGATGCAGGGTATGTGGTCTATAAAATAGAAGAAAGCCCTGAGTTTTCAAACAGATAAAGAAAGAAGGTAAGGGCCAGCAGGTCGGCGCTGCCCCCGGGGCTTATATTGTTTTTAATAAATTCCCTGTCCAATGATTCAATATAAGGAATCGGGTCCTTGTTTATGAATTCCGGGTCATTTAGCGTTTCACGAAGAAGGGCCTGGATTTTCTTCATGGAATGATAGGAGGATCGGTTTACAATATTGGTATCCTCTGAGTGGGCAATGATATATAACAGGGTCACAGCGCCAGCGTCATTGAGGGAGAGGCCCCTGTCCAGCTGATGTTTCAGTACAGGAAGAGCTTTCTTTAAGACTGTGTGATAACCTGACAGGGCCTCGCCTCTGGCTCCTTTCATGCCATAGAGGGCATAAAGTCTTTCTCCGTTTGTGCGGGCATTTTCAACCGTCACATCATTAAAATCCTCAAGCACGTCTGCCACCAGCTTCCTGTTTATCTTAAGGAGGGCGTCCGGAGAGTATGGAATGTGGTTGGCATACATGTAGCCCAGGGCGCCGTTCATGATAGCCAGGGAGAATATAAGCCCCTTATGTGTATTTACCTGGTTGGTAGCCCGGAACATGGTTTCCTCAGCCTGTATGCCCAGGGAGCGGAGCCTGGAAAAGATACGGGAAAATGGTTCGTGTCCGTTTTCAATCCCGCAGAGGGCAAATTGTTCAAAGTAGTGATTCAGTGACACGGCGCTGGCCTCAAAAGTGAAGATGTCCATATCCTGATGGGCTCCTGTATTGTTCCGGTCTACCAGTCCCGGTTTGGGAGTAACACTGACCTCGTATAAAAGCGCCTGCATGGACAGGGAGGAAAGTTTCCTGGCATGCTGTTTCGCAAAATAATTAGTCATGATCTGGCATTCCTGCTCCAGCAGCTCCTTTACGGAATGGGTCCTGGCACGGCTGCACACAAATGCCTCCTGGTTGCAGATAAGGCATTTTCGGGTGGAAAATCCCAGTCTGTCCGGGATCGATCTTCATTCCGTCTGTCTGAATCACGTCGATGTCAAACAGTCTGCCAAGGGCAACAGAGTCTTCTAGCAGGCAGAGATTTTCTTTTATAAACCGGGCATCCCCGTCTACTGCCCAGAAATACTCATGTCCCGCATGGGATGTGGTGGAATAGGTGGCAATGATGGGGATTTTCCATGCATGGCACTGGGTTTCAATGAGGCGGATGCTTCGTGAAAGGTCCGCAGAGCCAGAGGGAATACCTTGACGGGTCCTACAATATTCAGGGTAAAAGGAGATGACAGGCAGGTGATGTTCAGGACAGAAGCATTCTCTGGACCTCCTGCCGGTGCTCCCTGGCATCCAGCATGTCCTTAAGCGAAACCTCCCTGCCTGTTTTCCATCCGGTCTTTCAGGTGGTTGTTTTCCTATATGGGGAAGTGTATAATTAGGAAAATACCAACAGGGAGGGGAAACATCTATGGATTTGGAAGAACGGAAAAAGGCATTGCGCCAGGAGATAAAAGCGGCTGCAGCAGCGTTGGATGAAGGTTATACAAAGGAGGCGGACCTTGAGATATTCAGCCATGTGGCGGGGCTGCTGGAATATGAGCAGGCGGGGACTCTGTTCTGCTTTGTGGGAACCAGCGGAGAAATTGACACAGCGCCCATACTGGAGGATGCATTAAGAAAGGGAAAACGGGTGGGTGTTCCCAAGTGTACGGCCAGAGGGATCATGGAAGTTCGTGAAATCAGGAGCCTTGGGGATTTGGAGGCAGGAAAGTACGGTATATTGGAGCCGGGTGCAGAGGCGCCGGTCATACAGCCGGAGGAAATTAATCTGGCCATTGTGCCATGTATGTCATGCAGCCATGACGGCAGGCGTCTGGGGTACGGCGGCGGGTACTATGACCGCTATCTGGTCAGGACCCGGGCCGTGAAGGCGGTCATATGCAGGGAACGGATCATGCGTGCGGATATACCTGTGGAGCCCCACGACCAGCTGATGGATATGGTGATATCGGAGCATGGTGTCCGGCGGCTGGGAAGCCGGTGATATACCGGTCATCGGACTGGGATGAATAAATTCTTTCATAAATTACATAAATTTTATAAATATATGTCACAAACCAGCAGTGTCCTCCCTCTAACTTTATAAAAGGAGGCGGAAAGCTATGGAGAAACAGGAAAAGTATGATATGGAAAGGCTGGTTGACCTGGCAGCGTCGGGGAACAGGGACGCATTGGAGGAACTCTTGGGAGATGTGCAGGACATGGTGTTTAACCTGTCCCTTCGTATGCTGGGAACGGTTCCTGATGCAGAGGATGCATGCCAGGAGATACTGATTAAAGTAATGACCCATTTGTCTGATTTCAGGAAGGAAAGCCGGTTTAGCACCTGGGTGTTCCGTGTTGCTGTAAATCATGTGCTTGCGTACAGGAAGCATATGTTCAGCCACCATCCTCTGAGTTTCGAGTATTACGGGGAAGACATAGCTAACGGCAGGGAAGAGGATGTGCCGGATATGACAGGCGGAGTGGACCGCGGTATTCTGGAAGAAGAACTGAAATTGTCCTGCACCAATGTAATGCTTCAGTGTCTGGACGGGGAAAGCAGATGTATCTTTATTCTGGGAACCATGTTCCGGCTGGACAGCGCAGTAGCGGGAGAGATTCTGGGAATATCACCGGCCGCGTACAGAAAGAGATTATCGCGGATAAGGGAAAAGATGGCGGCATTTTTGGGGGAATACTGCGGTCTGGCAGGAGGAAATGCAGCTGCAGAAGGCGCGTGGATTATGCTATTGCCAGCCGCCGGCTGACACCGGAGCGCCTGGAGTACAACGGCATGGAACAGGGACGGAGCAGGATTGCAGAACAGTGCAGGGCCATTATGGAGGAGATTGACGGCCAGTCCCGGATATTTGCAGAGATGCCCTTTTACCGTACCGGGCCTGAGGCAAAGGAGTTTATTAAAGGGCTTCTGAGGTCGGATGCATACCGTACCGTGATGATGTCGTAGAGGACCGGGCCTGAGGCAGGAAAAACATGACATACAGATGTCATTTTATATGTGATATAATTTTGAAATGACAGATATATGAGATATATGAGATATATGATACGGAGGCACACGGCACCAGGCCGGCAGACGCGCCGGTTATAATGGGGTTTCATCACGGCCGGGTCTGTCTCCCTTCGTTCTCCGGCATAACGAAAGGAAGGTACACAATGACATGGATGGAGGCATACCCGGCTCACAGGCAGCCGGACATGGAGCAAATCGGAAGGTATATAGCAAGTCCCTGCTGGCAGCCGCTTTTGGCGTGGCTGGAGGACACCTTTCATATATCCCCCAGGATTGAGTACAGCAGATGCTCCATGCAGGGAGGATGGAACGTAAAGTATAAGAAGGGATCCAGGGCGGTCTGCACATTGTATCCTGAGGAAGGGTATTTTATCTGCATGGTGTCGGTGGGGGCAAAGGAAGCCCCGGAGGCAGAACTGGCACTTAACGGCTGTACTGCTTATGTCCGTCAGTTGTATCAAGATACGGCTCCTTTTAATGGGGGAAGATGGATGATGATAGAGGTAAGGACGGGACGTGCTGGAGGATGTGAAGGAATTGATTGGAATTCGGATGAGGAAGAAACGGAGTGTTTGAGTTTAAATTGCAGTGAAGGCAGCAGGAAGAGGCCGGATAATAAATCCCCCCTCTTCCTTATTTTGTCTTGACAATCGGTTCGTGGCAACGTATGATGAATATATTAATTGGATTAATTCATTAAAATCAATTAATGAATAGGGAGAATGTATGAACAGAAGTATAAGGGGTTTTAATCAGGAGAATATACAGGATATGAACCGTACGCTGCTCCTTAACCTTCTCAGGAAGGAAGGAATTTGTGCAAGAGCCCATCTGGCAAACCTATCCCAGTTAAAACAGGCCACGGTGACTAATATTGTCAGTGATTTTATTGACTGGGGCCTGGTAAAAGAGGTGGGATTTTTAGTTGGAAACAAAGGGCGCAGATCCATAGGTATTTCCATTAATAACGATGACTTTGGAGTTTTAGCCATAAGGTTGCCAGAAAAAATTATACGGTAGGTATTTTCAATCTGTCAGGCAGGCTTCTGGATAAGAAGCGGGTGGAGCTGGATGTGAACCAGCCTCCAAGGGTAACCTTTGAAGCCATAATCCATGAGGCCGGAGAACTCATCAGATCATCTGAATCCAGGAAAATCATAGCCATAGGTATGGCCATACCCGGTCCTTACAGTGAAAAAAGAGGGCGGATTGAGCTGATGACAGGCGTTTTGGATGGAATGAAATTCCCATACAGGAGAAACTGCAGGATATTTTCAAAATACCGGTTTTTTAGAACAGGATGCCAATGCAGGTGCCCTGGCCCAGTACTGGCATAATGATGAGGATTATAAAAATGGAGTTGTTGTATATATTGCAGTTGGGCAGGGTGTTGGTGCCGGTATCATCAATAATGGTGAGCTGCTGAAGGGCTGCATCGGTGTTGCCGGGGAGGTGGGACATACCTCTATCTGTTACAATGGACAGATGTGCATGCGGCAATTATGGGTGTCTGGAAATTACTGTTCATCCATTGCGTTTACCAAAGAGGTGAACCGCGTATTAAGACCTGAAATAGAATATAATTTCCGTCAGGTATCCCAGCTCCTGAGAGATGGAGACCAGGTGGTTACGGATATTTTTCTGGATGCTTGTGATAAACTTTCTGTTGGAATCGTGAATATCATCAACAGTTTTAATCCATCAGTCATCGTAATAGGAGATGAAATGTCCCATATCCTTCCTTCCGTCATGTTGGAAAGGGTTAAGAGCAATGTAAAGGAACGGGTGCTGCCGGAAATTTATGCCAATATGAATATAACCATGAGCGTAGTTAGCAATGATTCTATGGCACATGGGGCGGCAATTGTGGCGATAAATGATATTTTCAATCATCCGTTAACATATTTTGAGAGTAATCAAAGAGACGACTAAATTAGGCGTGTGAAGACGATACATAAAAGAGGCTGTGGTCTGTGAAAGTGCACAAACCACAGCCTTGTTTTTGTGCAAAATAGCAAATAATAAAATTGGAATGCTGTATTTTTAAAAACTTATTGACAAAATATCCGATCTGTTGTAATATAAACTCAACTTATTAATTAATCCAATTAATGAATATATTCAAAAAATGATTATTTTGGAGGAGGAAAAATCATGAAAAAAACATTAGCAGTTGTTCTTGCAGCTATGATGGCAGCCAGCTTGACAGCATGTGGAGGGTCTGCAGCTAAAGATACAACGGCCGCGCTGCCAAAGCACCGGCAGCAGAAAGTACAGCAGAGAAAACCGGAGAAGGTGCAGGGACAGACGAAACGGAAAAAGCAGCAGGTACAGAAGAGAAGAAACAATATAAATTTGGGTTTACAGAAATGAGCGCAGGCTCTTTCTTTGATGCTTGTTACAGTGGTGTTGAGGAAGTGGTCAAAGCCAATGGGGATGAGATCGTCCATGTGGAAGGTAAAGCTGACAGCGCATACCAGCTGGTGTAATTGAGGATTTTATTTCACAGGGATGCGACCTGGTATTCTATAATCCATCAGATGCAGCGGCGTCAGCGGCAGCGGTCAAGGCGCTTAATGACGCGGGTATCCCCATTGTAAACTTTGACTCAGCTGTCAGTGACCTTTCTAAGGTGAACTGTTTTGTAGTGAGCGACAGCTATTCCTGCGGACAGATTGCAGGCGAGGAATTGATTAAGAATCATCCTGAAGGCGGAAAAGTAGCTGTATTGGATTTCCCGGCATCAGCAGCTGCTGCTGACAGGGCCAAGGGATTTGTGGACACAGTCACGGCTGACGGTTTATTTGAAGTGGTGGCGCAGATGGATGCAGGGGCAAAACCTGAGAAGGGACTGACTGTAATGCAGGATTTACTGCAGGCCCACAGTGACCTGACCGCCGTGTTCTGCATTAATGATGAGTGCGCACAGGTGCCTATTCCGCTATCACAACAGCAGGCGACAAGATTGAAATATACAGTGTCAATGCAGGACCCGAAGCAAAGGCAGCCATGACAAAGGACGGAGTGGACGGAATCTGGAAGTGTACTGCTGCCCAGAGCCCAATCGGTATAGGACAAAAGAGCGCAGAGGTTGCGTATAAGATTTTAAATGGCGAATCCTATGAGTCCGAAATCAAGATTCCATCCTTTGCGGTAACACCTGAGAATATCGACCAGTATAACAAGTCAGACTGGCAGTAGGTGAGGTGGAGGCCTTTGATGCTGGACTGGCGGGAACGTGACAGTACAGTGTGGGCCCGGAGTGTTCTTAGGAGCGCTTCGGGCCAGCCTCCCTTTATTATATAGCATGAAGAGAGCGGGGTGCCAATGGTGAGTGCGGTTTTGGAAATGAAACACATAGCAAAAAGTTTTTCCGGCAACAAGGTGCTGCTGGATGTGGATCTGACGGTTGAGGAAGGCGAGGTCCATGCTCTTCTGGGAGAGAACGGTGCCGGAAATCGACCCTTATGAAGATTCTTGGCGGAATTTATACCAAAGACGCCGGCAGTATTCTCATAAACGGCAGGGAAGTTCAGATACATAATGTAGCAGATGCCCGTGATAATGGTATCAGTATTATCCACCAGGAACTGATGCTGGCCAGACACATGACCATAGCGGAAAATGTATTTATGGGCAGGGAACAGAAAAAGGCTGGGGGGTTTGTGGACCTGGCCAGGCAGGAAGCCGAGACACAGAGATCCTGGACCATTATGGAATAAAGCTAAAGGCTGATACAAGGCTGGACCGCTTGACCATTGCCCAGCAGCAGATGGTGGAAATCATACGGGCAGTGTCTTTCGGTTCAAGAATAATTGTAATGGATGAGCCCACTTCCTCGCTGTCAGATGCGGAGGTGGATATCCTCTACGAGATGATCCGCATATTAAAGGAACAGAAGGTATCCATTATTTATATATCCCACAGGCTCAATGAACTATATGATATTGCGGACAGAACCACGGTGCTTCGGGATGGGGAACATGTGGGTACAGTCAGGATGAAGGAGACGGAGAGGGCCGAGCTCATTGCTATGATGGTAGGCCGCGACCTGGCCAGTTATTATACGAAGAATGACAATGCAAAGGATGAAGTGGTCCTGGAGGTAAAGGAGCTGTCTGACGGCAAAATGGTCAAGAAAGTAAGCTTTGACCTGAGAAAGGGCGAAATCCTGGGAGTGTCCGGACTGGTAGGGGCAGGCAGGAGTGAAACGGTGGAATGCCTTTTTGGAATCAGAAGAAAGGTCCGAGGGACTGTCAGGTTCAAAGGCAGGGAAGTGGATTTTAGGAATCCAAGGGAGGCCATGGCCAATGGATTCGGTATGGTCCCGGAGAGCAGAAAGGAACAGGGATTATTTTTACAGTCCGGTGTGCGGTTTAATACAACGATTAACGTGGTTCCCAGATTTCTAAAGCATTTCATTTGGAACAGGCAGGCAGAGGAAGGCATCGTTGAAGGCAAGATAAACGATATGCATATTCGTGTCACGGGGCCGGAACAGGTAGTGGGAAAGCTCAGCGGCGGGAACCAGCAAAAGGTATTAATCGGAAGATGGCTGTGTTCCACCCAGTCGGTGCTTATATTGGATGAGCCTACCAGAGGCGTGGATGTAAAGACAAAATCCGAGATATATGCGCTTATCGACCAGCTGGCAGCCAGCGGAATGTCAATCATTATGGTTTCCTCGGAGCTTCCGGAGATTATTAACATGAGTGACAGGGTACTGGTTATGTGCAATGGATACAGTACAGGCATTTTAAACAGAGATGAACTGACCCAGGAGCGGATTATGACTCTGGCACTACTGAGATAGCGCTTAAGTTTCAAAACAGGAGGATAAAATGGAAGCAAAAAAGAGTGACGGCATTTTGCCTGGTTTTGGCAGGAATGTGGTTTCAACAGTTAAGTATAATGGCGGAATTATCATTGGCCTTTTAATCATTTGTCTATTGCTGAGTGTCATGACTGACTCATTTTGTACAGTGAGAAACCTTTCCAACATCATGCGGCAAATATCCATTAATGTGATTCTGGCATGCGGAATGACTATGGTAATCATATTGGGAGGAATCGATCTTTCTGTTGGTTCGGTTATAGCGGTATCCGGATGTCTTTGCTGCGGGCTGATTACCAATGTGGGAGTTCCATCTATCATAGCTATTCCTATTTCCATCTGCGCAGGAACTGGTAGGGGTGTTTAATGGGTTTGTAATATCCAGAACCACTATACCTCCTTTTATCGTGACCTTGGCTATGATGAATATAGGGCGGGGATTTGCCCGCATATATACCAAGGCAACTACAATATTAGTAGATGACCCATTGTTTACTTTTATTGGAAGTGGTAAAATTTTGGGAGGGGTGCCAATCCAATTTGTTTACATGCTGGTAGTCATTGTTATTTCGGGTCTCATACTTAACAGGACAAAATTTGGAAGGAATATTTATGCGGTAGGAGATAACAAGCAGGCCGCGTCTTATTCAGGCATTAATTCCAGAAGAGTGACCATGACAGTATTTGTGATTATGGGAATCTTTGCATCCTGCGCAGGTATTCTGAGTTCTGCCCGTACCTTCTCGGCACAGTTTAATGTAGGAGAAGGTTCGGAGATGGATGCCATATCAGCGTTGTACTGGGAGGTACCAGTATGAGCGGAGGTGTTGGGCGCCTCAGCGGGACCATTATTGGCTGTATTGTAATCGGAGTATTGAACAATGGAATGAATATCCTTGGAATTGATTCCTCCTGGCAGTATGTGGTAAAGGGTGTAGTGGTCCTCATAGCTGTATTTATTGACTATATCAAGAAGATGAAAGATTAATCTTCGCCGGAAAGGATGAAATATGTCAGTTATTCTGGGAATTGATTTGGGGACATCAAGCGTGAAAGCCATGCTTTTAGACAGCGTCAAAGGGGTTATCTCGGTAGAGAGCAGCCCTTATGAGGTATCTATACCATTTGAAGGGTATGCGGAGCAGAATCCGGAGACATGGTGGCTGGAGACAAAACAGGTACTGGGGCGTTTGAGAGATAAAAATGAACAGGAATTCAACGAGATTCAGGCAGTGGGTTTTTCAGGTCAGATGCATGGAATCGTGGTGGCAGACTGTGAGGGAAAGCCTCTTAGGCCAGCTATTCTATGGCTGGACCAGCGTTCCAGAAAAGAACTGGAGTCCATTAACAGCGTGCTGGATTTCAGGGAAATGGGAGAGATATTTAGAAACAGGGCATTTACCGGATTTGCCTTCCCGTCCCTTATGTGGCTGAAAGAGCATGAGCCGGAAGTGCTGCTAAAAGCCGGGGTAGTCCTGATGCCAAAGGATTATATCCGATTCAGGATGACGGGCAATCTGGCGTCGGATGTGACGGATGCTTCAGCTACCGCATTGTTTGACACAGCTAAAAGAGACTGGGCCTTTGGTATCATTAAAAAGTTTGGACTTCCCGAGGAGATATTTCCTGTCTGCAAAGAGTCCATGGAGGTGGCAGGGACAGTTACCAGACAATGCCATGAAGAATGTGGACTTAAGGAAGGAATTCCGGTTGTATATGGCAGCGGGGACCAGATGGCCAGAGCATTGGAAATGGAGTATTCAGGAAGGTGAGGTCATCTCAAATATAGGTACCGGGGGCCAGATATCCGCTTATATAAAGGAAGCAAAATATGACAGAGAGCTGAGGACCCATACCTTTTGCCATGCCCTGGATAAGGCATACACTATATACGGAGCTACTCTTTGCAGCGGAATGTCCTTAAATTGGCTGAAAAATAAAGTGCTGGGCATAGAGGATTTCAACAGCATGAGCACATGGCCCAGGAGATAGATCCGGGCTGCAGAGGTCTGATATTTCTCCCATATCTGTCCGGAGAGAGGACACCGCATATGAATCCCAGTGCAAAAGGAATGTTTTTTGGTCTCAGTTTATGTCAGGACAGACGTTATCTGACCCGGGCCGTCATGGAAGGAGTGACGTTTAGTCTGAGAGATTCGCTGACTATTTTTGAGGAGCTGGGGATCCAGTGCGAAACTGTCATTGCTTCAGGAGGCGGTTCCCACAGTGATGTATGGCTGCAGATACAGGCGGATGTATTCAATAAAAAGGTAAAGGTTTGTGAAGTGGATGAACAGGCCTGTCTGGGTGCCTGTATTCTGGCAGGAACCGGGTGCGGGATATTTAACAGTATAGAGGAAGCTGCCCGCAGGTTTGTTAGTTTTCGTGAAAAGGTGTATGAGCCATTCCAGAGCATGTGGGTCTTTATGAAAAACAGTACAGGGTCTTCCGGGAACTGTATGTAGCCAATGAGCGATTTATGATTTAATACAGATGGATTCCGGAATCATAAGGAGAATACATATGGGAAGAGAAAAGATATTACTGGACACGGATATCGGTACAGAGGTGGATGATGCCATTACCCTGGCATATCTGCTGGCTAATCCGGATGCGGAAATCATGGGAATCACCACCGTTACCGGAGAGGCGGCAGAACGGGCAAGGCTGGCAAGCGTACTGTGCCGCATAGCGGGGAGGGAAGACATACCTATTTATCCGGGATGTGAAAATCCTATTTTTGTTCCCCAGATTGAGTTGTATGCACCGCAGAAAAAGGTACTCGGCAGATGGGAACATCAAAAGGAATTTCCGCCTAACCGTGCGGTTGCTTCATGCAGGATGTAATACGAAGGAATCCAGGGGAGATTACATTGGTATGTATTGCCCCTCTCACCAATGTGGGGCTGCTTTTTGCAATGGACCCTGAAATTGCTTCCTTGTTAAAACGTATTGTGCTTATGTGCGGCTCGCCTACATATACCAGATACGATAATACAGGCGAGACCATGAGCGCTATGGAAAAGAGTGATGTTATTGTTTTGGGAAGTAAGGGAGTTATTGAAAATAACGCACTTATCGACCTCACGCGACAAAGATTGTATATGGGGCAGATGTGCGGGAACACATTACCTGCGGTTTGAATGTGACCAGTCAGTTAATTATGAAGCCGGAGGAAGCGGAAGGTTTGTTCCGCCACCCGATTCTGGAACCAGTATTAGATATTGCCAGAGAGTGGTTTAAGGATGAAGAGAGAGTCACATTCCATGACCCGCTGGCAGCAGTTTCCCTGTTTCACGATGATGTGTGTTTATTTGAACAGGGGGACTTATTCATAGAAACAGACAGCTCTTTGCTTTCAGGATTCACTTACTGGAAGAAAAAGAGCGATGGGCGTCATAGAGTAGCCATGAAGGTTAATAAAGAGAAGTTTTTGAACATTTGTTTGAGGTATTTAAAGAGGAGGTAGCTGGGATGAAATATGGTATTTATTTTGCTTATTGGACGAAGGAATGGTTTGCTGATTATAAGAAGTATATGGATAAGGTGTCTGCTTTGGGGTTTGATGTCCTGGAAATTTCCTGTGCAGCCCTCAGAGATGTATACACAACCAAGGAACAGCTGATTGAGCTACGTGAATACGCCAAAGAAAAAGGGCTTGTTCTAACAGCTGGTTATGGACCTACTAAAGCAGAAAATCTGTGTTCAGAAGACCCGGAGGCAGTGAGACGGGCCATGACATTCTTCAAGGACCTGCTTCCAAAGCTGCAGTTAATGGATATCCATATCCTGGGAGGGGGATTATATTCCTACTGGCCCGTGGATTTTACCATTAATAATGACAAGCAGGGAGACCGGGCCAGGGCTGTCAGGAATCTGAGGGAATTGTCCAAAACAGCGGAGGAATGTGACGTGGTGCTTGGAATGGAGGTACTGAACCGCTATGAGGGGTATATTCTTAATACCTGTGAAGAGGCAATTGATTTTGTCGATGAGATTGGAAGCAGCCATGTAAAAATCATGCTGGATACTTTCCATATGAATATTGAAGAGACAAATATGGCTGATGCAATCCGCAAGGCGGGAGACAGGCTGGGACATCTCCATCTGGGAGAACAGAACCGCCTGGTGCCGGGAAAAGGCAGCCTGCCATGGGCTGAGATAGGGCAGGCGCTCCGTGATATTAACTATCAGGGAGCCGCTGTCATGGAACCTTTTGTCATGCAGGGAGGGACCATCGGTTCTGAGATAAAGGTATGGAGAGACATGGTGCCGGATCTTTCTGAGGAAGCACTGGACAGGGATGCAAAGGGTGCGCTGGAATTCTGCAGGCATGTGTTTGGTATCTAAACGGCTGTTTCGCAACAATTACAGTATTAACGAATTTTTCCTGTCCAGATACTCATTCAGATATCCCGTAAAGAGAGTCATGTTCTCCAGCGATATCCTGGAAGGGGTGTTATGTTTCAGCATATAGAGGGTACGCCGGGGAGGAGCCGGTGACAGGGGCAGTATCCGGACAGGTACTGCTTTTTTAGTCCCATGGCCGTGGTGGAGGGCATGATGGTCCAGTAATCCCCGGCTTCCAGGAAATCATTCAAAATGGAAATACTGGTGGCTGTCACCAGGGGTCGGGAGCCGGATCTGATATACCGGTCGTGCCACAGCTTAAACTGGGGACCCCATCCGATGTTGCTGTTGGCGGAGGAGCCGGTAAAAAGCTCCCTGTCAGGAGGGAGGACGGACGGATGAACCGGTTGAGCAGGACAATCCTCTGCAGGTATCAGACCGGAGCCTTCCGGAACCACAAGCACCATGTCATCCTCTGAGAGAGGGGTCACATTTACATGGGGGTGCTGATGTCATAGAGGGCAAATCCCACATCAGCCTGTTTGCTGCTTACAAGGGAGTAAATCATGTCCGCGGGATAGCATTTGATATCCAGGGAAAAACCGTGCAGGGATATGAGCTCCCTGTAAAACGGCGTCAGATTATAGTCCAGAAAGCTGTCCACCGTGGCGATGGTCAGGAAGGGGAATCGGCTCATTCCCCCTATCTGGTCCGCTTCATTCCAAAGGGCCAGCATCTGGGACGCGATATGGGAAAAGGCAAGTCCCCTGGATGTGGGCAGGGCGGACTTGACTCCCTTTCTGCGCTCAAAAAGCGGGTAGCCCAGCTCTTCCTCCATGCTCTCAGCCGAGATCCGGCAGTGGATGGTGAGAGGTAGAGCTGTTCGGCTGCCTTTATTAGATTATTTTCTTCCAGTATGGTCATGAAAAGCTGTAAATCATCCCGGTTCAAGGCAAAATCCCCCTTTATCAGATATCCAGCATGGAAATATACTGCGCATGTTCCAGAATGAAATTTTTCCGGGGCTCCACTTCGTCTCCCATTAGGATGGAGAATGTCTGGCAGGTCTCATGGTACATTTCCATGTCATTTATGGTTATGCGCAGGAGCGTGCGCTGGAGGGGTCCATGGTGGTTTCCCAGAGCTGTCCGGCATCCATTTCTCCCAGCCCCTTGTAGCGCTGGATTTTGTAGGTGCCGTCCCGCCCGATGGCGTTTATGGTCTGCTCAAGCTCGCTGTCACTATAAGCATACCAGAGTTTCTTTCCTTTTTCTACCCGGTAAAGAGGGGGCTGGGCCAAAAATACGTGTCCCTCCTCGATCAGCTTCGGCATGAACCGAAAGAGGAAGGTCAGCAGAAGCGTGGTGATATGGGCGCCGTCCACATCCGCGTCAGTCATAAGGATGATTTTGTTGTACCGCAGGTTTTCAAGGGAAAATGTGTCCAGTATGCCTGTGCCGAAGGCGGAAATCATGGCCTTAATTTCCGCGTTGGCGCTGATTCTGTCCAGGGACGCCTTCTCCACATTGAGTATCTTGCCCCGGAGGGGGAGAACCGCCTGGTTTTCGCGGCTTCTGGCCAGCTTGGCTGATCCGCCTGCCGAGTCGCCTTCCACGATGAACAGCTCACATTCTCCGGGATTTTTGCTGGAACAGTCCGCCAGCTTGCCGGGAAGGGAGAGTCCGGACAGCGCGGTTTTGCGGCGGGCCATTTCCCTGGCGGTTCTGGCAGCGGTTCTGGCCTTCCTGGCTAACATGGCCTTGTCGCATATGGCCTTTGCCGCCGCGGGATTCTGTTCCAGGAACAGCGTGAGACGTGTATACACCATCTGCTCCACCACCGGGCGCACATGGCTGCTTCCCAGTTTTTGCTTTGTCTGGCCTTCAAACTGGCGTCCTGGAGACGTACACTTAAGACCGCGGTCAGACCCTCGGAGAGCTCGTCCCGGCTCAGGGAGGAATCCGTGTCCTTTAAAAGCTTTGCGTTTCGGGCATAGTCATTGACTGCCCTGGACAGCGCCTGGCGGAAACCCGTCACATGGGTGCCGCCCTCTGGTGTGGAAATGTTATTGGCAAAGCTTAAGAGCTGCTCGCTGTAGGAGGAGTTGTGCACAAGGGCAAATTCCGCCTGCACCTTATCTGTCTCATGGCGGCCGGAAATGATTCCTGTATAAAGGGGTTCACCGTCCTGCTCCAGCCAGGATACAAAGTCCTTAAGCCCGTTCTGGAAACAGAAGGTACGGGACCAGGCGGTCACCGGACAGGTTGCCTCGCCGGCCGGGTCCCTCCGCAAATCGTACAGGGATATCTCCAGACCCTGTGTCAGGAACGCTGTCTCCCGGAGCCGTTCCTCCAGAATATTCCTGTCCCAGGCAATGGAAGGGAAAATGTCCTGGTCCGGCATAAAGGTCACTGTGGTGCCGTGGGTCCCCTGACTGCACGGACAGTTGTTTTACAGGGGCTGCAGGTATGCCGCGTTCATAAGACTGGGCGTAGGAAAAGCCGTCCTGGTCCACCTGCACATGCAGATGGGAGGACAGCGCATTGACTACAGAAGCCCCCACACCGTGAAGGCCTCCTGAAACCTTATAGTTGCTGTCGTCGAACTTTCCGCCGGCATGGAGAACTGTAAATACCACCTGGATGGCGGACAGTCCTGTTTTTGTCTGGATTCCCGCCGGAATTCCCCTGCCGTTGTCGCGGACCGTTACAGAGCCGTCTTTGTTCAGGTATACCTGAATCAGGGTGCAGTGGCCTGCCAGAGCTTCATCCACGGCATTGTCCACGATTTCATATACCATGTGGTGAAGCCCCTGTGAGGACGTGCTGCCGATGTACATGCTGGGGCGCTTGCGCACTGCTTCCAACCCCTCCAGTATCTGTATCTGGCAGCGCCGTAGTCTTCTGTTACCGGGGATAAGGCTGATGTCTGATTCATAAGGCAATTCTCCTGAAATTAGTTAGAATATTGCCATTATATCAGAAAGAGTAAGGGAAACATTGGTTGATTTCCTGGGATTATATGGCGGGAAAATACTGTTTCTTATTGATTCTTTTTCTATTTATCCTTTTCCGCCTCCAGCCACTCTATGGCCGCCTCATACTGCTCCCTGGTAAAGGTTATCTTCCCCTTGCATATGGAAAAGAATCCCTCCTCCTTTAGCTGGCGTATGGTACGGTTGAGGGTTTTTACGTTGACGCCGATTTCTTCCTGCAGCATCTGCCGGGTGCGCAGCACAGTGACGGATGCCGGGGCGCGGGATGTCCCCATGCCACGGGACGACCCCATGCCGCGGGAGGATTCCATGCCGTTTTGGCGTCCGTACTTTACCATATATCCAACAGAAGATAGGAGGCGGGTAGAACAGCTTGGCCCCGTTATTGTAAGAGGAACGGTAAGCTTGAAGGCGGTGTGGCGGGCAGCCAGGTTCAGTATGTTTATGTCGGATGCCAGCCAGCGCTCGGCATCCCTGCGGCTTATGTAGGCCACCACGTTGTCGGTCACGGCCTCGATGGTCACCGAGGTGTGGCTCATTCCGGCCAGAATGGTGACCTCCCCGATAAAGTCAATGGCTTTATTGCTCTCAATCATATAGACATTTCCATTTTCAAATTCATTGATGACCCGGTTTTCACCTTTTGCAACAATTCCGAAATACCCTAATTCCATATTTTTCTGGTGAATGATGGAGCCCGCTGCATGGGTCCTTACGGTGCAGCGGCTGCGGATGTCCTCGGGCATGTTCTTTGTATATTCTTTCAGGGCGGGCGCGGCCGCTTCCAATTCTGTCAGTGTCATTTGTATTCCCCGCTTTATTCAGTCATTTATTGTAAGTATATCATTTTATATTTCTTAAAATCAATGTATTTTCTTGTTAAAAGTGCTCATTTGTCCTTTTTTAATCTTGGGAATTTGTCTAAAATATTCAATACAAGGTGATTGTAACAGCCGGCCGGGGTGAAAATAAATAAAATATGGCCGGCTGGAAAGGAGGGGCTCTTATGAGCGGCAAAAAAGAAACATATGTGTATGGTTCCCTTAAGGAACGGTTTGCACTGGAATGGAAGATTTACGCCCTGGCATTTGGATTCATCCTCATAGCGGATAATATCGGCCAGATTAAGATTCCGGTGGGGAAAGGAATGTTTATCCTGTTCCCGATTTTCTATGCAATTATTCTGGGGTATTAAGCGGGCCGCAGGTGCTTAAAATCGTGGATAACAGGCATGTGAAGGCGGCTTCCAAACTGGTGGTGGTGGGTATATGTCCCTTTATCGCCAAACTGGGGATTACGGCAGGGGCAAACATCGACACCATTCTTCAGTCCGGTCCGGTCCTTCTGCTTCATGGTTTTGGAAATCTTTTGGGGCCGCTCCTGGCACTGCCTGTTGCAATCCTGCTGGGCATGAAACGGGAGCCATCGGTTCCTGTCATTCCATCAACAGGGAGTACCACATGGCGCTGATTAACAACATCTACGGACCTGACTCGGCAGAGGCCAGAGGAAGCCTTTCCATCTACATCGTAGGCGGTATGGTAGGTACCATCTACTTCGGTCTCATGGCATCTGTGGTGGGAATGACAGGATGGTTCCATCCACAGGCTCTGGGACTTGGCTCCGGTGTAGGAGCGGGAATTATGATGGCAAGCTCAAGCGCCAGCCTGTGCGCTATTTATCCGGAATGGACCGATACCATTTCAGCCATGGCCAGCGTGGTGAAACCATTGCCGGAATCACGGGCATGTATATTACCATGTTTATCGCCATACCCATGACGGACAAATTATATACGATTCTGGAACCAAAGCTGGGACGGTTTGCTTTAAAGAACAAAGAGGCAGGGATATTAAGGAGGAGACGGTATGAGATACATAGAATGGCTTGTGTTGTTTGTATTGGCGGCATGCGGAACCGGTCTTGCCAATCTGATTGGCTATGGGTGGGAATCACGGATTCCATTCCCGGACTGGCAGTACTTATTGTGATATCCATGGCAGCGGTCGTACTCACTAAGGTGCTTCCGCTGAAGCTTCCCATCGTGGCTTACTGCTCCATCATAGGGCTGCTTTCCGCGTCCCCTATTTCACCGGTAAGGGATTTTGTGATACAGGCAGCCTCCAACATTAATTTTACGGCCCCCTTTACCATGGTTGGAGCGTTTGCGGGCCTGGCCATCAGCGACCAGTTAAAGACGTTCATCAGCCAGGGCTGGAAGATACTGATAGTGGGGATCTTCGTTATGACAGGAACCTTTCTTGGCTCCTGCCTCTGGGACCAGATGCTTCTCAGCCTGGCAGGCGTTATCTGATAGCGTGAAGAGATGACGGCGGGGTGCGAGATATCTGACAGGCCGTCCGATTGAAAAAGGAGAAGATAAGATGCAGACATGTGATTTGTTAATAAAAGATGGTTCCCTGTTGATAAAGTATGACCAATTGGAGGAACATGTGGATATGGCGGTTTCCGGGGGAAGGATTCTGGAGACCGGTAAGGAGCTGTGGAAAAAATATCAGGCCGTTGAGACAATAAACGGAAAAGGAAAGCTGTTTATGCCCGGTCTTATTGACAGCCATATGCACACGGGACAGCAGCTGCTAAAAGGGCTGGTGCTGGATGCAAAGCCCATAATCTGGACCAGAATCATGCTTCCCTTTGAGAGCACGCTGACTCCGGATAAAATGCGTCTCTGCGCCCAGGCAGCTGCTCTGGAGATGATAAAATGCGGTACGGCAGGATTCATCGACGCGGGCAGCTACCATATGGAGACAGCGGCTTCTGTCTACGAGGAAAGCGGCCTTCGCGGCGCACTGTCCTATTCCACCATGGATGAGGAGGGGCTGCCGGAGTCCATAGCCATGGACGCGGAGGAAGCGTTAAAGCGTACGGATTCCCTCTATGACAGGTTCCACGGAAAGGGAAACCTTAAGGTGTATTACTCTCTCCGGGCACTGAATTCCTGTTCCAGCCGTCTTGTGGAGCTGGAAGCTATGCGGGCCAGGGAACGGGGCACCATGCTTCAGGCCATATGAACGAGTACATGGGGGAAATCAACGGTATCGTGGACCGGGAGGGAATGCGGCCCTATGAGTATCTGGAGAAAATGCATGTGCTGGGAAGCAATTTCCTGGGCGCCCACAGCCTGATACTTTCCGAGCAGGAGAAATCCCTGGTGATGGAGAGGGGCGTAAAGACCTGCCACTGTCCCTTCAGCAACTGCGGCAAAGCAGTGCCGGATACGCCGCAGCTTCTGGAAATGGGAATTCCGGTGGGCCTGGGTTCAGACGGAGCGGCCCACGGCGGCTTAAGCCTCTGGAATGAGATGAAGATATTCCGCTCTGTCATGAATATATACCACGGCGTTCCCAACGGAAATCCCAAGGTGATGCCGGCTGAGACTATTTTAAAGATTGTGCTGGAAGGCGGGGCCGCAGCCCTTAACGAGGAAGGAAGCCTGGGCCGTCTGGAAGCGGATACAAGGCGGATATCATCAGCATTAACATGGACCAGCCCCATTTGTGCCCCACTGGAAACAAGATTCACACACTGTTTGAATGTGTAAATGCAGGCGATGTGGAGGATATGATAGTGGGAGGCCGGATTCTCATGAAGAACAGGGAGGTCCTGTCTCTGGACGAGGAGCGTATTATGTACGAATCCCGGAAGTATATGGAAGAAAATGCAGATACATTTTAAATGATTCTATAAAGATATAGCAAGGAGGAAAACTGGTTCATGGTGTTCTGGATGATTGTTATGGCAGCGAACCTGGTAGTTGGCGCGTTTGTAGGACTTACGGGGGTGGCAGGCTTTCTGCTTCCCATCGTGTATACAGGTCCTCTGGGAATGGGGGTGACGGAGGGGCTGGCGCTGAGCTTTGCGGCATTCATTGTGTCGGGGCCCTGGGATCCGTCAATTATAACAAGGCGGGAAACCTGGATATCCCATTCGGCATCCGCCTCAGTCTGGGAAGCCTTGCAGGCGCTGTCCTGGGAGTGAAATTGAATCTCATCATTCCGGAATCCACGGTAAAGGTTATCCTGTACGTGGTGGTCCTTCTCTCGGGTATTTCCATCCTGCTCCGCAAGGATAAGAGCCAGGAGGAGGGCGGCAGGGCATATGTCATCTCAGATCACCTGGCAGCCACACTGATTCTGGGATTTGTCACAGGAGCCGTGTGCTCCCTGTCAGGCGCCGGGGGACCGGTGCTGGTCATGCCCCTTTTGGTGGTTCTGGGAATCGGCATCAGGACCGCGGTGGGAGTGGCCCTCTTTAACTCTGTGTTCATCGGCATACCTGCTGCATCGGATACATGATGCAGTGCTCCGTCAAGGATCTTCTGCCTGTTATGGCGGCGGCCCTTGTGTTCCACGGCATAGGAGTTGTATACGGAAGCAGGAATGCGGTTAAAATCAATCAGATTCTTCTGAAAAAAGGCATTGCTGTATTTTCTATATTGATAGCTATATGGAAGCTGGCCCTCTAAAGAGGCAGGAAAATGGAAAAGAGGACGGATTTATCATGAATAATATAGTAGGTAAAGGTGTTACCCGTGTTGACGCTTACGCAAAAGTCACAGGAGAGGCAAAGTACACATCGGATCTGGAACCAAGGGACTGCCTGTGCGCCAGGGTGGTCCATTCCACCATTGCCAATGGGCTTGTTAAGAGGTTTGACCTTGAGGACGCCCTTAAGGTGCCGGGCGTGTGAAATCGTCACCTGTTTTGATGTGCCGGATTACCAGTTTCCCACAGCCGGTCATCCGTGGAGTGTGGAGGCCGCCCACCAGGATATCGGGGACAGAAAGCTTCTGAACCGGCGCGTCAGGCTCTATGGGGATGACATTGCTGCCGTTATTGCCTCGGATGATGTGGCCTGCCAGCAGGCGGCCCGACTCATAAAGGTGGAATATGAGGAATACAAACCAATGGTCACAGTGGAACAGGCCATGGCAGAGGATGCCACGCCTCTCCACCCTGATCTGAGAAAGGACAATGTAATTGTCCATTCCCATCTCACCATGGGGCCAGAGGATTTTACCTTTGAGGAAGGGCTCAGGGAGGCTGAGGAGAAGTACGGAAAGGAGAATCTGGTGGTCCTGGAACGGGAGTACCACACCCCGCGTATTTCCCACTGCCATATTGAACTGCCGGTATCCTGGGCTTATCAGGAGCCGGGGGGCAAGATAACAGTTACGTCCTCCACGCAGATTCCCCATATTGTGCGCCGCGTCATTTCCCAGGCATTGGGACTGCCGGTTGGAAAGATAAGGGTCATCAAGCCCTACATCGGCGGCGGCTTCGGCAACAAACAGGATGTGCTCTATGAGCCCTTAAATGCCTATCTGACCACAGTGGTGGGAGGGCGTCCGGTCCGCCTGGAAATCAGCAGGGAGGAAACCATTTACGGCACCAGGACCCGCCATGCCATTGACGGGAAATGCAGGGCCCTGGCCACAAAAGACGGAAAAATGCTTGCCAGGAAGCTGGAAGCCTATGCCAACAACGGCGGTTATGCGTCCCACGGCCACGCCATCTGCGCCAACTGCGGCAATGTATTCAAGGATATTTACCAGGACCGGCTGGGGGCTGAGATTGACTGCTACACGGTATGGACCTCCACTGCCACTGCGGGAGCCATGAGGGGATACGGTATTCCCCAGGCAGCCTTTTTATCGGAATGCCTTACGGACGATGTGTGCCGGGCAATCGGCGCAGACCCCCTGGCTTTCCGCATGGAAAACTGCATGGGAGAGGGATTCGTGGACCCTGCCAACGGCATTACCTTCCATTCCTACGGCCTTAAAAAGTGTATGGAGGAAGGGGCGAAGTACATTGGATGGGAGGAGAAGCGCAGGCTTATGCCAACCAGACAGGCCCCGTGAGAAGGGGAGTGGGAATGGCTATCTTCTGTTATAAGACAGGGGTATATCCCATTTCACTGGAGACTGCCTCCGCCAGGATGATACTGAATCAGGACGCTCCATGCAGCTTCAGCTGGGAGCCACGGAAATAGGACAGGGTGCTGACACTGCATTCAGCCAGATGGCAGCTGAGACAACCGGCATTTCCCTGGAAAAAGTGTATATTGTATCCACACAGGACACAGATACAGCCCCATTTGACACAGGGGCGTATGCATCCCGCCAGACCTATGTGACCGGTATGGCTGTCAAGAAATGCGCGCAGCAGCTGAAGGCCAGGATTCTGGATTATGCCGGGTTTATGCTGGGAGGCCGCCCGGCAGAAGAGATGGACGTGGCTCACGATCACATTGTGGAGAAGGCCACGGGAAAAGAGCTTCTTGACATGGAAACCCTGGCTCTTACCGCCTTTTACTCCCTGGAGCGCTCTGAGCACATCACTGCGGAGGTCACCAACCAATGCAGGGACAATTCATTTTCCTCCGGCTGCTGTTTTGTGGAGGTGGAAGTGGATATGCCCCTGGGACAGGTGACGGTAAAGGACATTGTAAATGTCCATGACTCCGGAATGCTGATCAACCTGAGCTGGCAGAGGCGCAGGTGCACGGCGGCATGTCCATGGGCCTGGGATACGGCCTGTCCGAGGAATTCTTATATAATGACGCCGGCAGGCCTCTCAATGATAATCTGCTGGATTATAAGATTCCCACAGCCATGGATACGCCGGACCTTCATGTGAAGTTTATCCAGCTTGAGGACCCCACCGGCCCTTACGGAAATAAGTCCCTGGGAGAACCGCCGGCCATCCCGGTGCGCCGGCCCTGCGCAATGCAGTGCTCCATGCCACAGGCGTTGCCATGGATACCATACCCATGACGCCACAGAGGCTCATAGAGGCATTTCAGGCAAAGGGTTTGATATAGAGCTGTAATGGCTGATGTAAACAGCAGGTCAGGTAAGTATAAGGAGAGTCATCATGTTTGATATAAAGTCATTTACGAAGCAGATTCGGTGGAGGACGCCATTGCCGCCTCACCGCGGACCCTCAGTCCCAGGTCATCAG
>ENA-OQIC01000195-OQIC01000195.1-human-gut-metagenome-genome-assembly--contig:-NODE-195-length-28047-cov-2.088825_pt1 | contig 28047 bp, 35 predicted proteins | sample MGYA00242572_ERZ504736 | MGnify/ENA primary metagenome ERZ504736 (study PRJEB26092, sample SAMD00036201) | human gut metagenome | host: Homo sapiens | study: EMG produced TPA metagenomics assembly of...
CGGATACTGGAATCCTCTTCCCTGTGCATCTCCCTCGATCATCGTCTCAATAAATGCCCGATTGATCATATCCATTTCTTCTTTACAGTCTCCATAGGTAAAGTCCTGTTCTTTCCCGCCTACGATCGCAGGCAGATTCGCCAGGTCATTCGGAACCGTCCAATCCAGTGTAATATTGGAAAACGGCGCCTGTGTTCCCCATCTGGACGGAATGTTCACCCCGAAAATGAAAGATTCGATGCATCTTTTCACTTCCCGATATGTCAGATGGTCTGCTTTTACAAACGGTGCAAGGTAGGTATCAAACGATGAAAACGCCTGTGCTCCTGCCCACTCATTCTGCATGATCCCCAGAAAATTCACCATCTGATTGCACAAAACGCTCAAATGCTTCGCCGGAGCTGATGTGATCCTGCCCGTCACACCGCCGAGTCCTTCCCGTATCAATTGTTTTAAAGACCAGCCTGCACAATATCCGGTCAGCATAGAAAGATCGTGGATATGAATATCCGCATTCTTGTGCGCTTTTCCAATCTCCTCATCGTAAATTTCTGACAGCCAGTAATTGGCTGTGATCGCACCGGAGTTGCTTAAGATCAGCTCCGACAGAATATGTCACGGTAGAATTCTCCTTGACGCGCCAGTCTGTCACCTTCACATAACTGTCTACGATCTCTTTGTAATCCAAAAGTGTAGAATTCAGATTTCGGATTTTTTCTCTCTGCTTGCGGTACAGGATATATCCCTTCGCAACATCTGCATATCCCGCTTTGATCAGAACAGACTCTACACTGTCCTGAATATCCTCTACTGCAATTTTGTGTTCTTTTATCTTCGGCTCAAAATCTGCAGTCACTTTCAGTGCCAACAGATCAATAATATCCTGATTATACTCTTTTTCTCTGGCTTCAAACGCTTTTCGTATCGCCTCGCTGATCTTGGTCAGATTAATTCTGTTATTTCCCCGTCCCTTTTTGTGACTTGATACATGTTTCGTACCTCTCCTTTCTGCAGCTAAACGCTATATTTAGTGTATCACCCACATTTTTGAATGTCAATGAAAAACACCAACATCTAGTATGCAGGTTTTCCTTCAAAAACTAGATATTGGCGTTTATAACTATTTCATCGTTTCTTTATAAGAGTCATCCGCCTGCTGTGTGAGCGCTTTTCCGCCGTTTTCATACCACTCTTTACGAACGTATCAAAATATTCAGGCGGCTTTTCTCCCACTATGATCTGCAGAAATGTATTCTTCTCTTCTTCCAGCAATTCTTCCGGGATTTTGATTTCCTGACTGCCTAACGAAAGAGGCGGTTGATTTTCATCCAGATTCTCTTTCGTCAAAAGTCCCGTTGCCTGTATCCGGGAAGTGTATGCTGCCCATGCATTCGACGTGGTCACATCTCCCGTAAGGAATGACTTACAGATTTTATAATAAGCGGCTTCCAATCCATTCAATTCGCTCTGCTGTGTTTTCCCATCCAGAACATTCTGTATATTCTGCTGCACCCTGTAGATTGCATCCCAGTAGTCTACATTGATATTCAGCGGTCTTGCTGTCGGGTCTACATTCAAAGAAAAATATTCGGGAGGGATCACTCCAAATTCAAATCCCATAGCCATTCGGATTCCCCGTTCATGTGCCATCTTCAGAACATCCCTCATCAAGGACTGAGCTTTTTCATAATGTTCCCGAGAAGAATGTGATGTTATCGAACCATTATTGCCAAAAGCTTCTGCACCAACAGGCAATTGAAATATCTTTCCCGTATCAAAAGCAAAGTCTTTCACAGCCATCGGAAGATATCCCCAACGGGCTGTCATCGAATTATCAAAACAAGCTTGCGGAAGAATATTTTTATATTCTATTTTTATCATAGGTTCCACATAGGTGGCATAGCGTTCTCCACCACCAGTATAATTATGAAAACCAATAAAATTGATACCATTCTTCCGGCATTCATCCAGATAAATCCGGTAATCCGACAGATTCCAGGAAGTAGGTCCCGATAGAAAATTATGCCAAGGCAACACTCCCCTGATATTAAATTTGTCTTGTGCCTGGATTTCCAGGCAGATAAACAAAGCAATAAACAGATATTGAATTTTTCGCATTATCATTTTTGTTAGATTTATATTGCAAGCTGAGTTAAAAAGAGGGATAGTTCCATAAAAACTTCCCTCTTTTACCAACTCTACCCTACATCAAGCAGATTATAATCTGCTTTTTGCTAAGCACACCTTAATCTTTGGGAACGATACGGAAATTATCAAAACAGATATCCGTATCTTCCGCCCAACTATTACCCATAATCTGCAGGACTCCATCATTAGGAATATCTCCTTTCCACATCTCTCCCAGATCAATAGAAACGGTTTTCCATTCTCCATTTGTATTCAGAGCAAGTCCCGATGCAAAAGGTTCCCAATCGTAATTGATCTGTGAAAAATAGAAACGAATCTGCCTTTTAGTCAATGGTTTGATTGTATTTACTTCAAACTTCAGCAAATATTTATTTTGATCGGCAATAACCTCCGGAGAATATTCGACAGCACACTGTGCAATAGTAGTCACCTCGTTCCAGTCCCAATCGTTCGCATCCCCTTTATTGATCTTGAAACGGGAGAAGTATCCACTGTACGGAGCAGGCACAGGACCATCTATCACATATTTACTACCTCCCCAACCGGTAAACGGATCAAAGTCACACAGCATGTTACCTTTTTCCATATATTTACCTGGAACCGTTACCTCTCCACAAACCGGACTGACTAATTTAATTTTTGATCCCATTACAGCATCTTCCGGCAATACAAAACTCAAGCTGTTGCCCGTTGATTTTGTAATTTTCACTTCTTTACCACCAAAGAACAGTTGTCCCGATTCGGTCGTTATCTCATAAAGATCGAAATAATCGCCGACTACTTTCATTGTATCACCGGCCGGTGTAAATTCATTGAACATTCCATTCACTTCCAATTCGGGGATAAACACTGATATCGGAGCTGTCACTGTAGAATTTCCACTCCCTAAAGTTATCAGATTATTTATTTCTCCCGGAATCACTCTTGGAATCGGAAAAGTAATTTCTCCGGAAGTGATGTATGCGTCTTTCAAATCAACCTGCACATCATTCACCAGAATTGAATTAACAGCATTCAGTCCCGTACCTTGCACTATGATGTACTGTGCAAGATTAGCCTGATCAATGCCCTGCTCACGGTCAAGTACGGTAGATACCCTTGTAACCGCCAAAGGAGCATATTCCACTTCATCGTCCTCACATGATGCAAAAAGCCCACAGCCCAGCATCACCCACACGAATAAAATATATCTAAATGTTTTCATTGCATCTTCAATTTTAAATGTTACGAATGTATTCATTACCATCCCGGATTATTAGAATCAATCTTATCATTAGAGTTCACTTCACTGGTAGGTATCGGATAAAGAAGATTTCGTTCCAAACGACGTTTAGTCACATTATGCTCATCCATATCGATGGCATTCATCACATCCAGATAGATACCCCAACGGAAAAGATCATAACGGCGGTCAGCTTCATAGGCCAATTCGCGGGCACGCTCTTCCAGTACAGCCGAACGGAATTCATCCTGATTCATTCCGGAGAACGGAGTGGCATGTGCACGCGTACGAATGCGGTTCACCTGATTATAGCCTCAGCGTCCGGCCCACCACTCAATTCATTGACAGCCTCAGCATAAATCAACATGATATCCGGCAAACGGAGTAACGGAAAGTGAAAATCACTGTTTTTTGTTTCCGTCTGTAACAAAAGTAAATTTTGTCAACTTCGCCAATGTCCACCCCTGACCTTCATGATAGACTTCCGTACCATCAAAAGCATTGCCCTGACTGTCATATACCTCCTTATTCTCCACTTTATCTGCATACCAACGGGGATAATAGTTATAGATAACCTTACCATTGGATATACCATCCGACGCATATCGATGAATAACTCCATCGACAATACGCTTATCCTGTTCTTCGAAAAGCAGATACCAGTGATCGCGCATACCATACCAGTTACCTTCCATCGTACCGTCTTCTTTGAAAATACCCACATAATCCTGACAGATCGTGTTTCCAAAGTCCTTATCACCGCTGATGGCCTGTGCCATCCAGATGTGTTCTCCCTTATTACGGTTTCCTATGGCCCATACGTCCATATAATTATCAAACAGGGTATATTCGTTTATCACCTCCCAAGCTTTGTCACGTGCCAACGCATAATACTTGGCCGGATCAAAAGACTCATAACCTGCAACAGTCTTTGCAATGTGCGTGATAGGTTGTGGTTCAAATATATTCGGATTTCCTCCCTTAACCACGATAGCACACCGGACATCGCCCCGGAAGCCATAGTAACATATACCTTCGCCAACAATGCTTTAGCAGCTCCATTTGAAGCATGCCCCACCACGAAACCTGCATCATCTTTTGAGTACATACCTTCAGCCTGTTCCAACAATTCGATAATATGTGCATATACATCCGAAACCGATGCACGAGGTTGACTCATAGCTTCTCCTTCCGAAATGGATTTCCGGAAAATAGGTACAGGACCGTAATTTCTCACCAAATTAAAATAAGCCCATGCTTTAAGGAAACAGAGTTGAGCTAAAGCATCCTGTTTACTCTCCTGGCTCAGATTACTCATTGCCGAAATCTTGGATATACCCAGATTTGCCCGGTGGATTAACGTATAACTACCTTGCCACATGTGGTCTATCCCCCAAAAACCTTGTGGGTTTCCCGCTCCCACATTACCGAATGCCATGAAGCTCCTGATGCGTAGTCACAGTCCATATTGGTCAGGTAAAGATAAGATCCCGGAGCAATAAAGCTGGTGATCACCGTATTATAGGCTCCTGTCACGAGCTGAGAAGCTGCACTTTCACTGTCGCCCAACTGCTCAGGCGACACAAAATCATAGGCCTTTTCATCCAGTAAATCATTGCATGAACATGCCAACAAGACCGTCCATAACAATAAAAACGATTTGAATATTATTTTTTTCATGACTTTTCTTGATTTGAGTTAAACATCAGAATGTACATTGTAAACCAAATGAGAAGGTGCGACTGCTTGGATATGAGAATAAGTCTACACCACGACGGGAAGCATCACTTCCGAAAGAATTTACATCCGGATCATACCAACTATATCCCGAAATGGTAAATACATTACTAACGGAAGCAAACAGATTGATAGATTCGATTCCTTTGAATGGAGAAATAAACTTATAGCCCAGATTAATGTTCTTCATTCTCAGATAAGATCCATCTTCTACATAGCGGTCGGACAACTTCATTGTTCTCCCATAGCCGGCATAAGCTTTCGGCCATTTGGCATTCTCCCGATTTTCGGGTGTCCAACGGGATTCATATATATTCTGAGGAATATTACCAATACCACTCATAGTCACTTCAAGCAAGTTTGCATTAAAAATATCACCTCCGACACAGCCTTGCAGGAAAAAACTCAAAGAGAAATTCTTATAAGTAAAATTGTGAGTCATACCAAACGTAAAGTCCGGATTCGTGTCACCAATTACCTGACGATCGGCATTCGTAATACCGGCTACCCCATCAAAATCCTTATATTTTACCTCACCTACCATTGCTTTACATACAGCCTCCGACTCTTTTGCATAGAACGGATCAGCTCTCACCTCAGCTATATTATCATAAAAGCCGTCTTCCACAAATCCATAAATGGTTCCGATCGGCATTCCGTTACGCTGTAAGAACACATTATCAGCCTTACTCCATCCTTGAGCAAACTGATCGCCCGGAAGACCACTGATTTTATTACGATTAAAAGAAATATTAGCATCAAAGTCCCAATTGAGATTCTTTCCGGTGATTGCATAAAATTTTCCCGTAATTTCAAGTCCTTTATTGGTTACGTTACCAAAATTTGTCGTCATATTTGAAAAACCTGTACTTTGGGGTATCTGTATATTCTGTAACAAATCAGATGTTTTCTTATAATACAGATCAATAGTCAGATTAATTCTATTCTGGAAGAAACCCATATCCACTCCTACATTATACTGGCTGGTAGTTTCCCACTTCAGGTCCGGATTGGCCGGTCCTCTCCAAGTCAGATTGGCAAATCCACTGGCAAGTGCACCATTAATTGGATAATTGGCCACAGTCAGATAGTCACGGGTAGCATATGCCCCAATCGCCTGATTACCTGTTTGTCCATAACTTGCACGGAATTTCAGGTTACTAAACACATTCAGATCTTTAATAAACTGTTCTTCTGACGCTCTCCAGGCAATAGCCCCTGAAGCAAAGTTCGACCATTTATTACCAGGCGCAAACTTACTGGAACCATCTCGGCGGAAAGAGGCAGTAAACAGATATTTATTCATCAGATTATAGTTGGCACGTCCCAAAAAGGAAACCAAAGAAGTCATTCCTCGCCCGCTAGTCGGTTTCTGAGGATTCACAGCAGCACTCATATCAAAATCTTCTGTCAAGTCTTGCGGAAATCCGGTAGCTACCATTGCCTTATTACCATAATCCCCTCTTTCATAAGAGAAAGCTGCGACTACATTTAGCGAATGATTCCTATTAAAGGTCTTATTATAAGTTGCCATCGTTTCAAGTACCAGGTTTTTCGACCAGTTATCTGCCTTGGAAGCATATCCGTTTGTCGGATCCTTACCTTCTACTGTTTCCCTGTTGTAATACACATCACGTTCATTGATATTGTAGGAGAAACCAACATTCTGACGAACCTTCAAATCTTTGTACGGAGTGATCTCTACAAATGAAGAAGAAAAGAAACTATTCGTTGTCAGTTCATCTTTAGCAGCACGTGTATATACATAAGGATTAGAAGAGAACCAGTTCAACTGAGCATTATTCGTTTCATCATCCAGCGGAGCGGTAGCCGGATAAAATAAAGCACCACGAATAATACCGTCACTAACAGAATTCGTTTTAGCAAGTTTATTCAGCGAATTGGTAAAACTCATATTCGTACCTATTTCAATCCATTCATGTACTTTACGAGCCAAGTTCGCACGGAATGAATAACGTTTGTATCCGGAGTTATGAATGATACCACTCTGATCCAAAATATTACCGGAGATTGCATAATATCCTTTATCATTCGAACCGTTCACGCTCAGATTGTATTCCTGGGAAAATGCTGTTTCAAATACTTCATCCTGCCAATTTACGCTAGGATATGTACCATTCCGATAGTCCTCCGGTCCAGGAGAATAAACAGATTCACCGGTACTGGGATCTACTTTGGAAGTACCCGGATATGGAATTGCTTCATTCGCATTCTCGTATTCATTAAACATCTGCGCTGCTTCATTCCTATACATCGCATATGCATATCCATCCAACATATCCAATTTCTTCACTACTTTCGATATTCCGAAATTAGCACTGAAGCTGATATTATCTTTTCCTTTTGCACCACGTTTGGTAGTAATCAATACCACACCATTTGCACCACGCGATCCATAGATGGCTGTGGCAGAGGCATCTTTCAAGATCTCAATAGATTCGATATCCGACGGATTAATTGTCGAAAGCGGATTGGCTGTCTGCATCATACCGTCTTTGCCTGTTCCCGGCATTCCACTACTGGTAAAGGAATACCATCCACGATATAAAGCGGTTCGGTAGAGGTGGAGAATGAATTAGCACCACGAATCTGAAATACTTACCCCGGCTCCGGGAGCACCATCATTCTGGTTAACCTGCACACCTGCAATACGCCCTTGGAGTCCCTGATTAATACTAATCGGGTTTGTTTTCATTAAATCTTCACTTTTGATACTGGTGACCGAACCAGTCAAGTCACTCTTCTTCATGGAGCCATAGCCTATAACTACTACTTCATCCAGTAGTTCAGTATCCTCTTTCATGGTCACATTGAGCACTTTTTGTCCGGGTTTTAAAGTGATCTCCTGTTCTTTATAACCTACACACGAAAAGACCAATACATTCTTACCATTTGGGACGTTAACACTATACTTACCGTCCACATTGGCAATAGAACCGGTTCCGGCACCTTTAACCAGAACATTGGCTCCGATCAATGGAGATCCATCGTTAGCATCGGTAATTACACCTGTAACAATGGTTTGCTGAGCCATCATATGGCCACTCATTAAGAGTGCCATCAGAAACAACATCATGTTCTTCATACTATTACACTGATTTTAAATGATTAATTTTGTGATAATGCAAAAATAGAGTCAACCGGCAGAACAAACAAATATGATTTTATCATTCACTTATGCAATTCAAACAAACACTCTTTATTCGCTTTTTGCCTTTAATGTATCCGTTATTCCACCATAGTTTATCTAAAAGACGAAATTGAGACTTATTTCATCCCAATATCGGGGAACTTTCTCAAATGTAAAATTAGTGCAGTTATTATTAACAATCCAGTATTATTTTATCTGATACTGATACAATCAGCACACCCTCTACATCAGAGAACAAGTACATACAGAAATCACCTTCAAACAATCTTTCCTTAAAAAACAACTACTACCCCAGAACCTGTAAAAACTAACTTTACCTTATCTTAACCTCAAAACCTTTCGTAATACCTTTCGCCAACCCCGGTTGTCCGGAACCGATAAACAAAGTATACTTTCCGGAAAGCATCCTCCATTTCCCATCTTCCCAAACTGATAACTCCCGGGGAGCTATAGTAAAATCCACTTTCTTTTTCTCACCTGAAGCAAGTTTTACTTTTTTAAATGCCACTAATTTTTTCAACGGATATGTGTAAACAGGAGTATTCTCCCTCGAAACATAGACTTGGACCACTTCTTCTCCTGCTAACTGACCTGAATTGGATAACTCAACCGAACATTGTAAAATCGCATCCGACTGCAAAGTATCATTCCCTTGTATATTATCGAACTCAAAAGATGTATAACTCAATCCATGGCCGAAACCATATAAAGGTTCCCCTTTCATATAACGATAAGTACGCCCTTTCCACATATCAAAATCCAGTATATCCGGTAACTGTTCTTCGGTTTTGTAGATAGTCATAGGCAACTTACCCGACGGATTTTCATTTCCAAACAGCAAATTGGCCAAAGCCCTACCCGCTTCCTGTCCCGGATACCAAGCCTGCATAATAGCCGGTATATGTGTATCCGCCCATTCGGAAGTCAACGGATTTCCCGTGTGGAAAACCAATACAATTCTCGGATTCACCTGATAAATCTCTTTTAGAAGCTTCTCTTGTTCCTCCGGTAAATAAATAGAAGGCATATCATGGTTTTCTCGTGCCATTTTTTCATCACTACCCAAAGCTACAAGTACTATATCTGCCCCTTTTACCACTTGCGCTATAGAATCCGCAGAGGTTCCCATTCCGTTCAGATAAGTGACTTTCCCTTTTTTACCTATCAGCTCTTTCACTCCTTTCAAAAGGCTAACCGAATAAGGAGGCTGTCCGCTATATCCCCCCAAATAATTGTAATCGGCAAACGGTCCTACTACGGCTACAGATTTAATCTTTTCTTTATTTAAAGGTAACAAAGCATCGTTTTTCAATAGCACGACCGACTTAACAGCAGCCTCATAAGCAAGTTCTGCAAATTTCTTTCCTGCCAATAGTTTCTTATCATAATGATTATATGGGACAAGTTCCATCGGATCAAACTCTCCCAACTTAAACCGTGCCGTTAATACTCTTGTCAAAGCCCGGTCAATAGCAGCTTCTGAAATTAATCCTTGTTCTACCGCTTGAACAAGTTTTTCCTTATAAGTAGTACCACATTCCAGATCACAACCACTGTTTACTCCTAAAGCAGCTGCCTCCTCCAGCGAGTTTACCACCCGGTGCTGCCAATTCATCACCCCAATAGCCCCGCAATCAGAAACTACAAATCCATCGAATCCCCATTCTTTTCTCAGCACATCATCGAGTAACCAATGCGAACCGCTGGGTGGTACTCCGTTAAAAGCATTATAAGCTGTCATTACCGATTGTGCGTTTGCCTCTTTCACACAAGCCTCGTAAGCGGGGAAATAATATTCATATAGCTGTTTCGTCGGTATTTGTGAAGAACTGGAGAAACGATTGTTCTCTTCGTTATTGGCCACAAAATGTTTGATTGTTGCGACAGTTTTCAGATAAGTCGGATGATCCCCTGTAAGCCTTTAACAAAAGCCACTCCAAGTCGCGAAGTCAGATGCGGATCTTCACCATAAGTCTCTTCATTTCTTCCCCAGCGTGGATCACGCGCCATGTTTATAGTAGCGACCAGTAAGTGAGCCCTTTTCCTATCTCCAGATATTTCAACCGTGCCTCCGTAGAAATAGCAGAAGCCACCCGTTTGACTAACACCGTATCCCAGGTAGAAGCCAGATTAATGGCTTGCGGAAAGACTGTCACTTCACCGGCACGAGCCACTCCGTGAAGACATTCATTCCAATAATTATAAGCAGGAATATCCAACCGCGGAATGCTATCACTTTCGCTCACCAACTGAGCTACCTTCTCTGCCAATGTCATCTGTTGAATCAACGTCCTTACACGAACCGCGACCGGTTGCGACAAATCTCCGATAATCCTCTCTTTTACACCACGGACTTCCACTTTTCCTCCTGCATTAAAAGCCGGACAATCCTCACACCCTCCATTGTCCTGAGCCCTCAACATTATACCTGTAGAAAGTAGAATCCCTATCATTACTATTTTTGTTTGCATGTCTTTCATATTCTGTCTCCACTGTTTTTAGTTCATACGCTTTTCAATAATGCAAAATTATCGGGATTCCATCAAACCATCCAGTATTATTTTATCCATTCATAATACAATTATTATTTTGATAACCTATGTTGCTCCATAAATCGATTATCTTTGCATCATAGTTAATCTTCAAAAGATCTCAGCATATGATCAATCCTATTTATTCAGCCGATAAAGCAAGATACTCCGGTGGGATGAAGTACCGTCGTTGTGGTAAAAGCGGTATACTGTTACCGGAAGTTTCTCTGGGCCTCTGGCATAATTTTGGTGATGTTGACACATTAGCCAACAGCCTCCAGATGGCTCACTTTGCATTCGACAAAGGTATCACACATTTCGACCTGGCTAATAACTACGGTCCCTCTTACGGCTCAGCCGAAGAAACGTTCGGACTCATCATGAAGAAATCCTTTATGCCCTATCGGATGAACTATTCATATCCACCAAAGCCGGCCATGATATGTGGGAAGGTCCTTACGGAAACTGGGGCTCCCGGAAATAACCTGATGAGCAGTCTCAACCAGAGTTTAAAACGTATGAATCTGGAGTATGTCGATATTTTCTATACCCATCGTTACGACCCCGAAACTCCACTTGAAGAAACTCTTCAGGCGCTCGTCGATATTGTCCGGCAAGGTAAGCTCTACATCGGTATATCCAAATACCCCAAAGAAAAGGCAGAGTTCGCCTACCGATATCTGGAAGAACGAGACGTGCATTGTCTACTCTATCAGGGACGATACAACCTGTTTAACCGTGAACCGGAAGAACAAGGCATTCTGCAACAAGCCAAAGAAAATGGTACGGGCTTTATCGCCTTTTCTCCTCTGGCTCAAGGTCTGCTCACCAACCGGTATCTAAATGGAATTCCGGAAGACTCAAGAATAGCCCGCGGAGGTTTCCTGAAGAAAGAGCAATTGACCGAGCAAGTATTCAATAAAATCAAAGCATTGAATGAAGTGGCAGGTAATCGGGGACAGACCTTAGCCGAAATGGCATTGGCCTGGGTCTTGAAAGATGATCTGATAACCTCTGTTATCGTCGGCGCAAGCTCCGTCAAGCAACTGGAAGACAATCTGAAAGTGACGGAAAACTGTAAGTTCAGTACAGACGAGATTCAACGTATCGGGAACATTCTTCAATGAACTCTTTTTCACCACAGATTAACAGATCACACAGATGTGTAGTATTCAGATTATCATATGGAATTTAGAGTCAATCCACGACCCAACAATCAATATTCCTTGTTTTCGAGCTAAAGTTCACTCCTGCCTTTAGCAGTTGACGGGGATCATTGGCAAACGGAGCGGCATATCCCTTTTCTTCTATCTGTTTCAAAGCCTCTTCCGCACTCCCGTCAAATTTGAACTCCATCACATAAATGTATCGGTCTGTCTTCAAAACCATATCGATGCGCCCGTTAGAAGTATGATACTCCGCCTGGACATAAAAACCAAGTAACTTATAAACAATAAAAAGAACATTCTGATAATGCAACTCCAAGTCACGTACCAGTCATAAGGAGTATCGGCGAAGAAACTTTGCAGACGACGAAAGAAAGCATCACAATCTCCCTGTTCCACTTCAGAAACGAACCTGGTTATATGAAACCCTGTTTGTCCTTTATCAATATTTGCATAAAAAGGAAGTAAATACCTGATAAATCCTTCCTCTACTTCCCGATTGGGAAATCCCAGGCGGTAGATATCAAACGTTCATCATACCCTTTTATCGTCAGATAGCCACTCTGATAAATCACCGGCAGAGGATTCTTCGAAGTAGAATCTATGCAATTCAGCATATCTGATGTCGCCTCATCGTGTGCCAGCTGTTGCAAGTCATATTTATCACGCAGTAAAAGTTTTACCAAATAAGACGGAGTACCTGTTTCGAACCAGTAACTGCCAAACTTCATCTTATAAAAGTATTCAGTATACTGAACGGATTATATAAACCGATAGAATTTTCCGTGAAATGATAACCATCATACCGTTCCTTCAGCTCCCGGCAAGCATCTTCGTACGACATCTTTTGATATTCGCCAACTGACGAATTTCCGGTTCCAGATAATGATGGATTTCCTTTTCTGTAATTCCACACAACTCCACATAAGGTTCGTCCATAGAGATATCATTCAGATTATTCAGGTCACTAAACACACTTACCTTACCAAACTTGGTAACTCCCGTCAAAAGGGCAAAGCGGATATACCCGTCCATCGTTTTCAGCACAGAATAAAAACCTTTCAGTGTATCACGATACTTCTCTCCCAACTCCTCATTACCGATAGCCTGCAACATCGGTTTATCATATTCATCAATCAAAATCACCACCCGCTGCCCCGACTGTTCACAGGCACGCTGTACAATACCCTTGAAACGCAAAGGAATAGAAGTTTCAGAAGGAGCAGTCCCGTACACCATTTCCCATTTAGCCAACGTATCGTTCAATATTCGATCCAGGCTTTCGGCGTATCATACTTTTCGGTGTTCAGATCCAGATGTAAAATCGGATATTTTATCCAATCTTTTTCCAACTCCTCCATAGCCAAACCACGAAACAAGTCCTTTTTCCCTTGAAAATAAGCTTCAAGAGTAGATATCAGCAGACTCTTGCCAAAGCGACGGGGACGGCTCAGGAAATAATATGAACCCGTTTTTACCAATCTACAGACTAATGCAGTCTTATCTATATAAAGATAGCCTTCCCTACGTATTTTCTCAAAGTTCTGTATCCCAATCGGGTAAAGTTTAGCCATAACACATTTCTATTAATCGTTTCACTCACAAATATACAAGATTATTCTTAATTATCGGTTTTGCTAACCATAATAATAAATGCCGTACCCATTCTTCCGAACAGATACCGGCATTTATTTTTTCAACCGAAACGATCGGTCAGCTATCAGAGCAATCCCTGCCCTCCTATCACTCCTGCAATGGCGCTTGCCACAGCTATAATCACCTTTAAAAGGATATTCCAGCTATTCTTCTTCATGTATTTATCTGATTAAAGTTATTATGCAGTCGGATCATCCACAATGTCTCCATCACCATTACCGGAATCATGACCGCCCGAAATGCCGATACTGCCTATCTTCTGAAACTCAACACCCTGAAGCAATGCACGGGTAGTGCCAATAGCGGCAGGCCGGGTATATTCCGGTGTGAAGTGACAGAGAAGAGCTCCCACCTGGTTCGGATTGACATCCTCCTCTTTGTCTACTCCCCTCCCCCGGCTACGCGCCTTCATCGTAAAAGTACCCAACCCTTCCAGGCGTACCGTCTTACTGTTCAATAACTCGCTGCGCATTGCCGTCATTAAGTTCCGGACCACATTATGCACATCACCCGGGGTCAATGACGACTTCTCCGCAATCATCTCTGCCAGTTGCTGGGTGGACACCGTTTTACCTATCTTCACCAGATTCAAATGCCACTTCTTGTCACCGGCCTTAGTTGCCATGGTCGATTGCACTGCTTTATAAAATAAAGTCATATTCCTATATCTCCTTTTTTTTAATGTTATTACTACTGATTTTATTCACATTTCGTTGATCAACATTGCAAAGGTGAACATTTACAGGAAGATGACAAAGGGAAATAGGGCTTCCGGAGCCGATTCCTCAGGAAAAGTTACAAGTATCACATTATCAACAGTTTCAACGCATGTACAAAACCTAATCTACACCGGCTTTCTCTGACAGATCCACCTGTGTTAGTCCGGTTTCCCTACGCATTTGTTTTACGTATTCTGCTATCGTTTGATTTTCCATATTATACCCGTTGGGGCACAAGTATAATAAAAGACTCCCACTTTTATACCCGATATGGTATAAAAGTGGGAGCACAGTATTTATTTATACCCCAACGGGTATACTTTTACATATCTTGTCTGATCGTATCTACTACTCTCCTGATATCTTCATCCGTCAATGTCGGTCCTGAAGCAGACAAAGGCCGATATCAAATAAGTGTTCACTCGTACCGTTTCCATAGAATGGAGCATCTACAAATACAGGCTGAAGATGCATCGGCTTCCACAAAGGACGAGTCTCTATATTCTCAGCATCCAGTTTCAAACGAATGTCCTCACGAGTCTTACCGGCAACACTCGGATCAACCAGGATACAAGTTAACCAGAAATTTGAATCAAACCTCCCATCAGGGTTTTGAAGAACCGTTATACCGGGAACGTCCTTAAGCAACTCCGTATAAAGAGTATGTATAGCCCGTCTTCGGGCAACATGTTCATCGAGGACAAACATCTGCCCACGACCGATACCCGCACAAATATTACTCATCCGATAGTTGTAACCGATATGGGTATGCTGGTAATGCGGAGCGGCATCACGAGCCTGCGTAGCGTAGAACTTTGTCTGTCGGGCCTCCTCTTCCGTACGACAGATCAGAGCACCTCCCCCGGAAGTCGTGATCATCTTGTTGCCATTGAAAGAGAGAGCGGCCAGTTCACCGAATGTGCCACACTTCCGTCCGTTCAGTTCCGAACCCAAAGCCTCCGCGGCATCCTCCAATACGGGGATACCATAACGACCCGCAATATCCATGATCTCGTCCATCTTGGCAGGCATACCGTAAAGGTGGACAGGGATAATAGCCTTCGGGAGCTTACCCGTCTTGCGCAAACGGTCCTTTATAGCCTCCTCGAGCAATACCGGATCCATATTCCAGGTATCCTTCTCACTGTCCACAAAAACAGGTTTGGCCTCCAGATAAGAAATCGGATTGGCAGAGGCGGCAAAAGTAAAGCTTTGGCAGATCACTTCATCACCGGGCTTCACATCCAGAAGAATCAAGCCCAAGTGAAGTGCAGCCGTTCCAGCACTCAAGGCCACCACACGACGGTCTTCATGCAAATATTCAACCAAAGATTGCTCAAAGGCATCCACGTTAGGTCCCAAAGGGACAACCCAGTTCGTATCAAAGGCCTCTTTGATATACATTTGTTCTTTGCCCGTCTCACTCATGTGAGCCAGGCACAAATAAATACGTTGATCCATAATTAAAAAAACAGATATAACGAGTCATCTCACGAGGCTTCGCAAGATGACTTTATGTTAGAATAAAAATCAGGAGTTTCTTTTAATCGAGTTTCTCTTCCTCCCTAAAGGAAAGAAAGACGAGGGCACAATCAATTACTCCCCATAAAAAATCAAGGCTTTATTATACCGCATCCTCATCACGATTGAAATTTTCAAAGAAAGCATCCATTGATTCCGGCAAATCGCAAATCTCTTGGAACATAAATTTGCAAGTCAAATCATAAAGAGGCTTGGTATAGTCAACAAGCAAGTGCAATTATAGTCATATAAAATAAAAACCATCGAAAAGCTCTCATTTTTGAAAGAAAGATCAACATTCCTTTTGGAAGAAACTTTTTCTTTTCTATTCTCCCAGATTAAACAATTTAACTGCTATACACTTAATATAACTCACTTTAAGATAATGATTTATTTTCTTTTTCCTTATCAATCCACGACAAGCTCGTCTGATGCTTTTATCAAAATCCTTTGTTTCCTTGTATATGCTTAAGAACTGATCTCTCAATGGGCTCCTTTCTGTTGGCTTATGTAAGGTTCGTTGTATTTTTAAAGCCTCACTTAAAGGACGTTCAAACACTTGAATATATCCATTCTTAACCAAATGTTCCAAGAAGGCTTCTCCGGAGTCAGAGCATACAAAAATACTATTCACGCTGTGATCTTGAAATTTTATCTCCGGAGCGCTTCGATCTCTATACCAGTCTGCCAGCAGAAGATCTCCGTTCCTATGCATACCTGTATATCGGCACGAATAGCAATTTTCTCTATATATAACTCCGTTATGATAGCCTATCTGGTACTCATCACCCTGTTTCTCAGAACTGTGGTAAATAAGCTTTTTCCTCTCATCTCTGCAAGAAATTATATGCTTTTCTGTTCCATAGGCCGGATCCCGGAAAGAAATTGTCTTTGCTTGTTTGCGTGTACGCTTCTCAATCTGCCTCATATGATCCAAAAGATATTGATGCGATGCAATTCCATGACACATGAGCTCAACCAAGAACAGTTTTTTCGAATTGAAAGGATGCGATTAACATGGCACTTTAGTGCTGCCAGCTGACATGGTAATCCGATAAAAATTACCTTTTCGTTCTGTTTTAAATATTTTAGCACCGCATAAAGCAATCTCTCATATCGCTATAGGTGTACTTTGAATTGCGGGAATTTACTATGTCCAAACTACTCCGAATTTCAATATATTTTGCTTGAAAATTTTCTTCCTGTATAACTCCAAAGACCTTATACCCTTCTTTGAGTCCCATCTGATAAATTGCTGCGCAAATTCCGCCGGATGCACTATTTTTACGATCCTCATCATTGGAAAATCCAGCATAATATTTTGTTATCGTATGTAATGAAACTGTATTTTGCACATGGCAAACAGAATTACACAATCCACACCAAGTACATTTATCCTCGAGAACCTGCGGGTAAATATTGCCATACTCGTCTTTTTCAAATATAATTGCAGAATTCGGACAAATCTGTTCGCACGCACGACAAGCCGTACACGCTTCCCCAATATTATTTAACATGGTTTTTATTCCTTTCATGACAAACTGATAATAAAACAACACTCAAGCGATACATAAACACGGATACCTCTGTAAAACTCGTCAATCCACAAATGGTATATATATTCATTCTGTGGCTCAAAAAAAGCAGCAATAATCCGAGTAATTGAATAAATACACCTATAACATTAGAATAATTAGCATATTTTGCCAAGCCCATTGGGCTCATGACCGGAAATGCAACAACATATGTGGGCAATATAACCCAGGCCGCAGGAAGAAGTAAGCGAAGAATTGCTCCTGATTCAGCATATCCATCTCCAAAAACAAACTCACAAATCGGTTCAGCGTAAATTCCTATAATAATTACACCAACCGTAATAATTGGCATCACAAACCCAAGAAGCCTTTTTATAAGCCTGTAGTTCTTATGATTTAACATATACGGATATAGCTATCCGCAATTGGTGACGATCCCATTTTGACCAGCGAAAGACACTTATCGCTTGATGTATAATAACCCACCTCGGGTGCTGTACCATATATCTTTCCAATAATTATGACATTCAAGGCCTGATAAAAGGTTGATGCAAAACGGGATGTGAAATACGGAAATGCAGATCGTACCATTGACATAACATATTTTCTCCCCGGCCATCTAAAGGTGATCTGTTTTTTCCAGCGAATATCAGCCGCGGTGATAATGAAAGCCAATATGCTACCAACCAGAAAACACACTGGGACAAACATAATATCTTCCTTCTTCCTTACACAAAGAAAAATCAAGAGCGTAAAAAGAACTCGGACAATTAATGTACGTAGGGCTATAGATTTCATATTTTCCATACCCCTGTAATAAAAATCAGGCAACAATGCAGTAATCAAATATCCCAGCAAGTAAACCTGCAAAATCGTCATCAACGTGACATCAAAGACATTTATATATAGGAATAGCAAAAATACCACACCGAGGCAGACAGCCAGTATTACCTTTATGAAAGTGACAGCAGTAATAATGTACTCAATTTTACATTTGTCGGTTTTATTTTCGCTGATTTTCTTTGTTGCATACAACGTAAATCCAAAATCCAAAATAATCTGGACATAAGCCATATATCCCAAAGCCAAGCCTATCTGTCCATATTCAGTTGGTCCCAACACTCTGCTTAAATACGGAACTGTCAACAAATTCAAAATCTGTATCGAGGTTGTCATTAAATATAAGAAAACGGTGTTACTGATCAACTTTCTATTCGCTTGATTCTTCATTTTGATCAATACTCCTTAGTTTTCTATCGCTTCACAAAACCAATCTACTGATTCCTTCCGAAAGTCATTCAGTAAACTGTCACGTTAGAATAATCAACTTTAGAATAATTTCAATATCCATATCGATTCTATCCAACAGGTTCAATCGTGATAACAGATTCCTCGTTCTGTATGGATTACCTCTATTTTCTACAGCAACAAAATTCTTTCCTAAATTAACAGACAATGCTACTCCATGAAAGGAATCCGTAATAATCAGTTCTGCGTGTTCTATAAGCCGTATCATATCTGCAATAGATGCACCCAAGATTTTCTTGTCGCAGTTTTTGCTATAGTATCTGGTGAATTGAACAGCCCAAACCGGCAGACCTAAAGATTCAGAATATGTTTTTACCAGATTTATACAATGTTCGCTGTATTTTTCCAAGGATACAAAATAGGTCAGAATGTATTTTTGATCATTCTCCAAATAATCTGAATACTGCTTGGCAAAAAGCTCCACTCTTCTCCTGTTAAAAGGAATGTAGGGTCGCAAACCACATTAATATTTCGATTCATAATCTTTTCTAACTGCTGCTTGGCAAAAGTTTCCCTAACGCTGATATATGAAAATTCTTCCAGTGCCTTCTTCATTAAAGCTTTGTCCTGCTCTCTTATTTCTGTACTCCCTATACTCGATGCATAAGATATTCTTTTATCAGCGATGCCAAATTGCAGCAAAAATACAGGATCCAAGGTTCCCCCCGTGGTCTCCGGATTCCATATCTGGTCACTTCCCGCCACCAATACATCATAATGTAAATCTGACAGGTTCTCTATTTGTGTGCAATGTTCACTAGATAAAGAATAAAATGTATTCAAATGTTTCTTGAATCCTTTTCTATAGTAGTGCATTCCTCCAAATAGTATGTTCTTCGCAAATGAAATTAAATATCCCATATACGAATTCTTACCTTTGAATGCCATCTTCAGCTTTTCATCGTCATGCAAATTAGAATAATTTACGATTTGGGCATCATATCCTCTACCCCTCAGAAAAGCTTGTGTAGCGTAGGCTTGAAACCATACACCATAGTTATAGGATTGAAAAAAAGTTACGATTCCTATCCGTTTCATACTTCTTTGTTTTTCTCTTTCCGTATATTTGCCGCCGTAACAGCCATAGTTGGAGAAATGGCCGCAAGCAGTGCAAAAATCCTAGATTTCAATGAATTTTTTCCTTTGAGATATATCAAAATATTTTTTCTAATATTGCTACGGATCACACCATCATACCGCTTGTCATAGCTCTCCATCTTTTCGAGTGCACAAATGCAATCGTAAACCAAGTAACAAACCGCACTATTCCAATATTCAGGGTACTCGGTTTTGCAAAACTCAATTTTTTCCAGAGAGGCATAAATCCGATCCAGCTCTCTGTCTGAAAACTTTGCATGTGTTATACTATCTGGATTTGAGCGATAATAATACAAGACATCTGTTCTTACAGATACCGCCTTGCAACGATGAAACAATATGTATGTCACATACTCATCTTCATAAAGCTTTCCTTTCGGAAACTCAACTCCTTCAAAAAGAGCTGTTTCAAAAAGCTTATTACATACTGAATTGGAGATGTTCTGTGAATATATCAATTCCCCCATTGCCGCTTTTCGATCCAGCCGTTGATTTTTCTCCAGTTTACGAACACGCATCGACCCGTTTGGATAGACATGGGCTATTGCGGCCACACCAATAGAAGTGTTGTCGGCTTCCATCTGTTTTAATAAACCACAATAAAAATCCAAATCAATATAATCATCCGAATCAATAAATCCCACATACGGAGATGTTACATATTTAGCCCGGCATTTCGCGCATCCGAAAGGCCACCATTCTCCTTATGAATAACCCGTATTCGTGTATCTTTTTTGCATATTCATCACAAATTGTCCCACTAGAATCCACACTACCATCATCCACCAGAACAATCTCTAAATCCTCTAATGTTTGATCGACAATACTATCAAGGCATTGTTTCAAATACTTCTCTACATTATAAACCGGTACAATAACAGATACTTTTGCCATTTCAACTCCTCATTTCCGCTTCCTCTTTATGAAAACAATGGACTGTATGTCAATACATCAATCACAAACTTTTCCACAGGAATCATCGTATTAAGCATATAAAAACTCAAAAATATCCAACCATTGCCAAGCAACATACAACCGTATTGAATGCCCATGCAGTTACTTTATGTGAAGCATTCTCTCTTACATATTGACCGAATAAAGCAGCTCCATACGGAAAGAACACAAAAGTAAACCTTTGATATGATGGCGTTTGCATAAAAAAGCAAGCTATTATAACAAAGAAATAAATTGCAAAATAGTTTTCGAGCTTTTCATCCCAAAGTTTTTTTTTGCTTCTTTTTATGTTCCAAAAGGCAAGTGCCATCATCACGAGCACAGAGTAAGAAAAAACCTTATTTAGCAAGTAATACCCACTATCTTTCACGACCGTAGCCCAACCACCAGTATCCCAATTAAAATACATAAGTGTTCGCTTCAAAAAAGCCTGTGTATAAGAAATCACTGCTAACTGTGATAGGAGCATATCCACTATGCCAACAAGAGTTTCAACAACCAACGGTGCGAGCAATAACATCATTAGGATTATTTTAACATATCGTTTTTTTGTACTAACAATAAATCGTATCAACACCAGCAATATCGCCGCAAAATGCATAAAAATCGGAAGAACATAAAGAAAATATGTCCATACACTTCTCCTTTTTTGATACAGTTCTCTGTAAACCGCCAACAAAATCATCGCAAATGCCAAGTCACTTCTCAGTGCATTAACAGAAAAACAGAAATTCATAAGCCCCATAAGAAGAAATAGAGTATATACTCTTTGCCTCAAATTAAAGCTTTTACTGTGCGCATAATCTTGCAATACATATAAACTAATTAAATAAGTGAAGAATACTGACGTACCTGCAATCAACTGATAATTCCCCGTCTTGGCAATGATCCAGAACCAAATGTCAATGACATATAAATTTTCATATGAGCCATGATTAAATGCTCGAAAGAAAGATACGTTTGCATAATCTTTTACTGCGGCAATATATCGTACAATATCCGGATCAGTTTTGGGATCTCGGAAACACATTGCCATCAACCCCATAAACAAAGCTAAAAAAAACAATCCCAAAACCCTTTGTACCTTATTTTTCGAAATATAACCAAGTAAAGAAAAGGGAACAGTCAAGGCAGGGAAAAGCAAGCATGTAATTGTCAATCCTAATAACATAACACCCATCTTCTTACCGTTAGTCTGCGAAACCAATGTTTAGTCATCTAAATTGCCTCTTTTTAAATAAAATTTCTCCCACTCAGCATTTGCATCTACCATACAATAATATGTCGGGGAAACATCGACATACTGTAAATACGTTTCTTGGATTCTTTTATCCAAAAATGTATCAAATGTACCTATTACTTTCGCCGGAATACCAGCGACAACCACGTTATCCGGAACATCCTTTGTGATTATACTGCCTGCTGCCACAATAACATTTGAGCCTATCTTTGTATCATATAAAATAATACTTCCGGTACCAATAAATACATTATTTCCTATTTCTATACAGCCAACCTTCTCATGGAATACTCCCCCCACCAGAATTTTTTCGGTTTTTGGAGATATCCTATTCAACATATTGTGTACTACATCATGCGTCACGAACAAAACATTAGAAGCCATGCGTACATTATTTCCGATTCTGATTAACTCTGGATATAACGGAATCTTACGAGACTGAATCATCACATTCTCTCCAATACCTACATATACATTCCGTTTTTTTAAATATGCGGTACGTTTCACTCCATCCCGTATGGTCAGCATCCGAAATTGATACCACAGCATCCGCAGCCTCATGACTCCTTCCTCCGAATCATCACTTCATTATATTTCATCATATAGATGCCTTCTTCATAGGCTCCTATGTTCTTCTCGTTTGCTACACCTATCAGGTTATTCTTTATCAGCTTCATGTGGTTACAGCCGCATTCATAGGCATGCGGATACCCACCTCCGAACCTTGGATTCACTTCCGAGATGTAATATTCTCCATCTATATCAAAGATATCAATATCAATCTGACCGCTCCATCCGCATTCCTTTACAAACTTCTCGATCAGCGCAAACAGTTTTTCGTCTTTGAATGACACAGCTTTGTCCGTCTCTCCGGCTCTCATCAAGATTTTCTTTTTGGTGAACACTGAAACGAGTTCGCTGGAAATCATATCAATATAGCAGTCTCCGCCTATCTCCTGACCGTTCAAAAATTCCTGAATCATCAGATTGTCATCATGCGCCCAAAGAAGATCCATCGTCTCTTTATCCTTAACCTTATTGATAGCAATCGATGCACTGCCACGGACAGGCTTTACAAATACCGGAAAGCTGATCTCCCCAGCATCCAAATCCTTATAAAACGCTTCCTTATCCACATAGCTCTTGGCGCAATTGTACCCATGCTCCTTAAGCCATGTAAACATCTGCATCTTGTCCAGTGCCATCTCGCACAGGTCGTAGGACGAGCCGATGATTGTCACGCCAATCTCTGCAAACCTCTCCTTATTTTTTGCAATTAGACTTAACTCCGGGTCAATCAGTGACAACACACCGGAAATTTGTTCTTTCTTACAGATATTAAGGATCAGATCTATATAGCCATCCTCTATAATACGAGGCACTTGATAATGCTTATCCGCCTCATAGATTGCTGGCGCAATCTCGGTTAAATCAGTAACAACCACATTGCCCACGCCAGCGAATTCCTTCTTAAAATATTGAATTACCTTATTGCGCGTTCCCACGCTTAGAAGTAATATGTTCGTCATTTCAAAGTCTCCCAAAATCATCAAAGAACAACGGTGTTCCACCTGTGTGGATGAACAATATGTTCTTGTTTTTTATCTCTTGTTTTTCTATATAGTCCATCATGCCGGTATATGCTTTGGCCGTGTATGTGGAATCCATCGGGATTCCGTGGTTACTGAGCATATTCTTTATGGTGGTTTTTATAGCTTCATTTTGTTTGCCGTAGCCATCTCCGATGTAATCATCAATGAAAATAGTTGCGGATTCTATCAGTTCATCGGCTACATCACCACACAAATATTCTTTCACGCTGTCAAGCACCACCTGCCGACCTCTTGGATTCTTTCTGGCAATGCTGACACCCACGATTTCTCTCTCGTCTCCATGCATAATCTGACCGCACACAAGACCCGCCTGTGTAGTGCCTGTCCCTGATGCGAAGAAGATGTAATCGAAGTGGAGTTCGTTCTCTTTTCGTATGCACATATCTCGTTATAGCAGTCAACATAGGCCTGTGTTCCGAGATTGCCATGACCACCACCGGGGATAAAGTACGGCTTTCGACCACACTCTCTAAGTTCAGCCAACTTTTCATCAATTGTTCTGCTGACCTCATCCACAGGTACGGTTGTGATCTCCGCACCGAACAACTGCATCATCTTGCTGTTATAAGTCGGTTCAGATGCTCCTCCGGACTGATGATATAGCAAGGAATGTTCCGCACTGTCGCCATATTGGAAATCACACGGCAGTGATTGGAACTACTGCTACCATAGGTGACAACCGTGTCGAAATCTCCGTTGTCAATCTCTTTGAAGAAATTCACTGCTTTTCTTGCCTTGTTGCCACCAAAAGAGAACGGGAACAGATCATCACGTTTGATATATATATTATTTGTTCCGTTCTTATTTCACTATATATATGTCCCTCATAATCATCCTCTGTATAATGGGAAAAAAACCGGATTTATAATCGCACCTGCTTTTTGAACCATCGTGTCATAAATCGTCTGATTATGAATCTTTTTAATTGCGTAATATGGTATAACTCCATTTTCCGCCACAAAATTCAATTTAAACTGTTCAATATTTCCGCCTTTTTTCCCTCCTCCCATGTCAATGAGTTTTCTTCCATATTGTTTTCCTAACAAGGAAGTCTGATATGTTAATAAACTATTGGCTTGGCAATGAGCAAATTCCGGATTTGATCCAAGATAAAGGTAGTGCACTATGTCTTCGCTCATAACAGATAAAACAGATGTAATAATTTCACCATCCTTAACCGCATTGGAGAAGAAACACACGCCTTTGAAAACTTCAAAATATTCCTCTAACTCTTCTGCTGTGAATTTATAGTAAGCAGAGACCTGAAACTTATCTACCGTATTTTGGTTACAGTTCCGAAAACTTAGGGATTGTTAACCCCGTCAAAATCAAACTTTACAGATACATTTGCGTCAATTGCTTTCTTTATAGCGCGTTTGCTTCTCCTGTTATACGCTTTCTCATAAAAATTTTCAGTCAAATCATTGCAGTAAAAATATCCATAAAACTCCGCACCTAAAACCTCTGAAATCACAGAAGCATTTGCAGCCCATGGATCCAATTTCGCAAATTCAGCGATAATATTATTGTTTTTACAATATTGCTGAAAATCTTGGGTAAATGACTTCATTAATTCCAATTCCTGTCCGTCATTGCACCATTCAATACAAGGTCCACCTGTACCTCTATATGAGGAAATATCATAATATTGAACATCATCTATAAAGCCTGCTTGTTTTTTATAAAACGGTAACTGACCTCTCCTTGTTTTCCTATAAAATCATAGGAAACAAGTTCTCCGGCTTCTTTTTTCTCCTGAAGCTTTGCCCAGCGTGCTTCACGATATACACTTTTCATATCAATAACCTCCCATTTATCGGAACAAATTCTTCGAAAAATTGAATATTCAACAGTAAACGCTATTTGCTGAAATTAGATGTTCTGTGCATTTATTATGTATCTCATCTAGTAGTTACATTATTCTGCCTATTTCTTCTCTCTACATCCAACCGTCCAGAGCCACCCTCGCCTGTTGGAACCACTACATCAGACCGTTTGAAAACCTTACTTATGGTCGAAAGGATAATCTTTAGGTCTCCAATCCAAGTAATGTTACTGACATATTTCAAATCGTATGCAAATACACTTTCCCACAATTTAATTGCGTTTCTTCCGTTCACCTGTGCCAAACCTGTTAAACCCGGACGCACATCATGACGGTGATGTTCTTCTTCTGTGTACCAAGGTAGGTACGACACCAGTAATGGTCTTGGTCCAACAATACTCATATCGCCTTTCAGTATATTGAATAGTTCTGGTAATTCATCTAAGCTGGTGATTCTCATAATCTTTCCATACTTATTAAGTCTCACATCATCCGGCAGAAGATTCCATCCTTATCTTTTCGGTTATCCATCGTTCGGAATTTGACGAGCTTGAAGATCTTCTCCTGCCCGTCCTTGCCTTTTTTACCAGGACGAGGTTGAACGAAGAACGGGTTGCCTCTCATTGCAACCGCACCAACAATAATTAGAGCCAGCAGCACCGGGGATAGAACAACCACAGCAATCAGTGAAAAAATGAAGTACAAAGAATCTCTTAAAAAACTTTACGTACATCTCCACACCTCTCACTCAAAACAAGCCCTAACAATCTCAATCACCGTGTCCTGCTCTTCCACCGTCATCTTATTATCGCTCGGTAGGCACAGTCCTCTCTGGAAGATGTCCATTCCTACATCCAGTGGCTTGCCGTCCTTACCTTTCACGCCACCGGTATGTAGTAGGCATTCATCTTACCTCTTCCATCGCCCTCCCGGGTCACGACCCCATTCATCCGATAATTATATCCCAGTTCCTCATGTTGATACCAAGGAGCGTTCTCACGAGATTGGGTAGACCATTTACGTACTTTGTTCGCTGCCTCCAAATCATCCGTCAATAACATTCCCCCGGAAGAGCCCGTGATAATTTTATTGCCATTAAATGAAATGGCATTATAACTACCGAAAGTCCCGATTTGTACCCCTTTATAAGAGGCTCCCAACGATTCCGCTGCATCCTCTATGATAATCGCGTGATGCTCCCGACAAATAGCTCGGATCTCATCGATTTTACCCGATGTTCCGTATAGGTGAGCGACTACAACGACCTTCACTTCCGGATACATCTCGAAGGCTTTCTCTAACGCAACCGGATCCATATTCCAAGTATCATATTCCGTGTCGATAAACACGGGTACCCCTCCCTCGTAGACAACAGGGTTTACCGTAGCGTCAAAAGTCATATCCGAACAAAAGATCTTATCAACGGGCTTTACCCCGGCTAATCGAACTGCCATGTGCAAAGCGGCTGTCCCTGCGGACAAGGCAACCGCATATCGGCAACCGATCTTCTCGCAAGCCAGATGTTCTACCTCATTGATATTCTTGCCCACGGTAGACATCCAATTACTCTCGTATGCTTCTATTATATATTTGATTTCATCTCCATGCATGGTAGGAGAACTCAGCCATATCTTAGATGCAAATGGTACTATTCCATCTTGATCCTCTCTCTTATTCATATCCTTTAAAATTGTTTTTTCTTGTAAATGCGCAAGTACTTCTATCCCGCTTATTTCCAGCAGGACACACAATCAGTTTTTATCTTAAATGATTTTCCTTCTTTTTATGCACGGTATGCTCTTAAAAAGAGTCTGCATAGTCATTATTTCCGTGCGTCATTTCACATTTTAAGAAGCCATTCCGCTTCAACAAATTACCTTTATGATTGTGACTCGAGCCAAGGAACACTGCGGATGGCGGTAAACACTCAAATTAGGGCACACCCCTTTTAAAGGGCACCTTTCCAGTGCCCTAACCGAGTTTTGTTAAATATTTAATTTGATTTTAACATTGGCTCGTCATCAAATGAATCCTATCGGGTACCATATTAACATAGTCACAACACCTATTAAAGATTTTTCATACAAAAGGTACCTTTCTCAATCCAGCTCCTCAAACCGGGAGTTCTGGCTCTTGAACTCGGGGACGAAGGCTTTCATTTCCTTCACCATCGGGAGGATCTGGACACGAAGGGATACTTCGGTCAATACATTAATATGTTCTACTACATCCTTATAGATATACTCACGAACCGCCGCCACCCGAATCTTCTCGTGAGGGGTCTCTTTCGTGTTCTCCTTGTTGTTCAGTAGCTCTTCATACAATTTCTCGCCGGGGCGAAGACCAGTGTACTTAATCTCGATATCCTTGTCTACCTGCAATCCGGACAGTTCAATCATGCGCTTCGCCAAATCCGCTATCTTCACCGGCTCACCCATGTCGAAGATAAAGATCTCACCGCCCTTACCCATCGTTCCGGCTCTAATACCAGACGACAAGCCTCCGGATGGTCATGAAGTAACGGATGATATCGATGGGTGACCGTCACGGGACCTCCTTGAGCGATTTGTTCACGGAAACGGGGGATAACCGACCCATTGCT
>ENA-OQIC01000197-OQIC01000197.1-human-gut-metagenome-genome-assembly--contig:-NODE-197-length-27860-cov-2.370966_pt1 | contig 27860 bp, 27 predicted proteins | sample MGYA00242572_ERZ504736 | MGnify/ENA primary metagenome ERZ504736 (study PRJEB26092, sample SAMD00036201) | human gut metagenome | host: Homo sapiens | study: EMG produced TPA metagenomics assembly of...
AAGATTTATTTTACACGAACAAACAATATTCCTCTTTTTTTCGATTTAGTGTGCTCTTTTTAAGATATAGGATGATTTTCGGCAAATAACTTCATTCTTTCATCCAGTTGAGCATATTGGTGCTCTCTGATAAAGGAAGTGCATGCACGTAGTCCCTGTTGTTGGCTACCTGTAGTAACCAAGGAAATTGCACTGACCCCATAATACATCAACTCTTTTGCCAGCTCTCCACTTGTCAGTCCCGGATAGCCTATGGTGAAATAGAAACCGTCGGCAACAGGATCTTCAAGATCTTTGTCGTATACCAGATGGAATCCGTAACGCAAGAATATTTCTTTCAATTTACGGGCGCGTTCACCATATATCCTCACTTCGTTCAGGAAATTGTATTTACCTTCGTTCGCTGCTTTCAGCATAGCTGCCATGGCGAATTGTGCCGAATGGCTCGTCCCTGAAGAGAGGGCATAAAGCACACGATGGATAAATACAGTGCCAAAAGTACCGCCTCCGTAGCGTTTATCGAATCCGGGATAATGGCGATGGTATAATTTATCAGAAATACAGCTGACACCAATACGTTGGCCTGCATAACTGAAGGCTTTGGAACCGGATATAAGCAAAATATAATTATCTGTATAGTGTGCCACCGAAGGCTGATAAGGTGCATGATACGGAGTACTCAGATCTTGGCGGAAGTCCATGGCAAAATAAGCTAAATCTTCAAGGACGATTACATCATATTGGGTGGCTAGTTCACCGATGATCTTCAGTTCTTCATCTTTTAAACAGATCCAGCTGGGGTTATTCGGATTTGAGTATATAACAGCTGAAATATTTCCTTTTTTCAGGTAGCTCTCGAGTTTTTCTTTTAATTTGTCTCCTCGATAATCGTATACATCAAATGTCTCGTACTTCTGTCCCATGACCACCAATTGCTGCTTTTGGACCGGAAAGCCAGGATCTATGAACAGAATAGTATCTTTTTTTTCATCACATTGACTGCAAGTAAGGAAAGATGCGAAAGTACCTTGCATGGATCCCGTGACAGGTACGCAACCTTCCGGTTTGAGATCTATATCGATAAATGCTTTTATAAATTTGGAGGCTTCTGATTTTAGTTCCGGTAGTCCATTAATATCGGGATACAAACTGGCTATTCCATTTTGCAATGCTTCTATCTCGGCTTTTACTCCTACAGTAGAAGGGGGGAGACCCGGTACGCCCATTTCCATTTTTATAAATTCGACTCCGGATGCTGTTTCTGCTTTAGCTGCTATGGCTTTTACTTCACGAATGGTTGCTTTTGAGAAATCTGTAATTTGAAATTCTTCGATAGTTTCATCAATAAGATGCCGTTTGATAGGTGTATCTTTCATGTTTCTTTTTGTTGCTTTATAAATTGTGTCACAAAGATAGATATAATCTACTTATAATCAACAAATGAATGAGAAAGATGAAAAAAATCTTTCTCAGCTATTGCAGATATAAAAAAACAGCTACCTTTGCAACCGCAATCGAGAGAGACAGTAATAAAGAAATGAAATTTTGGTGCGTTAGTTCAGTTGGTTAGAATACATGCCTGTCACGCATGGGGTCACGGGTTCGAGTCCCGTACGCACCGCAAAGGATAATTAAGAACAAATATTTAGCACTGATATTCAATATATTAGTGCTTTTTTATGTTCTTACCTTTGCTACACTTTTAAAAATAGTGTGCATAATGTGCGACCAACTATTAGTAACCCATGCGACCAATCCATGCGTAACATTCATGTATTCTAACCACCTGAACTGATGGATGTTATATATCGGTTACTTTTTAAATATTGTACCTTTACTTTTCGTGTCTCCGACACATAATATTCAGCTTCAAATTTGATTCATAAGAACGTTTAATTTACTAACAATTAAATTAAATGTAATGAATACGTTTGCAGTTTCTTTTTTGGTTAGACCTTCTAAAAGCACTAAAGCCTTCTTTATTGCATTCAAAACCGACACGACTGTCACAAAAGCAAACCACCTATCCAGAAATAAAAAAATAACTTTTGCCCAGCATATTTAAATACATGCCGAACAAAAGTTATTCATAGCAGACTACATCACGCACAAAAACAATCAGTTCGCTTCCATTTGCTTATCAAACGCTTGTTGAATCAACTCCATGATATCATCCAATTCATTCATATTCGAAATACCGACTTCTACATCGCCATTGCCCCATCGTCCCAAGTTGGATACATCTTTGCACAAACCTTTTGGATCAAGTATATCTGCAAATGCTACATTTAGAGAAAGGCGCAACCGGGATTTCTGAGGCACGACATCCACAAAGTTAGTATAAGCTTTAAAGGCAATGTACAACTTCTTGAGTTCCTCCTTTACGGAAGGATCTATATTCATTATCCTTCTGCGCAAGGCCTGAAACAGAGTAAGTATGTCTCCCTTCAGATATTCATAGTGCTCCAACGTATACTCTGCAGGATCTCTCTCCGCAGATCTATAAACTTCGAGTGTCTCCGGCGATAATAAAGGAAATCTCCATATTTCTTTAGCTTTCTCAGCCAATTGCCCCGCGCGCACAAGTATTTGCTCTTCATTCCACGAACTGATTCTCCTCAGATATGAATTGAGGCGAATAGGAGAATCGTCGAAACCTCCCTCCATACTCTTCTTTTCTTGGAACGGACGATCACTCAATTCCGAATTATAACCTGTCAGAGTCAGATTACCAAGTGTGTGTAAATATTTACCCTGGACTTCTACCCAACCTTCCCCTAACATCTCTTGCCATTCGTGTGATAGATTAGGATTTTGAGGCATGACATGTTCGATGGTATAATCAGAAATATTCACCATCTCCTTACGCTGAAAATTTTCCAACCGATTTAAAAGGTAGTTCCTGTTACGGAAATTATAAACATCTTTGGTTTGTAGGAAAGTAGTGAACTCCGTATCGTTCGGAAAGCGCTTATAACTATCCAGCAATAGGAATGCAGCTTTCAGACCATCCATATAATTCGCTTTATCGAATGACTTATAGAGAGTAGCGAACGTCTTATTCAAGCTATTTGTCGGTATGCCGCAAATGGCACGTCTGAACACATAATTCTCAACCAGACAAAGAGCTTCGTAGAACTCGTCCCTGCTGATAACTTCGTTGACATAATCGTTGTACAACGGTAATAAAAACGGGTAACTAACGTCAACCCTCAACTGGCTGATGCGTTTGAAAGCCCCGCAAAGCAGCTTATCCGGCTCTTTGTGAAGAACCATGTTGACGTAATATCCGGAATAAGTATAAATGTCTTTGACTACTTCGCTGATAGTATCGGGAGCTTTTCCCCCTATCACATAGGCCTTGAAAGCATCGTACACCATATCGATACGAGGAATGGTACCTGTCTTCACTGATAAGTAATCGCGCATGAAGCTATTAAACAGCGCCGCATATTCACTACCATATCCTTGTTCCATAGGGTACCAATAAGATTCATAAAGTGAGGTCTGCAAGTGAACTTCTTGTCCCATCAGCACGTAATTGCGAATCAAGTCGGCTTGTGATAAATCAAGTCCCGTACTGTTCATACTTTCAAATATCAATTGTGGATTGTCCTTCTCCTTTTCAAGAGCCACATCCACAACAAACAGTCGCTGTACCCCGCTATAAATAGCCACCACATTCTCCTTGTTTATCTTACTTTTAAAGAAGTCATAGTTTTCAATGATGCGTTGTGACATCCCCTCGGACCGAGGAATCCCCTTCAATAAATTTATATAGGTATCTTTATCTCTCCGGGTCAGCAGAAGTTTATACCGCAATTCATTATCTTCTTCCGGGTTGATCAGATAATAGTTCTGAAGTTTAGTGAAGCTGGTATCTATCTCTACTGCATTCTCTTTTATAAAATCGGCAATAGCCGCTATCAGCAAAGAGACAGTGGTCAAGCGCTGCTGTCCATCAATAACCAGAAGTTAGGCACATCGGACACTGTATGTATGCTCTCCTGAAAATAAACGATAGAACCGATAAAGTGCCCCTGGACGGCAGAATCGTTGCTAATACGCAAAATATCATTCAACAATTGATTGCATTGAACCAGTTGCCAACTGTATGTACGCTGATAAATGGGAATCACAAACTGTCGTGGTCCCTTTATGATGCTTAAAAGATTATTGGAAGATGCTTTCATAGATTATGCTTATTTTATGATAACAAAAGTATTCTTTTTCCCGATTATAAGAGAATAAAATAAGAAAATTATCAATAGTTTCCTGTTTTTTATCCGTTCATTGACCAATAATATTTCTCACTACCTTTGATTGAACATAATAGAGACAGAGCTTAATGATTATCCACAATTTAAAAAGAAAGTTAGTTTCCATGATAAAACTACAAAATTAAAAAAGGAACTTAAAACTCTGATTAAAACATGGGACAAGTACACGAAGGACTTAAGAATATTCTTGTTCGTAGACGATATTGACCGATACTCTGAAAAGAAAATCATCCAATCGATCGATTCTTAACTCAGAATATTCTATTACCGATATTTAATAACAAAAAATTCACTAATCAATCAGTATAATTAAGATACATCGAGAGGATATCTGGATCAGCATCAAATATTTACGTCACTTAATCGAATTGTTAGTACTGGCCAGTAAACCAAGGATGTATCTTTTGTGATCAGGCAAAAAGAGGAAACACAGGGAAATACGGTTGAAATATATTCCATCACTTTACTAAAAGATATCCATACGAACCGAACAGACTACGCGATTCTATTGAATGTGCCCGATACGGTTATAGCCTATTGAGAGCCGGTCATAGACTTGGGGAAATACATATAACTCGAAAAAAATACATTTTTTTGCTCACTCCTGAACAAAATGATTTCTTCTGCGTTTATAATTATGCAAATCGGCCTGAAGCGCTTTATGCTATGGGAATATCCATAATAGTCGCACCGTATGCCTCCCCGGCATAGACAGGTAAGATTGCATAGTAGTTTTGTCGTGTTTTATTTTGTGTTTGTGTTGTGACGGTGCTGCGATGTGAATCGAAGTACCGTTTTTTTGTACCTACCTCTCAGAAGCTAAAAGATTTACCATAAAAGAAGCAGAATACAGGGTAACGGGTTAAATGTTCCGATGGACGAATTGTCCGTCGATCCAGAACGTGGCATGCTCAGAACGGAACTTCAGTAAAACGTATTCCGGATCAGTCGGTCCCTTTGGGAAATGGGCGATAAACCAGTCTTGCCAATACTTCTGTTTGAGTCCGGCATCTGTCACTACCTCTATTTCACCGGTCAGGGCAACGCTATTCCCTTGTTCGTAGAAACAAAGACCCGCTTTCGGGTTGCTCCGGAAATCTTTCGTTTTCACAGAATGTTCCCCGGTTGCCATCCAAATCTCAGAAATACCTTCCGAAGCAATCTTACTCAAAGGGACAGGACGGGGATATCCCTCTTGATTGACCGAACTGAGTATTACCGTTTCACAACCTTGCAGCAAATCTGCTGCTCTTTCGTTTAATGATTTCATTGTATATTATATTGAGATTGATAATCCCTGCAAATATAAGCTTGCCCACCTAGCCCGGCGTTGTAAAAAAACGACTTTTTACAGAATAAGAAACAGACTAAATTTCTTACAGACATAGTTTATTTTACACTCGCGATACAATGCCTGTACCCGAAACCAAATCCGAAACGCTTTTCTAAAGGCGATTTCCTTTATCACCCAACCGGTATTTTATTTCTCAATATACGTCAGCAGCCCCTCTTGCGGCAAGGTCGGAGAAAGGAATGATTCTGCCGTACCGCCGGACAGCGTCTTGACCTCTTTCAAGAAGTGCGAAACATCGTAATATCCGGCATTCACCGCTACCGAGAGCAGGTTATTTGCCTCCGTCGTATTTTTCAGCAGATCGATCGCCTGCCTGAACTTCACAATCCGACTGTATTCTTTAGGGGTGAATCCGGTAAACAGCTTGAACCGCCGTTCCAGATGCCGTTGACACAAACAGGTATCTTCTGCCAGCAAACGGATCTCCCGCTGACCGTGGTACAAATGAATGTGGTTTACCGCAAAAACAATCTGTTTGTCCACTACATCGTGCTTGTGCATCGACCGCACCAGTACTGTCTCAATACACTGAATCCTACTCCGCAAATCCGGAAGCTCGTAGAGTCGTTCCGTAAACGAATCATCGAACAACTTGATCCCTAAGTCGGCGCTACTGATTCGCTGACGCCCAACTCCTGCACGGGCAAGTCCATGAATCGGAATAATCCGCAAGGATGAAAACGAATACCAACCATGTGAACCGTTTCGGTATACGCGACCAACTCCGAATAGCGTTTCATCGGTCCCACGAAAAACGAACGGCAAGACGGCATGATCCGCCCTTCGTTGCCTACGGGTTGTGTTATCCCGCCCAAAGCGAAAATCAAATCGGTACACCCGTCCGGCAGGACATTGATGCGCATCCCATACTCAGGACTTCCTTTGAACTCCCAAATTTTATCGACGTAAGGAGCCAGTAGTCCACAAGGTTGATATTCTCTATACATACTTCAATTTCGGGCAAATATAGTGAGAATCACTCACACCTGCTATTTATCCGAATACAAACCGATATGGTTTCCTTCGCTATCGGCAAAAACAGCGAAATGTCCCTGCCTTCAGCGTCAATCTTCGTCTCGGGGGTAATGACTCTCCCACCTTTCTGCAGGACACGTTCCAGCGACTTGCCGATCTCTTCGCAATAGAAATGAATCAGCGTTCCCCGCTCAGAAGGCAGAAAATCGGGTGCCCACGACACCGCTCCCACCGCTCCGCCCTGCTCCATGAAGCAGGCCATCTTCTCCTCTTCATACTCCGAGACCGCCAATTTGATGTCCAACACTGTTTCATAAAATCCTACCGCCCGGTGGAAATCTGCCGCCGGAATCTCAAAAAACGCAATAAACTTTTCCATATTCTTTATATTAATAAGATAAATACTGTATGCCGGAAGTCACGTCTCCCAAGCACACCGCAAAAGTAGGGCAAAGCATCCGCCCCGGATAGTAGAAAACAGACATCATTCCTCCACAGAGAAATAATCGGAATAAGGAGCGCAAACAGCCAGATATTCCGCCGGAGTATATCCCGAAAAGAGTTTGAACTCCTTAATCATGTGCGATTGGTCGAAGAAACCACATTCGTAGGCCAGTTGCGCAAACGAAATGCCCGGCTGGCATTGTAGAGTATACAACGCCCGCTGTATCCGCACAATGCGCAGAAACTCCTTGGGAGTAGCGCCTACATACTCCGCAAACACCCGCCCAAACTGCTTATTGCTCAGGCAGGCTACATCTGCCAGTTGTGCCGTACGGATGTGCGGATGGAGGTTCACCGCCTCCAAAACGGTCGAAACCCGCTTCAGGTTATATTCGGGAAAAGCATAGAGACGGCTTAACAGAAACTCTTCTATCAGACGGATACACGCTACCCGATCCGGCATATCGGCTATCCGCCTGCCCAGATCAACCAACAGAGGATCGCCCGTCTCTTCGGTATTTACATTCATCCCACGAAACTCGCTGACAGGCATATGGAGAAAAGCTTTTGCGGCAAAAGGCTGAAAAACGACTACGATCATCTCCAGCATCCCCGTAGACTCGACATCGGAATAGCCGAACGCCTGCCCGCTGATGAAAGAAGAGGGTTGCAACCGGCCTTCGGTCAGCGAAAACAGTTGGCGCCCCCGGTGAAAGACCATTTGGACGCACCCCACGGGCAGCGTCCGTTCGGATACCGGTGCAAGCGCATCGTCGCTCAACACCCAGTAATGCCGGACATAAGGAACGAGTGCCGCTGTGGGCTTTATGACTCTGAATGATTGCATAGACTACAAATATATTGTTTTTTTGGATCATCCGGCAAAGATAAGGGACGGGAAAAAGAAGGGATAGGAAAAAAGAGACAAAGGAAAATCGGGTTACCGAAAACGGCTGTCAGAAAGAGGATGGATGCACGTATGAATTGTACCCTGATATATAACAATATTAAGTGAGAGCAAAAGGATAAGCCTATTTCGACTTACAGATTATAACAATACAGTAACCCTATTGATAAAATGAATAAAAAAACTACGAGAAGAATCCCGTAGTTTTCTATTTACACAATATTATGGAGAGTCCCTCTAATAGCATACTTACACACAAGTTTGTTTACTTGATAAGTACTAAGCATAAGCGATTTAACTTTGGAAATAGAATATTTTCATCCATTATTTGTCATACACCTTCAACATCACTTTTCCCCCATTAGTCGTAAAATCTATCGGTCCGGGGTAATACTTCTTTTGTCCTTTTCTGTTCTGTCCCCAATAATCTTCTATTAAATCTATCACTGTTCCATTTTCTTTATTAAAAGATTGATCAGGTATGGAAGCACGACCTAAGTCTTTCGTACTAACCTTGTCACGGAGTTTTTCATCCTTCCAGTTTTCAGGAACATTTATTTGCAGATACCATCCATCCGTTTTTTCTATCACTTGAATATCTGCATCGAAACCGGAGTTAACAGTAGCATTTTTATCCAAGCCTGAAGATACCGCTTCTCCCCAATAACAGTTTTTTTCCATCTGTACCGGCAATACACAATCATCATACTCTGTCATTTCGGCCCTGGTAAAGATATTGTTGAAATAAGAGACATTTCCACAAGGACAATCGTGATATCCCATAATCTCCGTCCCATGAGGTGCAAGATAAGGTGTTTTACGTGTATCTACATTATTCAGTTTCCAAACTTTCCAAACAATCAAATTATGAACGAAAGCCATGCCTTGTGACAGTTTGATTTGGGCGAGTTCTGGAGACAGGAACAGATTATTGTCAACTAAAATAGGTCCATGGTTCACCTCAAATGAAACTTCCACGACCCTGTTGTCATGCAAAAGATTTCTTGTCACTCTTGCACCTTGTGCCATCCAATCGAGCCAAATACCACCCTCTACACGATAAATATGATTGCCTGAGATCTCCACATCTACAGCAGCATGTATCTTAATTCCCGCCATTTCATATCCCCAGAACAAGTTCTGTGTACTAATATCATGCACGGTATTATTCTTTATCTTACTGAAAATAGCGCCCAAGCTACCTGCAATACCGGCTTGTCCACAATAAGCCACAGTGTTGTTACGTACCAGATGCCCTCCGATATGTTCTCTGTTCCAATTGTGCCGAAGTGCACGCTTCACACAATTGACATACCCTTCTTCTGATTCTGATTTATTATCCCATTCGTCTCCATACTTACCTAAAGTAATCCCCACACACTTGGAATGGGTGATTGTATTGTTTTCAATAACCCATCCTTTACTCCAGTGAGTCCCCAACAAGCCAATCTGTTCTGCTGTAGGAGGTGCCCAGGGGGTAGCAGCCTGACTCAGCTTAAATCCGTTAACCACAATATAATTCACATAAGGTCTTTCCGGATAAAAGACAGATTGCCTTACATTGATTTCAACCAGTTCCTGATTAGGATTCTTATCGCCAAAATTAGCGTACAGGCGAGTAGTGTCTTGCTCTACTTTGCAAAACCACAACAAACTATCGCCTTTATTCTGCAAAACATTGCTCAATGACGGATTCTCCATCAGGGCTATATCATTCAGATATATCTCTCCCGTATGACACCACTTGCCTCTCTCAAACCAATCACCATGTAAAGTTTCAGCATATGGATTGAACCCACCGAAAAATTTATTCGGTATTCCGACTTCCCAAGTCGTATCATTAACCTTCTTCCAACCTTTCATTACTTCCGAACCTTTTATCTCCACATTCTCCCCTTTGGCCGCCATAAAGACAATCGGTTTTTCTTCCGACTCTCCGCCCCGTGAAGGAGAAACCCTTTCACGATAGATACCTTCATGTACAATAACCGTATCTCCCGGCTCAGCCATATCGGCAGCAGCTTGTATCGTCTTCAAAGGATAGGCTAAACTACCGATTGATGCATCGTTTCCTGTCGAAGCGTTCACATGTATGCCATGACTCCGTTCCGCCTGCAATTCGACCACTATCAAAGAGTTGCCGGGCAACCCGAGTTTCATCATTTTACCCGTTGAAGGAACAAACGACTCTACCTTCACCTCTTCCGGATGTTGTAATGTATTAAAGCTCAAATCCGACTGTGGAGCAATCTTCATACCTTTCCTCACACGGAAAGATTTCTTTATCTGGCTAAAATCTATTTTACAAGATTGAGTATTCTGACTAAAATTCAGTACGACCAATGTCAATTTGTCCCGTCTCTTATTCCATGCAGCCTGAATCACAATATCCTGATTCTCCTTTTCCTGCTCTATTATTTGAGGATACGCTATATCCAATGAATTCAAGAGAGCGAAAGCCACGCCCGGAGCATTCAGATAAGTACCTTCTTTAGGAGTATTTATCAGACATTCTCCCCAACCATCGGACAGGTTTGTATAATTGGCAGTAAAGAAACTCCCACCCATATTCTGATAGGCAATGTATTGCTCCACCATATTCATGGCAAATCCCCAACGGATGGAAGCATTAAAGAGAGTTTCTTCACCACCTGTGTCCTTCTGATTCAGTCCGTCGGTATTTCCTTCATTTCGGGTTACCGGAGCACGAAACTCCGTATGGCATAATTTGATGTCTGTACCATGCGCCTTGTTATATGCATCTAAAATTATGATATCAGCACGCATCTCTTCCGGAGTTCCTCCCCTGTTTGTAATTAAATCCACATAAGGTCCGACAATCTCCAACATTTCCTTAAACTTCTTATTAAACAACCAATAATTACCCACCGCTATTTTGATTGAAGGATCTTTTGCTTTCATCGCCTTTGCAAAATCTACACAACGATTGGCATACGTGACGGCATCGAACCGACGGTAAGGTTCATTCTCTAATTCCCAATATTTCACATTCAACGGTTTGGTACGACCATAGGCTATACGTTGTGCATTGGTAGGATTATTACAGAAATCAACCCAGTCTGCAGCACTGTATTCATTATTGAACATAACAGGTACACAAAAGAAGGGTTCCGCCCCCACTGCCTCACACAGATCCACCAGTTCGAACGTACCTACATCGTTCAGCAATTCACATCCCCACCAAGTATCATAGCTGACCGGTCTTTCTTCACGTGGACCAATTCCCGAACGCCAGTCATAAAGCGAAGTGAAACATCCGCCCGGCATTCGCATGGTCCTGGGACGAAGTTCATTCTTAATACGTTCAACCGACTCACGTTTCCAACCTTTTATTACATCATCTGCCATCAATGACAGCAGATCTATCCCTACACAACCGCCTGCAGGTACTTCTACAGTATAAGTACACCAGCCTTCATACTCCGTCGCATCTAATGAAGAACTGTATAAGATAAATTGGTTTGTATTCACAGCCAGTTCAGTCTTTGACAACGGAGTATGGAAATCCCCTTCTTTATAAATGGCAATAGTTACCAGGACACTCTCCTTTGAGTATTTCTCTTCGCTTAGGTAACCACCGGAGGAGAAAAGGCCTGAAACTGTATATCCTTTTCCCTTTTCAATATAAATGCGTTCCTGAACTAATAGAGTTGGAGTTTGCTTTTTACGATTATCAATCTGCAAAAAATACTTTCCATGAGCCGATGGCCAATAATTATTGAAAATAAGAGGTAACTTCTCTTCTTTCCTTCCATCAGCAAGCAGATACCACTTTGGCTCTTCATAGCCGGAATGCCACCACTTGGCTTCTTTTACATCCCCCCGGTAACACGTGTACCAAGAGTTTGACTCACTTACAGGTTTCGTATTCTCGAAACTGCGATTAAAGAGAAGTTCACCCACAACAAGTCGCTTCTGCCAAACCCCATTTCAAAGAAACTACCCCATAAATAAGGACTCACAGGTGTACTTGTTTTATCTTTATCTATTATTTTAATTGTATTCTGTGCATGCAGATCCGCCAGAAGCAGACATATAAACAAAAAGCTTACTATCTTATTCATGATGTTTAGACACATAATAAAAAATTATCGATTCAACATTCTTATATTGATTACCTGCCTTCCTTCGATAGAAATATGTTCAGTCTTGAACTTACTTCCACTCACAATTAAAGTATCGGTGGACATGGCACAAATAGAATATTCTCCCTTTGAGTTTGTGACAACTTCTTCTTTCCCAACTTTGACAGTTACTTGAGGCAACAGGTTTGCTTGTACATCCCGTATGGTTCCCTTTACCACTACCGGTGTAGCTGTCATATTCTTTGTTGAAGACACTTTTTTCTCCTTGTCCCTCAAAGTAGGAATGTATTTCTCGGATGCACGCTCTACCGTTATCACTTTCTTAATGCGGATATCATCTGATGCACGGCCTATCTGTAACTCAAAAGCACCCGGTTCAACTACTTTTTTCATCTCCTTGTTGTAGAGGGCCAGTTCTGACACGGGAATCTTAATTATCACTTGCTTCGTCTCTCCTTTCTTAATAAGCACTTTCTCAAAACCCTTCAGTTCCTGAACAGGCATCACGACACTGGAAACCATATCACGCACGTAAACCTGCGGCACTTCCAGACCGTCGTAATCGCCTGTGTTGCGAATTGCTATCGTCACCTCAATCACATCTTCACAAGCGTAATCTTCTTTGGAGGTAGTGGCAGAAAGATATTCAAAGTCTGTATAGCTCAATCCGTGGCCGAATGCCACAATGCTTTCGGCGAAGAGAACACATAATCTTTACCGGGTTTATTCTTACTGCCCGGTGAGCGGTAGAAGCCTTATCTGTAGGCAAATAGTTATAATAACAAGGTAGATGTCCTACACTTTGCGGAAAAGAATAATTCAATTTTCCCGATGGATTAACCTTACCCAAAAGCATGTCTGCAAGGGCTAGTCCACCTTGTTCACCGGGATACCACTGTACTACAATCCCCGGTATATTTTCCTTTATCCAAGACATTGCCAAAGGCTTTCCGGATAATAGAACAACAATTACCGGTTTACCTGTAGCATGAATGGCCTCCACCAAATCTTCCTGTACACCTGTCAAGGTCAAGTCACTTAAATCAAAACCTTCCCCACAAGTAGCATTACTATAATCACGAGCCAAAGAAGCACTTGCCGAACCGACAACAACAATACAAACATCACTTTTCTTTGCCACATCCACCGCTTCTTTAAATCCCGAACGATCATCCGTAACCAAATCACATCCCTTGGCATAATTCAATGTCAACTGATTACCGGCTCTTTCTTTCAGGGCTTCAAGTAATGTAACCCCGTCCTTATTGTCACGACTCCATGTATAATCCCCAAACTGTACCTGATCAGCATTAGGACCTATCACAGCTATGGATTTCAATTTATTCATTTGTAAGGGCAAGATATTGTTTTCGTTCTGTAGAAGAACGATTGATTCTTCAGCAATCTTACGAGCCAATGACACATGGGCAGGAGCATGCACTACTTTATCATAGTTCTTTTCCATTGGTAATGGGTATTCAAACAGTCCCATATTAAACTTGGCCGTTAAAATACGAGCCACTGCCTGGTCAATATACTTCACATCCAACATTCCGTTCTCCACCAATTGCTGAAGCTCAGCGTAACTATTGTCTGAAGCTTCGGCATCCAGTCCGGCCGTTAATGCCTGAATAGCGGCTTCTGCACTGTTTTGTGCCGTTTTATGAAAATAGTTCAGCATACCTATCGCTCCCCAATCGGAATAAACATATCCTTGGAAGTCCCACCGGTCACGTAAAAGTTCCGTCATCAGATAGTGGGAAGAAGAATTAGGTTCATTGTTCCAAGAATTATATGAGGACATCACCGCCCAAGGTTTGGCTTCTTTTACTACAGTTTCAAAAGTTTTCAAATAGATGGAAAGTAACTCCCGCTGTCCGCACGATACAGAAGCAAGATTCAATCCTCCCTGAGGAGCACCATGGCACCGAAGTGCTTGATCATTGGTGATACTTGATTATCAAGATAACCTCTCACTTGCGATACCCCCATACGCGACACCAGAAAAGGATCTTCACCGAAACATTCTTCCACTCGTCCCCAACGCAAATCACGGCAGACATCGATGACGGGAGTTAAAGATTGCGTGATGCCTTGTGCCGACAACTCTTTTGCTATGGCAGAAGTCATTTCGTAAGCCAGTATAGGATTAAATGTACTTCCCAATGCGATGGCTTGTGGAAAATAGTAGATCCGTCGTGTACAGAGCCATGTAGAGATTCAGTCAACGTGAATACAGGGATACCCAACCGGGTCTTCTCGCGCATATATTTTTGTACTTCATTCATCAAGGTCAAACATTCCTTTCCGGGCAAGGTAATACCTTCTATGAACCCATAGTTCTGCCCACCAATCATTTTCTCCAGTTTTTCCTCATTCAGTTTTCCATTCTCCATGATTGAATAAGCATGAATATGGCGCATTTGAGCAATTTTTTCCTCTAATGTCATCCTGCTTAACAGATCCTGTACCCTTACCTCTACAGGTAGTGAAGCATTCTTATATTTAAAATTGGTTTGTGCATAAAGACGGACACAAAAGCATATTGCCATCAATGAAAGAAATATTAGTTTTTTCATGATACACCGATTTATTTATTATTGTTTTGATTATAATCTTTTACCGCTTCATAAAACGCGCGAATATTATCCAATGGAATCTCAGGAGGTACATCGCAACCTGTAGATATCACGAAATTAGGATAAGCTGTGGTTTTTTGCAACAAAGTATAGGTTTGCCGATACACCTCCTCCGCAGTGGCTTGTTTGAAAATTCCAACCGGATCCAGATTACCCATAACCAACGCATTCGAAGGACATTCTTCCAAAGCAGCAAGCATATCTATTTTATTTCCAAAATGATATCCTTTAGCCCCCGTAGCAACCATAGCCTGAGTACATTGCCCCATATTACCGCAATTATGCAATATAACTGCAAAATGACTATCCTGGACCTCTTCGACGATTCGTTTGACAAATACAGAGGAATACTGCATACAATCTTCATTGGACAACAACCCTGCCGCCGTTCTGCAATTATGACTCCGGCAGAACCGCAATCTTTGATGGCACGGCAATATTGGGTAATGAATTGAGTGCATTTATCCAATAACAGCAAAGCCGTTTCAGGCTCTGTGTAAATAGCCATCATTATTTCCGTCATGTCAAACAGGCGACCTGCAAGAGAATACGGTCCAATGCAACCTCCAAAAACCGGTTTATCCAATCCTTTCGCAGCTAAACGGTTTGCCTCCAAATATTGCGGAATACGAGCTATATCCAGTGTAGGAATTTTCAATCCGACGACCTCTTCATAATTACTCACCAAGCGCCCTATAACATTGGGTACTTCATTCTCACTAAACTGAATCTGTGCACCAAAAGCTTCCGCCTCTACCGTCAGGTCCATAATGACCGTACAAGCTGCCGACTGCGGATAGTTCATATTTAAAGCTTCAACTGCCTTAAAATGAACTTCACCATCGGTTACTGCATCCAGAACTCTTTATTTAGCAGTTCAATGCCGGGATGGGTCATAATAGGTAATGCAACCTTTTTATCCGACACTATTATATACTCTATCCATTCATCTACATTCATATCTTACATCATTTATTTAATCTATTTTTATAACAGTCTTTTTTCCCGCACAACTCACAACCGTATTTCTGCCTGGTCATCTGTCTACCGATTCCCACCACTCCACTCACCGATTTAATAGGGCACATTAATGAAGAGGCAGTCAGGCTGACTCCACAAGGCTGATTGGGAAGCAATGAAAAGAGAATCTGCTGATCAGAGACTTTCCACCCACAATAGCCGGGGCTATAAGGATAGCTTATTCCCAATCCTTTCGCCCCGAACTCCTTTTCTATTGCTTTGCACGCCTCCCTCACAGTAGCCTCAGCAATGGCCGAACCTAATGCATCCAGCAGGAACTCCTCAACAATCTGCCTGATTTTTGACAGTCTGTTGAAATCGTTCAAATTCCTCACCGGCTGTAGCCACAAACAGGCACATAACTCCGCATTCTCCAGATAAGGAGTGATAATGCGTCCTGTCTGTAACCAGCATCCATTCAATATAATCCGAGATTTATCGGAAGCATCCAATGAAAAGACACGATATCCCCAACGAGGTTTACAAAATTGAGTCACTTCTCTTTCCAGAGCGGAGAACATGGTCAATACTTCACCTTCCATCTTGTAACCTTTACCCAGAGAAAAAACAAAGTCATCCCAGTCCAGACAAATATCTTTCCATGAAAGCTCTTTATAGCGGAAATCCATATCAAGCCGCTCCTATCAGTTTCTTCGCCATTATCACCGCTGCATTAGCATTGCTTGTATATGCATCAGCCCCTATCGAATGTGCAAAAGCCTCATTGATCGGAGCGCCCCCCACCATCACTTTTACTTTTCCATACAATCCTGCCGTCTTCAAGTCATCTACTACTACCTTCATATAATTCATAGTAGTAGTCAGCAGTGCAGACATACATATGATATCTGCATTGTTTGTACGGGCAGCTTCTACAAACTTCTCACTGGAAACATCCACTCCCAAATTGACAACTTCAAATCCACAACCTTCGAACATAGAAGCCACAAGATTCTTGCCTATATCATGCAAGTCCCCTTTCACGGTTCCAATAACAATTTTACCGACATAGGCATCAGTCTCTCCCTGTAATAACGGTTTCAGAAGATCCAGTGCACCTTTCATGGCACGTGCACTCATCAGCAAATTAGGCACAAACACTTTTCCTGCCTCAAAGCGATTACCAATCTCTTCCATCGCCTTAATCATGTAATTAGTAATAATTTCGTTCGGAAGTACTCCTTCGGAGATTGCTTCATTGGTTACTGCAACGGCTCTGTCAAGTTTGCCATTTAAAATTGCATCGTATAAATCTGTTAAGTTCATGATCTTTTATTTTTATCAGTGGTTCATACAGTCTTTAAAGCATCAAGCATTGCTATTACATTCTCGACCGGCACATTAGCCTGGATATTATGTACTGAGTTAAATACAAAACCGCCATCCTTTCCCAAGATTTCGCATTGTCCGAGAACATGCCTGCGAATCTCATCCGGAGTACCGAAAGGCAACATCTTCTGAGTATCGACTCCACCTCCCCAAAAGGTAAGATGGCTTCCAAACTCCCTCTTCAACATTCCGGAATCCATATCCTTAGCATTAATCTGCACCGGATTGATAATGTCAAAACCGGCTTCAATCAGTCCCGGCAAAATAGGCACAATAGCACCACAGGAATGTTTGAAAACTTTCCAGGTAGTATGTTCATGAATCCAGTCGTTCATACGCCGATAATGAGGCAGCCAAAGCTCATTAAAAACCTCCACTGAGCAGAATTGCGACTCTTGAGAACCGAAGTCCGTACCACAGGTTAATACCACATCCACTTTATCACCCAATACCGCCCACAATTTCTCATAGTTTGCGATGGCGATGTCCGTCTGTCTTCTAAATATTTCGTGTAAGTATTCCTGACGCATCACAGTGGACATATACCACTCCACCACACTGCGGATACCCTTCGGTTCTTTTAGCCCCATACCGGGTACAAAAGCAACATCTCCCAATGCAGTGCCACCGAAACTGGCTACCACTGCCCTGCCGGTGGCAGATGCTTCATTCACTTTTTTCTTGTAGGCATCCAATTCTTCATCGGTAATGGAGTTAAACTCTTCCAGATTGTCCATAGGATTCAGTTTATCTTCATTAATCGGCTGCTGCCTTTCGATGGCATTGATAAAGAAACAACCGTTCGGCATAACTGCACTCGGAGGATAGTTTTTATCTCCTCCTGCATATACATAAACATCTCCTTCCTTATCCTGAGTCAAGTCGAGTTGTATCGGCACCAACACTTTCTGCCCCCACGGTGTGACTTGCTCATGCATGCATTCTGTGTCATGGTCAAAGATATCTCTTGTACCTCCTACTCCAATACAATCCACTCCCATTGCATCGGCCAAATCCCTGTCCACCTCACCCAACATCTGGAAGGTATCGACAATCTTTACCGGTTTATAAGACAATCCGTAATGCTTGCGTAAAGCCTCCACTACCCGGCAGTGAATGCCGGTTACGGCTGTAGCTCCGAAGTCAACCGGAATACGATCACTACCCTGATGACTCAGAGCCTGTCTGACTCTATCTCTTGATGTACTCATAATATTCTTGATTTTAAATCTTGTTCAACAAAGTTATATTAAGTGTTTTTTGCGAGTTCACTTCCACTTCCTGCATATCATATCCCTTCCTACTGAAAACCAATACACTTGCAGAAGTAGCTTCAATGGAATATTCACCTTTCCCATTGGTTATCACACTCCCTTTTCTGCCTTTCACAGACACTTTCACACCGTCCAATGTCTTAGCCTGTACATCACGTACCACTCCTTTTACAATCATCTTCTTGCCGGTCCTAACCGTTTGCGTTTCCTTAGAAGCTGCGGAAGAAACTCTTTCTGCCTTAGCGTCCACTTCTCCCACATGAATAGTCTTCTTGAAACAAATACTGTCAGAAGAAGTGCCGATCATAAAGTCAAAATCTCCCGGTTCTACCACATAGCGCATATTCATATCATACAACCCCAATTCACTCACAGGTACAGAGATTTCGGCAAGCGTACTTCCATAGGCAGGAACCGTAACCTTGGAAAAGCCTTTCAGTTGCTTCATCGGCATGACCACACTGCCGGCCAGGTCTCTCACATATACCTGTACAGTTGACTTACCCTCAATGGCACTCTTGTTTTTCACATTTACCTGAATACGTACGGTATCAGTCAATCCGTAATTTTCTTTGTTGAAGCAGAAGTCACTGTATTCAAAGTCGGAATAACTCAGACCATAACCGAACGGCCACAAGGGTTCGGGAGTTGAGAACACATAGTCACGGCCCGGCTTGTTAATGGTACCCGGTGAACGATAGATACCCTTATCCGAAGGCAAACGATTGTAATGTATAGGTAAATGGCCGACACTCTGCGGTATGGAGTAGCAGAGGCTGCCCGAAGGATTGACTTTGCCAAACAACACATCGGCAATCACTTCCCCTTCTCTTTCGCCACCATACCATTGAAACAGGATAGCCGGAATATGTTCCTTTTCCCAGGTAATGGAGAAAGGGCGTCCGGTTACCAAAATCAAGACCACTGGTTTCCCGGTCGCATAAATCTCCTTCACCAAATCACCCTGCACACCGGTCAGATTCAAATCAGTCAGATCATACCCTTCACCACAAGTACAATTGCTATAATCGCGCGCCAATGAAGCACTGGCAGAGCCTACAAACAAAAATACCACATCCGACTTCTTGGCAGTAGCCACGGCATCTGCAAACCCCGACTTATCATCGGATACCAAATCACAACCTACAGCGTGATGAACAGCCAGTTTATTACCAACGAGATTCTGTATTCCTGCAACGGGGTAATCCCATCCTTATTATTACGGCTCCAGGTATAGTCACCAAACTGCACCTGATTGGCATTAGGGCCGATAACAGCAACAGATTTCAGCTTCTTCATATCGAGCGGTAACAGATTTCCTTCATTTTTAACCATTACCACACTCTCTTCCGATATCCTGCGAGACAAAGCAACATTCTCCTTTGTACGCACCTTTTTTTCGTATTCTTCGATAGGAAGTCCATAAGGGTTTTCAAACAGGCCTGCTTTGAACTTGGCATAAAGCACTCTGGAACAAGCTAAATCCACATATTTCACGTCCAATTCACCCAAACGTACCATAGCAGGTATATTGGCATAGCAATCACTTGAGGCTTCCAAGTCGGTACCTGCCATCAGTGCCATCTTAACCGCCTCATTAACATTGGAAGCTACTTTATGAAAACCATATAACATAGACACCGCCCCCCAATCGGAATAGGTATATCCTTTGAATCCCCATTCCGTACGTAATAAATCTGTCAACAGCCATTTCGATGCTGTATTGGGTATGCGGTTGGTAGAATTGTAGGCGGTCATTACAGAATTCACACCCGTTTGCTTAACGGCTACTTCATAAGGTTTTAGGAAAACCTCTCTCAAATCTCTTTCGTTGGCTTCGGTAGAAGCTAAATTCAATCCGGAAGTTGGCACCCCATGGGGACCGAATACCTTGAGCATAGGCGAAATTCCCCCGTCAATATATCCGTTTATCTCATGCACTCCCATCTGGGATACCAGGAATGGATCTTCACCGAAACTCTCTTCCACACGTCCCCAACGCAGTCACGTATCACATCAATAGTAGGAGATAACACATGGTTCACACCCATCGCATTCAACTCACCCGAAATAGCTTTTGTCATCTGATAAGCCAAATCAGGATTAAAGGTACTCCCTAACGCTACAGCTTGTGGGAAAATAGTAGCCCCACCCTGCACGGCCCCATGAAGTGACTCAGAGATAGTAAAGATTGGAATACCCAAGCGGGTATTTTCGATACAGTGCTTTTGAATCTGATAGGTATAACGAGCCATCTCGATCCCCTCTAAAGTAAGTCCTTCGACAGCCCCCCAGCCCAATGTACCGATGATGTTTTTCATCTTTTCCAAATTCAAAGTATGGTCATCATTCAGGATACTGCCTTCATGGATATGACGTAATTGGGCAACCTTTTCTTCTATGGTCATACGACTCAACAAGTCCTGCACTCTTACTTCTATCGGCTGTGAGGCATCTTTATATTTAGGGATGGGTTGCGCCGATAAACTGATGGTTAAAAACAGTAATACTGCTGTGAATATATAATTCTTCATTGATCGTTTGTTTAATTTAATAACTACTTAAAAAATCTATAAACTACTACGGAACAGATACTGAGATACCACGTAGTGGCTGTAGAGCCACTACGTAATAGTCAGCCAACCACTTCTATAAGTAGTTGTATCCTGAAAACCTAAAAATTTAATAAAATCGGAAAACGGAAGTTACCAATTCGGATTTTGAGTTAAGTTCGGATTCAGATCTCGTTCTTTTTGAGGTATTGGGAACAGATACCCTTTAGATGCATTAAAATAACGCGTTTCGATATAACGACGAGGAGTATTGTCAACATCCACAGTTTTGTCGTCCTTGCCAACTCCATCTTTACGCATATATGCACCATACATCTGCCCGGTTAGTCCTACCCCTGTAACAATCGTATTCTTTTCAGCATCTTTCCAACGGATAAGATCCATATAACGAAGTCCTTCATTGGCTAACTCAATACGGCGTCATTTTTCAATAACTCCATCAACTCGTCTTTTGAGTTATAATTTTCACGGTGTACTCTACCACAGGAACAACGATCACGTAATTGATCTATCAGATTGCATACTTCCTCTTTTGCACTTTCTCCTTTCGTTTGCAATAAAGCTTCTGCTTTCATCAATAACACATCCGCATAACGGAATACAATAATATCATTAGTGCAGTCCCACACGGAGTTCATGGCATAGACAGAGTAGTCAATGTATTTGTTCCACATATATCCGGTAGCCGAAGGCTGAGAGTAATTATACTGGTGTTCAGGTACGGTAGTAGGATCTTCCGGATCATATAACCGTTCTTTGACAGTACCAGTTTCTACATCCAGATATTTTATCTGTCCGGTAGGATATACAATAGACTGATAAAAACGCGGATCCCTACCTTCATAAGGTTTTTTCGGATCATAGGAAGAACCGGCTTCATGAATCAATCGTCCGTCTGCCATAGGATAAGCATCAACCAACGAACCTGAAGGCGTAACTCCCCGATAAGGATCCTCACCGGTGATGCCCTTTAACAGCATGATTCCATTACCACCGTGGGAAGTATAAATTTCTCCAACTCTTTTATCACAAACTACACTCAATATTACTTCACAACTATTTTCTGCAACACCTGAAAATAAATCTTCATAAGGTGTATCACCTTCCCTGTATAATTGATATTTACCCTCCAATAGTTTAACAGTTTCCAAGACATTCGAATAGTCACCGTTATACAAATACATACGGGCAATCAAAAATCTGCAAGCATCTGCCGTAACTCTACCTTTCTCTTGTGAAAGCCCTTCCAGCATTACGGCAGCCTCTTTCAACTTGTTAATGGCATAATCCACTACTTCCGCTTTGGGAGTGCGAACGAGTTGTTTGCTTTCAGGAATAGCCAGTGTTTTAGTCACCAGAGGAACATCGCCAAAATAACTTGTCAAAACATAGTAATTATAGGCTAACATAAAGTAGGTTTCACCTATTATCTTATTTTTATCTTGCTCTGATATATCCTCAATCTTTTCAATACCCTCAAGTAAAAACCAACATTTACGGATAACTTCATAGCTGCCATTCCATCTATTAGTAGGTATCTCGCCACTTGTTGTATAAGAACCGTTTGCCACCTGTTGAGCACCTCCCCACCAATCCCATACCAGATAGGCATTATCAGACATAGCCTCATCAAAAAGATGGCATCTTTAGGAAGTAGTGATGCATAAATATCTACTAACACCTTGTCTGCATCCTCTTTACTTTTCCAAAAGTTTTCATTTGTAACTGTATCCTGTGGAAAAGAATCCAGAAAATCATCACATGCCTGCATAGTAAAAGCCAAGCTCAAAACACAGGTCATATAAGCTATTTTATTCATATCTATAAATCATTTAAGGTTTAAAAATTAAGATTCACTCCCATTGAATAAACTGCTACATTAGGATAAAATCCTCTTGCACCAACTGGGAGTTTCAGGGTCCCAAGTACGGTATTTGGTAGCCGTGAACAAATTCTCTCCCGAAGCATATACACGCAATTGGTTGAGTCCCTTTATTTTGAAAGAGTAACCGATCTGCAGGTTCTTTAAACGAATATAGGAAGCATCCTGTACCCAGTGAGACATGTAAGCGTAATTATAATCACTGGACAGAATACGTGGGAAATAAGCCCCCGGCTTAGGATCCTGCGGATTGAAAGACTCTTTATAATGTTCTTTGCGCGCTCCATTAATCCCCATTGGCTGAATAGCTTCCATTGTTACATATCCATCGGCTTTACCTACCCCTTGAAAAAAGCAAGAGAAATCGAAGCCTTTGTACTCAAATCCCAAATTCAATCCAAAAGTAAAACGAGGAATAGAATTTCCAATAACAGTTCTATCTTCATCATTAATTACACCTTCTCCCGTCCGGTCCTTAATAATAATATCACCCATCCCCCATTTAGGATTGTATTTCTGCATCATCGGAGCATATTTGTCATATAACTCTTGATTGTCACAAATACCTAAAGTCTCGAAACCAAAGATTGCATTCAACGGTTGCCCTTCTATCTTAGCTGTCAATTCGGTGGTTGAAGATTTATATCCTCTCAAATCAATCACTTTATTCTTTACATCAGACAGATTGAATCCTATATTGTATTTAAAATCTTTCCCTATGTTCGAACGCCAACTTACAGTCAAATCCCATCCTTTATTCTCCATTTTACCAGCGTTTTCCATAGCAGGTTTAATTCCCAATGCACCCGGAGCTTCCAAGTTTAACAAAATATCCGAAGTTGTCCGGCAGTACCAGTCAAAAGTGGTTTGCAGCCTGTTATCAAACAAAGCAAAATCAATACCGAAATCCAAATTACGAGAAGACTCCCAAGTAATTATTTCATTCCCCATCAAGGCCTCTTTATAACCGATAATAGGGGTACCTCCAAAAAGATAACTTCCACCATTACCGACATTCGAAATAAACTGATAATCATTGATTCGTTGATTACCGAGTTCTCCCCATGACGCTCTTAGTTTTAGATTCTGCACGTGTTTCTTCAAAGGTTCAAAGAAAGCTTCCTCAGATATACGCCAGCCAGCAGATACAGAAGGGAAGAATCCCCAACGATGTCCACGTGCAAACTTGGAAGAACCATCATAACGAGCAGTAAATTCAAACAGGTAACGATCAGCATATACATAGTTAGCACGTCCGAAAAGCGAAGCCAATGCAGAATAAGTGGAATTACCTTCTGCTGCTGCCGTAGTAGCATCCCCGGCATTGATTTCACCAAAATCATCATTTGGAAAATCCATTCGTGAGGCTTTCGTATAAGCCCACTTAAATGTTTCCAAAGAACCACCTGCCATTACCTTGAAATCATGTTTACCGATTGTTTTCTCATAAGAAGCTGTGACATTAGCAGTCAAGTTGCGGTATTGATCCCAACGGTCAGTTTGTTTATTACGGGAAACTTCTGTAAGTCCACTCTGTCCTGCAGGCTCAAAACTTCCGTAAGTAACTGTTTTATTAAATATTTTTTCTTTTATATATATTTGATTCATACCCAAAAGTACCCCTGATATTAAGACCGTCCAAAATATTAATTTCAGGAGCAATCAACAATGTCATACAGTCATTGTTCTTTCTTCTCATCCCATAATCTCCGTTCACCATACGTACAGGATTAGAAGGTGCAGCATCATAAGAATAAGTACCATCTGAGAATTGAACAGGCAAATAAGGCAATGCACGCATCGTTCTACGATAAGCCTCAGCTGCTCCTGCTGCAGACTCTTCTTGAGTACTATTTAAATATGCCATATTCACATCCAACTTCAGCCAAGAAGTAAGTTTGGAGGTGGTATTAACACGAAGATTGTAACGTTCATAATCTGTAGAAGGAATAATACCCTGTTGATCGGAATAACCGGCTGAGATCATATAGGTTATCTTATCACTACCTCCGGATACAGTTAATTGATGATTATGTTGTGGGGCACCCGAACGGAGTAATTCGTCATACCAATCCGTATTACCTTCCAACTTGTCAGGATCACCACCTGCTTTCATCCGGTCTATTCGATCCTGAGGAAACAAAGAGGAACTTTTTCCTTCATTATATTGCATTTGATTATAAAGCTCGGCATACTGCCAAGAAGTTACCGACTCCGGTACCCTTGTCGCAAACTGGAAACCTACATTACCTGAATAGTTAAAAGTAAGTTTCCCTTCTTTACCCTTCTTTGTAGTAATCAAGATAACACCATTAGCAGCCCGTGAACCATAAATAGCAGCTGACGCAGCATCTTTCAACACAGACACTGATTCCACCTCACTCGGAATCACATCATTTAAGCTCATGGATACTCCATCCACCAAACCAAAGGAGATGCATCCCCCAAGTACCAATACCACGAACACGTACCGTACCTTGATTAGGTCCGGGTTGACCAGAATTCTGCGTGACAGTAACACCAGCAGCTTCACCTGTCAATGCAGAGGCAATAGAAGTAACCGGTTTATTGGCAAGTCTATCGGACTTTACAGTCTCAACGGCTCCTGTCAGGTTCACTTTCTTTTGTGTTCCATAGCCTACCACCACCACTTCTTCCAATGCCTTTGAATCTTCTACCAATACAATATTTACCGACGATTTATTCCCCACATTAATTACTTGTGTCTTATAGCCAATATAACTCACCTGTAACTTCGCATTATCATCAGGTAATTCCAACGAAAAATGCCCATTCATATCCGTAATAGTACCATTGGAAGCTCCCATTACAAAGACAGAAGCACCAATGACAGCTTCTTCCATATTATCCGTTACTTGTCCGGTCACTTTACGTTTGCCTCCAATGGTGTGCTGCCGGACAGCTTTATATATAGAAATACGCTTGCCGTTTACTTCATATTTGATACCCTTACCATCAAAAAGTATCCCCAAAATTTCGGCAACAGTCTTATTCTTGGCATCAATCGATACTTCTCATTAGTATTTACATCATTGTTTCGAATCAGAAAAGAACAATCTGTTTTCTCCTCTATTTCTTTAAATACTTTACTTAACGGTACATTTTTTTGCTGAATAGTAATCCTAATCTCTTGTAAGGGTGAAGCAACACCTGAGAGAGGCAAAGAAAAAAAAACAAAAAGAAAAGCAAATCTGTGTTCTTACCAACAAAGATTAGCTCCGGAATGACAAATAAATATGTCATTCCGCTATAAAACATTTTTTTTCATACATTTGTACTGATTTAAAGATTTTCTTAAAAGATAACTTAAATTCGGAATCGGAGGACATACCCCAATATGTATCTCGATTTTTGTTTTTTTACGTACAGTTTTCCATAATATTCTTTTTGAAGGTTACTACTTGATTAACTTATCGGTAATAGTAATCACATTACCACTCCGACTCCAGCTATATTTATTGTCGACATCCATATAGTCCAGTATTTCTTCAACCGTAAGTTTAGGGCTAATACTTCCTGAGAAGACCTCTTTATCCAGATATTTACTGTGGATAACAATCCGCACATCATACTTACGCTCGATAGCTTTCATTATTTCAGGTACTGATGCATTGACAAAACTCAAACGACCGGTAGTCCATTGTGAAGTTTGTAAAGCATCTACATGATGATGGTTCATTTTACCGCTTCTCTTATCATATGTCAACTGTTCATCGGGGGCAAGAATCACATTGTCCCGGGTTTCGGAAGCAGAGAATACATTTACTTTTCCTTTTATCAGACTGACTTCTATTTCAGAATCTTCCGGATAAGAACGCACATTAAAAACCGTACCGAGTACCTTGACATTTATATCATCGGCATGAACAATAAAAGGTTTCTCCGGATTCTTTTGTACTTCAAAATATCCTTCACCTATCAAATAGACTTCCCGGCTCTTTTTACGGAGAAAAGCAGGATCATACTTCAACACGGAACCGGAATTCAGACAAACGACCGAACCATCCGGCAAAATCACTTTGGTCTGCGATCCTAAAGGTACTTCCATTTGACACAAAGCCATTTCCTGATTCGACTCGGCTACATCATTATATATATAATAACCTGCAATAGAAGTAGTAAGAATCAATAAAGCAATAGCAGCCACTTGCGAGAAAGTACGCCACAACGGTATCCTTTTCTTCTCCGATTTCTTCTTTAGTCCTAACTTCACAGACAAAGCCTCATAGTCAGCTTGTTTTTCCTGTTCAAACTTACCGATAAACGATTTAGCCCGTGTCCGTGCCATTTCTTTATATCTCTGCTGATAAGAAATATCCGACTGCAGAAAATGAAGTAGCTTCCTTTCTCCATCCTCCGACAGTTTTCCTGCCAGAAAATCAAGCATCAATTCTTCAAAAGTATCAAGTCTCTTTTCCATCATTTCCATGTTCGTTTATATATAATACACATCTCGATATGGAAACATTTAGTCTTAAAGAAACTTTTTTTAAATAAATTGCAAGAAATTCTATAAACGACCTACTTTAGATTCTCCTATACCTACCCATTCTCCTACATAGGCATGTGGGAGATGATATTCCTTAGAGAGATGAGTAGAGTAATGCGTAAAACAAACAAGGGGAATAAAGAACTGACTCAAAGCCTCCCGTAAAGAAACAAAAACAGTATGCCTGCAGTAGGGCCCAATTGAAGTTTAATATGATCCATCGCATTCTTGATATGAACACGCACCGTATTTACCGATATGGCCTGTTCATCAGCAATCTCCTGAGGAGACATACCTTCATACAAGTATTTTTCAAAAACTAGGCGACATTTTACGGATAGAGAGTCTATCACCGTGTTAACCTGACTTTTCAGTTCCTCTATCTCCAATAATTGCAACGGGTTATTATCATTTTTGCAGAATTCTTCCTGAAAAGCAATCAGTTCCTCCCGATACTCGTCAAGCACACGTTCTCGTGTATGTAAAGTACGGATGTAATTCAAACAACGATTCTGTACACTTCGCAATAGGTAATTATGAATAGGGAAACTTAACTGACCTCTACTG
>ENA-OQIC01000198-OQIC01000198.1-human-gut-metagenome-genome-assembly--contig:-NODE-198-length-27829-cov-2.977186_pt1 | contig 27829 bp, 43 predicted proteins | sample MGYA00242572_ERZ504736 | MGnify/ENA primary metagenome ERZ504736 (study PRJEB26092, sample SAMD00036201) | human gut metagenome | host: Homo sapiens | study: EMG produced TPA metagenomics assembly of...
GTGGAAGAAGGCTTTATAGCCATTGGAATCGCCGCAGGATCCTAAACCTAGTATCCGCATTGAAAACGGTCGAATTGTAGAACTTGACGGCAACGTCGTGAAGATTTCGACTTGATTGATACATTTATTGCTAATTATGCAATCCGCTTGGAACGTGCTGAAGAAGTTATGGCTATGGATTCCCGCAAAATCGCCAACATGATTTTGACACCAACCGTACCTCGCAGCGAAATCGCCAGTCTTGCAAAATCCATGACTCCGGCCAAAATGGTTGAAGTAGTAAGTAATTTCAACGTTGTTGAATGATGCAATGTATGCAGAAAATGCGTGCTCGTCGCACCATGGCTAACCAGGCTCACGTAACAAACGTTAACGATAACCCGGTTCAAATCGCTGCTGATGCGGCTGAAGGTGCACTTCGCGGTTTTGCCGAAGAAGAAACAACCGTAGCGGTTGCTCGTTATGCACCGCTTAACGCTATCAGTATCTTGGTAGGTTCCCAAGCCGGTCGTCCGGGCGTATTGACTCAATGCTCCTTGGAAGAAGCTACTGAATTGGAACTCGGTATGCGCGGTTTCACAGCGTATGCTGAAACAATTTCCGTATACGGCACTGAAGATGTATTCACCGATGGTGATGACACTCCATGGTCGAAAGCATTCTTAGCATCCGCTTATGCTTCCCGTGGTTTGAAAATGCGTTTTACTTCCGGTACAGGCTCTGAAGTTCAGATGGGTCAAGCAGAAGGTAAATCCATGTTATACCTTGAAACTCGTTGCCTCTACATTACTAAAGGCGCCGGCGTACAAGGTATCCAAAACGGTTCTGTAAGCTGTATCGGTATTCCGGCAGCTGTACCTTCCGGTATTCGTGCGGTATTGGCAGAAAACTTGATCGCTGCTATGCTCGACCTCGAATGTGCATCCAGTAATGACCAGACATTCAGTCATTCCGACTTACGTCGTACGGCTCGTACACTCATGCAGTTCTGCCCTGGTACTGACTTCATCTGTTCCGGTTACAGCTCCACGCCAAACTATGACAACATGTTTGCCGGCTCCAACTGGGATGCGGAAGACTATGATGACTGGACAATCATTCAGCGTGACCTCAAAGTTAACGGCGGTTTGAAACCGGCTACGGAAGATGCTGTAGTAGCTGTTCGTAATAAAGCAGCTCGTGCGCTTCAAGGTTTATTCGCTGAACTCGGCTTACCGGCTATTACCGATGAAGAAGTAGAAGCTGCTACTTATGCTAACGGTTCCAAAGATATGCCGCCTCGCGATAAAGTAGCTGACATCAAAGCAGCTGCCGATCTTATGAATCGCGGCGTTACCGGTATTGACTTTGTAAAAGGTCTTGCTAAACGCGGCTTCAATGATTTAGCCCAAAGCGTTCTTAATTTGTTGAAACAGAAAATTGCCGGTGACTACTTACAGACATCCGCTATTTTTGACGATAAATTCAATGTAATTTCAGCAATTAACAATCCTAACGACTATGCCGGCGTTGGCACAGGTTATCGTTTGGAAGGCGAAGATTGGGAAGTAATTAAAAATATTCCTAACGCAATCGATCCGCGTGATATTTAAGGAGGCATCAATATGGCTGAAGTTAATGAGCAAGTTTTACGCGCACTGATTATGGAAGTGCTTAAAGAAATGGGTAGCGCCAGCAAGCCTGTTACTTTTGCCGGTTCCTCCGAAACGGCGGCTCCGGCTCGTCCTAAAGAAGAGGACGTAGATGATACTTGGATTCAGACCGGCGGCCCGGCTGAAGCCCATACATCACCTGATGAAGTGGTTATTGCTGTAGGTCCTGCATTCGGTCGCAGCCAACGCACGACTATCGTAGGCGTACCACATCGCAATGTAATCCGTCAACTCGTTGCCGGTATTGAAGAAGAAGGCTTAAAAGCTCGTGTAGTTCGTGTATATCGTTCGTCCGACGTAGCAGCCGTAGCCGTTGAAGGCGACCGCTTATCCGGTTCCGGCGTTTGCATCGGTATTCAATCCAAAGGTACTACCGTAATTCACCAACGTGATTTACAACCGTTATCCAACTTGGAATTATTCCCACAAGCACCATTGCTTACGGAAGAAGTATACCGCGCCATCGGTAAAAACGCAGCTAAATACGCTAAGGGCGAATCCCCTAATCCGGTAGCTACGCTTAACGATCAAATGGCACGCCCTAAATATCAAGCGTTGTCAGCCCTTTTACACATTAAGGAAACAAAACGAGTGGTTAAAGGTAAACCGGCTGATGAATGCCGCGTAAGCCTATAAGGAGGCCTTTATGAGTCAAGATATGGAAGCGATGATTCGCAAAATTTTAGAAGATATGCAAAAGGGAACCCCTTCTCCGGTAAGTGCCGTAGCTCAGACAAGCACAACCGAACACGTTGCTACAGTAGCGGATTACCCAATTGCTAAAAAACATCCTGAATGGATTAAAGTGGGCAATCGTTCCTTAGATGATATTACCTTGGATGCCGTTATGGCCGGTCAGGTTTCTATGGATGATATGCGTATCAGCCCTGAAATCTTAAAAGCACAAGGTCAAATCGCTAAAGCCGGCGGTCGCGATCAGATTGAATACAACTTCTCCCGCGCTGCTGAAATGACTAAAGTAGGCGATAAACGCTTATTGGAAATGTACAATGCCCTTCGTCCATACCGTTCCTCCAAACAGGAATTATTGGCTATGGCTGATGAACTTGAAAAAGAATACGGTGCTGTAATTTGCGCTGAATTCGTTCGTGAAGCGGCTGAAAACTATGAAAAACGTAAGAAATTGAAAGGTGATAACTAAGAGTTAGGAGTTTTGTGTATGAAGCGAGTCGTTGGTATTGATATAGGTAATTCCACAACAGAATCAGCGTTAGCGGAAATCCACGAGTCCGGTGAAGTTCGTTTTCTCGGATCGGCGATTGCCAATACGACCGGGATCAAAGGAACTAAGGATAATATTCAAGGACTCTTTGAATCGCTTCGTCAACTGGTTGCCAAAACGGGCCTGTCCCTTAAGGACATTGACTTAATTCGTATCAATGAAGCTACCCCGGTTATTGGCGATGTGGCGATGGAGACGATTACAGAAACGATTATTACCGAATCAACCATGATTGGGCATAATCCGAAAACTCCGGGCGGTCTAGGTATCGGTGTGGGCTATACGGCTCATATCCTACAATTGCTGGATAAACCTATGTCGGATGATTATATTGTAGTCGTACCGAAAGAAATAGATTTTCAGCTTGTAGCCGAATTGATTAATGCGTATGTAACAAAAGGCTATCGCATCAAGGGCGCTATCTTGCAGGCCGATGACGGCGTGCTCGTAGCCAACCGTTTGCAACAGCCGATTCCGATTATTGATGAAGTAGCCTATGTCGATAAAGTACCGCTTGGTATGTTGGCTGCAGTGGAAGTAGTAGAACCGGGTAAAGTAATTTCCCAATTGTCTAATCCTTACGGTATTGCTACAGTTTTCAACTTGACAGCGGATGAGACCAAGAACATAGTACCTATCGCCAGAGCACTTATCGGCAATCGTTCGGCGGTGGTTATTAAAACCCCTGCCGGTGATGTCAAAGAACGTGTAATCCCTGCCGGGTCCATTGTGGCATCCGGCGACGGACGTACCGTATCCATCGATATTTCAGCAGGTGCCGAACAGATTATGGCTACCCTTGGTCAAGTGTCCCACATCGACAATGTATGCGGTGAAGCGGGCACGAATGTGGGCGGTATGCTGGAACGAGTTCGTCAGACTATGGCGGACTTAACCAATAAATCACCAAATGATGTTTTTATTGAAGATTTACTGGCAGTAGATACATCGGTACCGATTAATGTGAAAGGCGGCCTTGCCGGTGAGTTCTCTATGGAACAGGCCGTGGGCATTGCCTCCATGGTTAAATCGGATCACTTACAGATGGAAATTATCGCCAAAGAAGTAGAACGGGAGCTTAAAATCCCTGTAGAAATCGGCGGTCAGGAAGCTGAATCGGCTATTCTCGGGGCTTTGACTACACCGGGTACGGAAACGCCGTTGGCAATTCTGGATCTCGGGGCAGGCTCTACCGATGCTTCGATTATGTCACCTGACGGACGGGTTACGGCTATTCACTTAGCCGGAGCCGGCAATATGGTAACAATGTTGATTAACTCTGAATTGGGACTGGAAGATATCCATTTAGCTGAAAGCATTAAGAAATTCCCATTAGCCAAAGTAATCAGCGTGTATCATATCCGCCATGAAGACGGCAATGTGCAGTTTTTTAAAGATCCGTTACCGGCCGATTTATTCGCCAAGACGGTAATTGTAACCGACGAAGGACTCGTACCTATCGAAGGGGACCAATCAATGGAAAAAATCAAGATTGTCCGTCAAACTGCGAAGGAACGTGTTTTTGTAACCAATTCCCTGCGAGCCTTACGGGCTGTAAGCCCAACGCACAATGTGCGTGATATTCCTTTCGTAGTTATTGTAGGCGGTTCGGCTTTGGACTTTGAAGTGCCGCAGCTCGTAACGGATGCGTTGTCTCATTATAATCTGGTAGCCGGTCGCGGCAATGTGCGCGGCACCGAAGGGGCACGTAATGCGGTGGCCACCGGCTTGATTCTATCGTATGCCAAAGAGCGGAGGGGATAAATTATGGAGGTTATCATTGCACCTAAACCGACCATTATGATTTATCACCACCCCAATGTATCAGTGGAAACTATTCAGGATCTCTTGTTCGGCATTGAAGAAGAAGGCATTCCCTATAGCTTAGAGGCACGTGCCGCAAGCGATGATATATTGCTTTTGGCTGATGAAGCCTCTCATGCATCGGCCTTATCCGTAGGAGTAGGCTGCAGTGCTGATACTTTGGTGTTAAGTTATAAAAACTTACCGCCTCATCAATTTATATATCGTTTGCGTAATTATAAACAAGCAAAACAAACTATGCGAGCGTTAGGGGCCAATGCAGCTCGCCTGGTAAAAGGCAATCCTTTTAAAACCGACCCCGGATTGGAGGTGGCATTTTGAAAGAAGCATTAGGACTCTTGGAAGTAGCAGGCCTCGCAGCGGCCATTAAAGCGGCTGACGTGATGGTGAAAGCAGCTAATGTAACGATTTTGAACGTGGAAAAAGCACGTGGCGGCGGTTGGATGACCGTTAAAGTAACCGGTGATGTAGGCGCGGTTCAGGCAGCTGTACAAGCGGGGTAGCCCAAGCTAAACACGAACGTCATTACATTGCTCATAAGGTAATTCCAAGACCGGCTGAAGGCATTGACGCAATGCTGTTAAGCGGTGGCGGTAAACCGGTATTGAACCCTCAGGCAACGGAAGTTGTGAAGGAGGACATACCGACTCCCGCTGAAAAAACCGAAGTAAAACCGGTGGCGGCTACTAAAGTAGCGGCACCTGGTAAGGCACCGGCCAAAGCTGAGGCTAATACAACAGCTTCTACGGCTAAACCGGTGAAGCGTACACCGGCTAAAGCAACCGAAGCGGCTAAACCGGCTGAAACTGCTAAAGCAGAACCGGTAAAAGCAGCAACTTCGACGGCGACAAAAGCGCCGGCTAAAGCGGCCGAACCGGTTAAACCGGTTGAAACTGCCAAAACTGAGGCGTCTGACACAAAACCAACCGCAACCACCAAGGCGGCACCTTCCGTTGATACAACGAAAGAAGCCTTGCTGCAGGTTGTAAAACCAACGCCAAAGAAACGGCCGAGTCGAGCTAAAACAACTACAAAACCAAAAGAATAACCCAAAAGGTAAGTACTTTGGTTAAAACACAAGATTTACAGATAAGCAGGATCCATTAAAGGAGGATTTATAATGAATAATGCATTAGGCATGGTAGAAACAAAAGGTTTAGTAGGCGCTATTGAAGCAGCCGATGCTATGGTAAAAGCAGCTAACGTAACATTGACCGGTTATGAAAAAATCGGTTCCGGTTTGGTAACTGTAATGGTTCGTGGTGATGTAGGCGCTGTTAAAGCCGCTGTTGATGCAGGTTGCGCAGCAGCTGCTAAAGTGGGCGAAGTTGTATCCACTCATGTAATTCCACGCCTCATAGCGATGTAGAAAGCATCTTGGTTAAATAAGGCCATTGCTTTTTATAAAACACTTGAATTAGTAACACTGATTACAGATTAACTAATTAGCAAAGGATAACCTATGATGGATAAAGATGCTTTAAAAGAGCTGATTCGCCAGATTATCCAAGATGTGCAGACGCCGGAAATCCCAATTGGGATTTCCAATCGTCACATTCATCTCAGTCAAGCCGATTATGACCGTTTATTCCTCATGTGACCATACAGTCCAAGAAACAATTAAAACAACCCGGTGAATTTGCGGCTGAACAAGTGGTAACTATTGTGGGTCCAAAGAATGAAATCGGTAAGTTCGTTTATTGGGACCGCTTCGCAAAGCATCGCAAGTGGAAATTTCGCAAACTGATGCTCGTATGCTGGGCGTAAAACCACCGATTGTGTTATCCGGTCAGCTTGATAAAGCGGTGCCGATTACCTTAAAAACGGAATTCGCTCAAATTACGATTCCTTGCTGTATCATCGCCAAGCGTCATATCCATGTGAATGCCGATGATGCGCCAAAGTTGGGTGTAAATAATGGCGATACCGTAAAGGTACGAGTTGTGACACCGGAACGAACGACTGTTTTCGAAGATGTTATCATTCGCGTTTCCCCTGATTATGTGACGGAAATGCATTTAGATACGGACGAGGCGAATGCGGCACAAGTGGATGCTCATACGATGGCGAAAATAGTACGGTAGGAGGCAAGTATGCGCAGTATTGAAGAAGTAAATCAACTATTGGCCGCTTTTAATCAATGCGTTGAGGAAGGAGCGACACGCACAATTTCAGAAAAGGAAGCTGATACCTTACGGGTCGCGTCGATCTTGGCACATCGTCCATCGTTCTTGCCGTAGTTGATGCGGGCGGTCAACCGGTATACGGTGCTTTTGAATACGCGCAGGCCGTAAGAGACGGCTTAGTGGTAGATTATGTGGGGGCGGTTACCATAACTCGGCGTTTAAAAGCAAAAGCCGAAGCGGAACTGGGTTGCTCCTTAACGAAAGCAGCAGCGGCCGTACCGCCCGGTACTTTAGGCAAAAACAAAGACGTGGTAAGTCATGTCCTTGAAGGCGCTGATTTTGAAGTAACCGCCATATATGATGAACCGACGGCAGCCGCCTTGGTACTTGATATGGTAAATGGTGCTGTAGTCGATGTGGGCGGCGGCACGACGGGAATTACCGTGATTAAACGGCGCAAAGTGAGTTACACCGCCGATGAACCGACCGGCGGCTCTCATATGACGCTTGTGCTGAGCGGTAACTATGGAATTTCCCAAGCTGATGCGGAACTTCTCAAGCGAGATCATTCAAGAGAACGGGAAGTGTATCCGGTAATTCGCCCGGTAGTCGAAAAAATGGCCACCATAACCAATAAAGCCTTGACGGACGGGGCCTATCGCAAGAACGGTCCGGTATATGTCGTAGGTGGGGCCACTAATTTTACCGATTTTGCTGATACCTTTGAGAAAGTCATCGGACGGGAGGTTATAAAGCCTCTATATCCGGAATTTGTAACCCCTTTAGGAATTGCTCTTGGCAGTGTATAACTCAAATGTGGATTTCATGGCTAAGGTGAAGTGCTGATAGAGTTAAAAACCATTGATACAGGCAATTTTACAGGGAATGAGGTAGTTATGGACGAAATTATTGCAGCAGTACTCAAACGCTTGCAGGCGCGAATGGAAAGCCGAGGACAGGTGGATTTGGCTCACGACGGCAAGCTTGAGGAACGCACCTTGCTGCATCATCAACGGGTGGAGGTTACCGGCGTAACTCAATCACAATTAAACGAACTGACGGAGCGAGTCGAAGGTCCTTTAGTGACTTGGTTTGACCGGGCTGTCGCTTATGGTTGCGATATGACGGTTGTTACGGATATGTGTGTCAACCAACAATGGAATCCGGCGATGATAGTAAGCTGGCCGTTTACCTTTAAAGATAAACAAGGTCGCAAGGTATACAGTTTCAAAGAGCGCATCATTAGTGCGTCGGCGATTCGTACCTGCAACAAAGAGTCCGTTATACTAATATTTCGTGGTCAGCGATTTACCGCTCTCGGGCTTGATGAATTGCGCGACCGCCACCTTGTATGTGTAGAAGGGACGAAACGATATGCAGACTGGTAGAGTAATAGGCAGTATTGTATCGACACAAAAACACGAGTCCTTAGTGGGCTTAAAGTTGATGATTATACAATACGTTGACGGCAATCAGGAACCGTTACCTTCGTATGAAGTGGCGGCGGACACTGTGAGTGCCGGGATTGGTGAATACGTATTATTGACCCGCGGTTCTTCTGCTCGTCATGTATTCGGCGACGGACAGGACATCAATAGCGCTGTTGATTGCGCTATCGTAGGTATTATAGACAGTTTTGATAAATAGGAGGCCCACCATGGCTATTTACACAAAAACGGGCGATAAGGGCACGACGGGACTGTTTGACGGTACTCGCGTTGCCAAAAACTCGGAACGGGTCAACACCTATGGCACCCTTGATGAGTTGAATGCGCACTTAAGTGTGTGTGAAAAATTGGTGCGGTATCCGGAAACAAAACAAATTTTACATAATTTACAAGGCCTGTTATTTAGACTTTGTGCGGAAGTAGCGACGATGGATCAAGCTAAACTAACACAGTACAGCACCCTCATCAGTGAGGAGGATATAAAAGAGCTGGAATCAATCATCGACCGCTATACGCAATTATTGCCACCGCTCACAAGTTTTATATATCAGGGCAATAATTTAGCAGCTGCTGAGCTTCATGTGGCCCGTACCGTTTGCAGACGGGCAGAACGAAAACTCAACGGTTTGCGGCAGGGCGAACCGGTTAGACCGACAGCGTTAGCGTTTGTAAACCGGTTGTCTGACTGCATCTATACGCTGGCGCGTATGGAAGACTTCATGTTCTATGTGGACGAAGTTTCTTCAAAGGTTATGGCTAAATTGGATGGGGCAGTAGAAGCGGCTTCACCTGCTAAGAGCCATACCGAGGTTGGAACCAAGCCCATAAATGAAGAAGAACGACTGCGTCGTATGGCCATGTGCTTACTGGAAGGAGCAACGGCTAAAAGCGAAGCTATGGGCGTACCGGTTGTTATTACTGTAGTGGATGTACACGGTAATCCTGTTCTTACGTATCGCATGGCTGATGCGTTGCTCGTAAGTACCGAAATTTCGCCGGCAAAGCTATACGGCAGTGGCTCTAAAATGTAAGACCCAAGCTTTGAAAGAAATCACTCAGCCCGGGCTGATTTATATCAAATTGAATCCATGGTATCCAGGCCTTTAGTTACATTTGGCGGCGGCTTTCCGCTGACGCAAAACGGTAAGCTCATAGGTGGCTTAGGTATTAGTGGGGGGACAGTCGCTGAAGATGTGACTATCGGAGAATATGCAATGGATTATATGGAGGCAAAGTATGGAAAATAAACAAGAGTTAGAACGTATGATTCGCTCTATGGTTATGAATATTATGAATGGTACGGACACAGCAGCTACCGCTTCTGAAGGTGCCTTACCTGACGAACCGGGCGTTTTCAGTACTGTTAATGCAGCCGTAGCAGCCGCTAAACAGGCACAAATTCAATTCGAAGAATGCACCTTGGCTACACGCGGTAAGGCCATTGAAGCGATTCGTCAGAGTATGCGTCCGTTAGTGAATAAATTGGCTCAGATGACCTATGACGAAACCGGTATGGGCCGTGTAGCAGATAAGATTATTAAATTAAATCTTACTCTCGACAAAACACCGGGGTAGAAGACTTAGTAACGGAATGTGAAACCGGTGATAACGGGATGACTTTATACGAATTATCCCCGTACGGTGTTATCGGGGCTGTTACGCCAAGTACTAACCCAAGTGAAACTTTAATTTGTAATGCTATTGGCATGTTAGCGGCAGGCAATGCGATTTTCTTCAGCGTTCATCCGGGTGCTAAAAAATTATCCCGTTGGCTCGTAAGCGAACTTAATAAAATCGTAGCTGATGCTATCGGCATTAATAACTTAATCGTAACGATTGCAGAACCGTCCATTGAAGCGGCTCAGGAAATGATGGTACATCCGGATATTCCTTTATTGGTTGTAACCGGTGGCCCGGGCGTGTACATCAGGCATTGTGCAGCGGTAAAAAAGTAATTGGTGCCGGTGCCGGCAATCCGCCTGCATTTGTTGATGAAACAGCCAATATTCGTCAGGCTGCTCAGGATATCGTAATGGGCGCCAGCTTTGATAATAATATTCTCTGCATTGCAGAAAAAAGCGTGGTAGCCGTTCGTTCCATCGCCGACGAATTGATTGAAGAAATGAAAAAGGCCGGTGCGGTTCTTATCGAACGAGAAGATCAAATCCAAAAATTATTGGATATTACGTTGCAGAAAAACTGTACACCAAGCCGCAAATATGTAGGCCGCAATGCCGCTGTAATCTTGCGTGATGCAGGTATTGAAGTAGACGGCGATCCTCGCCTCATCATCATGAAACCGACAAACATCATCCGTTTGCTACGATTGAAATGTTGATGCCGATTTTACCGATTGTAACGGTAGAAAACTTCGAAGACGGTTTGGCAACTTGCTTATTCTTAGAAGCCGGCTTACATCATACGGCAACCATGCATTCTCTTAACTTGGAACGCCTTAACAAAATGGCACGCGCTATGAAAACGTCCATTTTCGTTAAAAATGGTCCATCCTATGCCGGTCTCGGTTACAACGGTGAAGGGACTACAACGTTTACGATTGCTACACCAACCGGCGAAGCAACTACATCGGCTCGTCACTTCGCACGTCGCCGTCGTTGCTGCTTAACTACAGGCTTCTAAATTCGTTAGGAGGCAGCTATGAATCAATGGACATTTCCTACTAAAATCTTTGCCGGCCATGATTCCCTCTTACGATTGAAGCAATTTCGGCAAGAGCGGATCTTGGTCGTGTGTGATCCGTTTTTAGAAGGAACAGAAAATTTAAACTATATTTTGAATGAGCTCCGCCCACAGAACGAGGTGAGCATTTATACGGACGTTGTGCCGGATCCGCCTATCAGCCATGTGGTTAAAGGGGTGGAATTCATTCAGAAACTACAACCTACAGTAGTAATTGCCATTGGTGGCGGATCGGCTATCGACTTAACCAAAGCCGTATTGTACTTCGCTCGTCATATGGGGTATGGCGGGGTGCGTTATTTTACGGTAATTCCGACTACCAGCGGCACCGGTTCCGAAGTAACGTCATTTGCCGTTATTACGGATCCTACTTCGCAGACAAAATATCCTATATTAGATGAAAGCTTATTGCCGCAAGAAGCGATTTTAACGCCGCTTTTTGTCAAAACGGCACCACCTAAAGTAACGGCCTACAGCGGTATGGACGTATTGGTTCATGCTATTGAAGCCATCGTTTCAACGGGGGCTAATCATTTCACGGATGCGCTCGCCGAAAAAGCCTTGGAGTTGTATTCGAATAACCTGCCTAGTGTTTGTCACCGGGGAGCTACGGAAGAAGACCGCATGGGGATGCATGAAGCATCCTGTATGGCGGGGCTCGCTTTTAACCGAGCCGGACTCGGTATTACCCACGCTTAGCACATCAGCTGGGCGGTCAATTCCACATCCTCATGGTTTGGCCAATGCGATGCTTATCGCCAGAGTCGTTATGTTTAATGCTTTTCATAGTGAAAAAGCGTATGAGAAATATGTACAACTTGCAAAGAAGCTCGGCTTTGCAGATAGAGGTACAGACAAGAGAGATGCTTTAGTCGCGTTAGTTAAAGCTATCTTACAACTTGCGCGAACCGTTGAATGTCCGCTCAATATCAGTGCGGCTGCCAATGTTTCGGCACAGGAGGCAAGACAGAAAGTTTCTATTATGGCGGATAAAGCATTGCAAGATATGACCTATCAGACAAATCCATATGCCGCCTCGAAGGACGATCTGGAAAATCTATTATTAATGATCATGTAAGGAGTCGCGTATGGATACACAGATCCTGATTAGTGAGTTTATTGGCACAGCAGTTTTAATGGCTTTTGGTAGTGGGGTTAACTCCTCGGTTTTACTAAAAAATACGTTGGCGAAAGCGTTTGCGCCAAATTGGATGAGTTTGATTTTTGGTTGGGGTCTGGCCGTAACCTTTGCCGTGTATATCGGTATAGCACTCGGCGGTCCGGCTCATTTGAACCCGGCTATTACTATTTCCTTCGCTGCCGGCGGCCTTTTTCCGTGGGACCAGGTATTGCCTGTTGTGGCAGCCCAAATGTTGGGAGGCTTCGTTGGTTCCGCTATTACTATGATTCACTATTTCCCTCACTTCAAACAAACCGGTCCGGATGAAGGCAATGTAGTTGGTATTTTTGCCACCGGCCCGATGAGTGATAACCGCTTCATGAACTTATTATCCGAAGTTATTGCTACGTTTATGTTTATATTGGCAATTCTTTGTCTCGGCAAAATGAGTGACGGTTTATTCCCATTCATCGTTGGTATGTTAGTTGCGTCCATTGGTTTTTCCTTCGGTTCTACCACCGGTTTTGCGCTCAACCCTGCGCGCGACTTTGGCCCTCGCTTGGCCTATGCAATCTTACCGGTACCTAACCGCGGGACGGCTAATTGGGGTTACGCCTGGGTTCCTGTTATCGGACCTATCATCGGGGCAACCATAGCCGTATTATTCTTCTTGGCTGTTGCGCTAAATAAGAAAACGACGAGTATCCTAAACGCAGATCATTAACTCCCCAGCTATTAATTTTAGTTAAGCGGGTTGTTGGTATATGAATCGCAATTAGGATGGGTATTAAAGGGATACAACGTATTCAGCTTAGGCTGATACGGAGTGAGTAATGTTAGGTAATTACTGCTCATAAAAAGAGCGGAGGAGGCTCAGGGCGGTAATTACCTAATGAATCATAAAGTTTTAATCAAACGAATTGATGGATCATATACGACAAATTAAAACATACCAGACTAATTGAAACATGTCAGGAATCTGAGTATATCAATTATAAAGGGACTGTGGCTTGCACAGAAAGGATTGTATTATGGATTTTTTAGACGCTGTAGAAAATAAACAACGCATTATTCAGGAATTTGTACCCGGCAAACAGGTTACAATTGCTCATATTATTGCGAATCCAAAGCCGGAATTATTCCGCAAAATGGGGTTAGATGAGAAAAAACGCGGAGCTATCGGTATTTTGACGATTACTCCCGGTGAAGGTACCATTATTGCTGCCGATATTGCGACTAAGGCTGCAGGTATTGAATTGGGCTTTGTGGATCGCTTTTCCGGTGCCTTATTGATTACGGGTGATGTATCCGGTGTAGAATCGGCTATGAAAGCCGTGATGGAAGGTTTGGATAAAATTTTAGGATTTTTCCCAACGCAAATCACACGTACCTGATGAATTAATTCGTCAGTTATTCATGCTAGTGTCATTTATTTAATAGGTATTTAGAGGAAATCTGTAGTATAATAGATGTCAGTGGTGCTAGTGGCCTGCAGATTCGGAGGTGAGCAGATGGAACAGACGGACCAAGCGTTAAAAACTGTAATCATGGTGGGGCGTACGGAAGTTGGTAAGACGACGTTGGCCAATACGTTGATGTACGGCAGTCCGGAAGCTCGAAAAACTCAATCCATCGGCCGCATTGGATCGATTATCGACACACCCGGTGAATTTGTAGAAAATCCCATATATTATCGGGCAATTTTGTTGAATGCCTATGATGCAGATATCGTCTTGTTTTTAAATGAAGCGGATGAAAAGGAAAGTATTTTTCCGCCGAACTTTGCCGCTTCTTTTAATCGAGAAGTTATCGGGGTTATTACGAAGATGGACCTAGGTGGCGATGTGACCAGAGCTCGCAAAAATCTTAAAGAGGCGGGAGTCAGCCGAATATTTGAAATATCGGTACATGATGCCGAATCCGTAAAGGAATTGCATGATTATATTTCTCAGGAGCCGCAACCGTAATATACGGGACGCCGGTATAAGACATTAGTAGTGAATATGATGGTGGTAAATTATGAATTTTAAGCAGAATTTAGCAAGTGTATTAGCTGGTGCCTATAAGCTGGATTATCGTTGGCTCCAGATTAAGAATCATGAAATATTTATTTATAAGGATGTAAAGAACGCTGCGGAAACACCGCTGGCTTTACATTTCGATCCTGCCTTCAATGCGCAGGTTATCACATTGTGTGAAGAAACCGTAGGTTCTATTACTGAACCGATTTTGATTGATACTATTTTACAAGCTCATTGTGCGGCGGAAGCCCATGAAATTTATTATGATGAAAAGCTCTATGCTGAAAAAGCGGTAGCGATTCGTCATAAGCCTAATGAATTGACCGCTATTTTAGAAACCGGCGAGCGCTATTTGCTCACTTTGAACGGCGTAGTTAAAACGAATCCCGGCGACTGGGTAATTCGTGGCGTTAACGGGGAAGAATATCCTTGTGATCCGGAAATTTTTAAAATGTTATATGATGTAATGGACGAATCCAAAAATAATATATTGAATAGGATTCTTAATTATCGAATGTTCAGGCATCGGTCTATTGACCGATGCCTTTTTGTATGTAATTTCAGAGAACTAAAAAGGATGATGAGTCAGGTGGCTCATCATCCTTTTTTTCATAGTATGTTACATTTAGGAATAGTAAATCTTAACATGTTTCAGTATTCAATTGGAGATACTATATAAGTGATTTATAGTTTTACGGTTTCCCCGTCTTCAGGAATGGTTACTTGATCTTGTAAGCCCATGCCGTCAACGTATTTTTTCATCGTTTTGCGGTCAACAACAGCATGGTTTACCGTATCCATGTGAACCGTTAAGATTTTAGCGTTAGGCGCTAAGGTAGCAGCTTTACCTACATCTTCGGTACCCATGATGATGCTGTCTTCAAAACCGAGTAATTTAGCATAACCGGTGTTCATTATGAGTACGTCAGGATTGAATTTGCTGATAGATTTAGTAATATCCGGAGTCCAAACGGTGTCCCCCATGATGTAAACAGTTTTTTCGTTTGGCATGGTGAATACAACGCCCATGGTTTCACCTAAGAGGTCGGCCGCCTGTTTATTTTGGTACATAGCGTCGGTACCGTGAGTTGCGTTGCGGTGAGACAATGTTACACCTTCAAAGGTAGCTGTATCGCTTAATACACGTACATCTTTAAAACCTTGGCTCTGAATTAAGGCTTGGTCAGATGCGTTTTGAACGAAGATAGGGGTATCTTTGTTAATGCTTTTAGCAGCCGCCTCATCCCAATGATCCGGATGAGTATGGGTTACTACTACAGCATCTACATCGTTTAAGATTTCATTAACAGATTTTGGAAGGTCAACGAGTGGCACCCGTTGCTGACTGTTGAAGGTACCTTCAAAGCCCGGGAAGCTGTTTTTAGCAGCAAAGAATGGGTCAATGAGGAATGTTGTATCGTTGTAAGTTAATTTACCGGTAGCATTGCGGATATGTTCGTAAGAGCTGTCTGCAGAAGCAGTAAAACCGGTAGTAGCAATTACAGTAGCGGCTAAGAGGGATGCAAATAATTTTGATTTCATGATAATTCTCCTTTACATAATACACACATACTTTAAATTTACACAATTGTTTTTAACACTAATTTTAGCACTGATTTAATTTTTTCGATTAATTATGGCTTAAGTATAGCAGAATCTGTTATACTTGAAATAACAAAAAAAGACAATGTGTAAACTAATTTGACACATTGTCTAAAAGTGTATAATTGGCGAAAAATTTTTAATGTAAAATAGCATAAATCAGCGATAAGTATTTTTACTTATATACTTGTGTAACTATATGTAACAGTGTATGGGAGGATGATGTATGAAGATTATGTCACGCAAAGAATATACCAGGCATCAAATAAAGGAAGCCTTGTTAATGCTTTTGAAAAAAGAATCATTTGAAAAAATCACTGTATCACAATTGAGTAAGACCGCCGGCATTACGCGTGCTACCTTTTATCTGCATTATACTAATCCGATGGATGTAATCGACGAGCTTTTGGAAGATGCTATAATGCAGCCGGCGATAATGACGTAGAGGATGATAATTTAGCGCAGATTACGAAAGCTTGAATCGGGCAAAGACCGGGGACGAACTGTATGCTGCTTATGAGTCCGTATTTTCACGGCTACCGCTCTGTCAGCGCGTTTCCGGTGAGCGTAAATATATGCCAATCTTTAAAGATGTCTTATTGGCTGAGCATATTATATATAATTTATACTTTAATGAACGGCCTAAGCAAGTGGCAGCGCTTACGAAAGAGTTAAAAGTCACGGAAGCCGTAGCTGACGCTATTTTTTTGTTTTGCGTGCACGGACTATATGCTATAAATCAAAAGTATAATTGGCAGCGTACCGAAGAGTGGCTTATGGCACAGCGGGCTCTGTTCCAATTTATGCAATCAGGAATGCAAGGCGTAGCACAAAATCGCAATTAATCGGCAGTAAATGACAATTTTAGGTGGTTTAATTGTAATATGATAGCAGATTCAGCAAGTAAGCAATTTTAATGAATCTGCTATCTTTTTAATTGCATATATAGTAATGGATACGGATTACCTTGCTCATCAAGTTCAGTGCGTTTATATACGCTAAATCCCATGTGTTCATAGAAGCCCTTAGCTTCCGGATTTTGCTCATTAACGGCAACATGATTAATTTCATAGGTATCGATGCCGTATTGAATCAATTGTTTACCAAGACCATGGCCACGCATGACCGGTGCGATAAACAACATCTCCACGGTTTGCTCGTCAATGCCCATGAAGGCAATAGGTTGTTGTGGATCATCTTCGGCTATAATTAAGTGGGGAACGGCGGTTAAAGCTTCGGGGACATATTCTTTGATAGCTAATATTTCATCATTGGATAAAATAGGTGGGTGGCTCGTACGGAGGCTTCCCAAACAGTTGTTAATTGCTCGATAAGAGCGGTAGGACGGTTAGATACTTCGTATAGTTTCATAATAAATCACCTTTATATAAATCTCATTTTAATTACTTTAGTATAATCATATAGAGTATTAAGAAGATTATATCATATGCAGGCCGATAAGCACGGTAGGAGAGAACAGATAGTAAGATACCCGGAATATATTGAAGTATACAGTAATACACTAAAATGCGCCTTAAAGCAAAAAAGCCCATAATACGAATGCTTTTGCGCAAACGCATTATGGGCTTTGAATTATTGGTTATGTTATTTTTCCGGATGATGCACGAGTACTTTATCCGTATCGATTTCGTGGATTTTGTGGAAGTATTCTTGAGCATATTCCAAATCTTCCGGTGTGTTGATGTCGATGAAAATATCCGCTTCCAACGTGTTTTCCTTCAATGGTAATTGTAAAAGCGGTACTTCTTTGTAGAAGGAATGAAGCAATTTTTCACCGGCTGCGATTTTTTCTTTCATAATCGGTAAGAGTTTACGATTATAAATGGCGTGCAAGCAAATATCTTTGCCGTTTAGGATAGGTACTACGACTTGAGCAACGCCTTGGCTTCTACCATGCGGTCCAATACTACGAGGGAGAGGAACGGCATGTCAACGCCGATAACGAAGAGGTTTTCCGCATCGGTCGCTTCAAAAGCTGTCGCTACGCCGCCTAAGGTATGATGGCCCGGATATTTGTCTTCCACAACCGTGGCGTCCTTTAACGGTTCAAATTTATCGAAAAGGGTCTTATTATCGGTTACAATAATAGGGTCTTTTTCGAAGGAAAAAGCTAACATAGTATAAATAGTTTCAATTAATGTTTGGTCGCCGAATTTGGCAAACACTTTGTTATAACCCATGCGGGAACTGTTGTGACCCGCTAAGATAACCGGTTGTAAAGTTGCTAAATTTTCATACATAATAATGACCCCCTTTAAAATGTTCCTCTGTATAATAATGATACCATATACGCATAAATGAAATAAAGAAAAATCATGTGAAATTGAAATTCTATAGTATTAATTTTGCATAATACATCTTGATTTAGAGGACTATATGAGCATAACGTATACTCGAAAAATGAAGTTGAAAATCACTTCCAATTAACCCTAAAAAACCTCAAGGCGTTGACTTTAAATTGATTTAATTTAAAGTTAACGCCTTAATTGGTTACATAATATTTAGTTGTCGTTGTTTTTGAAACGAAGAATGAAGGTTGTTCCTTCACCCGGTTCACTCTTAACAGCTACGGAACCACTGTGGATTTCCATAATATGTTTTACAAGGGCAAGACCAAGGCCGCTGCCTTCACGTTTGCTGTTGCGGCTCGGATCGGCCTGATAGAAACGTTCAAAGATACGGGCTTGTTTGTCTTTAGGAATGCCGATACCTTCGTCGGTGACGCTGACAACGGTAAAGCTTTCTTTGGTGCAAATATTAACAATAATATGATTATCCAGGTTTTTGCTGAATTTAATAGCATTGTCAAAGAGATTGATAAACACTTCTTCAATCAACTTAGGGGAGAGAAGTAAGGACGGGCTTTCACCGGTCATGGCCAAGGTGATATTTTTGCCCTGTCGCTTAGTGGCTAATTGTTGCCAAGCTGAATTAATGACGGAGCGAATTGAGGTTTGTTTAAATAGTACTTCAGACCCTTCGTCTTCGATGCGGGAGAGTTTTAAAATAGTGTCGATTAGTTCCTGCATGTGAAGGGCAGCGGTATGAATATGACCGCCCAGTAGGGTCGCTTCTTCTTTGTTGGGATACATACCCTTAGCAAGAATTTCCGCATAGCCGCTGATGGTAGTAAGCGGTGTTTTTAGTTCGTGTGATACATTTGAGGTAAACTCATGACGGCGCTGTTGCTCTAAATAGCTCTGCGTAATATCTGAGATGATAACAAGCAAGCGACCTTTGTAGCGATCTTCTTCCGTAATGTGGAAGATAATATGAAAATGCTGATTATCTTTATGAAGCAAATATTCGCCGCCCTGATGTTTGCGCATGGCGTTAATTACATTTTTGCGCCATTCTACATCATCGGAAAGCAGTAAAAGCGATTCGCCGTGTAATTCGCTTTTAGCGTTTAAAAACTCTTTCAAGTGTTCATTATATGTAATGATGGTGCCGTCTAATTCGGCCAATAAGAGCCCTTCGTCCATTTCTTCCATAATAGACCGGAGGGTATTTTTTTCGGCCTGTAGACGCAAAATCATGGCTTCAAGTTCATTTTTTTGAAAAGACAGACGCGATAGAAGCGGTGTAATTTCATTGTACGCCTCGTCAATAACGGGCTTGGTATCGCCGTGCGAGGTCCAGGCTTTAACGATTTCTTCAATCGGATAGATGGCATCAGCCGTCCAACGCCGGGCTAAGAGATAACAACCGCCCGACATGGCCGCAAAGAGCAGGAAGAGCCCCGGGGCGGCGTCTAAGATAACTTTGTAAACGGTAGAACCGTTACGGGAGACCGTTTACAAAGTTATCCGGCAGGCGAATGGCCTCGTAGTAACTGATGGCATGGATGGTGGAAGAGTCACGAATATCACTGCCTTCGCCGTGGAGGATGGCCTGTGATATTTCGGGACGCTGCAGATGATTATCCATTGAATCCGCATCGTGGACGGAATCGAATAATACTTTTCCTTCGTAGGAAATCCAGGTAATACGCAAGGTATTATTGGTGGATTGGGCTATGGCTTGTAATCGGTCCGGTGTTAATGTGCCTGTAGACGCAATAATTCGACCTTCCGTATAGAGTACGGTGCGAAAATCATGTTTCCAGTTATTGTAGAATAAATAACTGAGAATTACGGTGCTGACTACGAGACTCAACATGCCCAAGCCGAACAGGGCACGGAAGAACTTCTGTCTCATATGGTGGCCTCCCAACGATATCCGATGCCGCGAACAGTCTTAAGATGGCGGCCGGCATGGCCTAAATGTTGTCTTAAGGTAACAACATGCATGTCAACGGTACGGGATTCGCCTTCATAGGAGAAGCCCCAAACAACTTCCATAATGCGTTCACGGGAAAGGGCAATGCCCGTGTTTTCCATGAAGTAGAGTAAGAGTTCGTATTCTTTGAGGGTTAACGCAATAGGTTGGCCATCAAGGGTGACGATGCGACTGTCTTTGTCCAGTACTAAATCATCACAAGTGAGCACGGATTTCTTAGGTGGCGTTATCGGACGGGTACGACGCAATAAAGCCTTTATACGGGAAACAAGTTCAACGACGCCGAAAGGCTTAGTGATGTAGTCATCGGCACCGCCGTCGAGACCTTGCACGACATCAATTTCGGAAGTTTTGGCGGTAATCATAATAATCGGCAAATCCTGGGTAGCAGGTTTTCACGAAGTTTATTTAAGATGGATAAACCGTCTTCACCTTCCAGCATAATGTCGAGCAAGACAAGTTGAGGCCGGCGTTCTTCCAGGGCGGCCCAAAAGGGTCCGCTTGACTCGAAGGTGCCGACCTCAAAGCCCTGCCCGTTTAACACATAGGAGATAAGTCCGCGAATGCTGTCTTCATCTTCTACACAATAAATTAAAGGGTGGGTCTGTTTCATAGCTATCTCCTTATTCTGATAGAAAAAAGGAACGAACTGCATTGAGTTCGTTCCGGGGAGTTTCCTGTTATCAACCGAAGCGACCGTTAATGTAGTCAGCCGTTTTTGGCTGTGTTGGTTCGGTAAATATAGTCTTTGTTTTATTATATTCTACCAAATCTCCCATTAAGAAGAAAGCGGTTTTATCAGAAATACGAGCAGCTTGTTGCATATTGTGTGTAACAATAACAATTGTGTAGTCTTCTTTTAATTCTAACGCTAATTCTTCGATTTTAGCAGTGGAAATAGGATCGAGCGCACTGGTAGGTTCGTCCATGAGGATTACGTCAGGGCGAGTTGCCAAGGTACGAGCGATGCAAAGACGCTGTTGTTGACCACCGGATAAGCTGATGGCACTTTTGTGTAAGCGGTCTTTTACTTCATTCCACAAGGAAGCTTGGGTCAAGCTTTTTTCAACGATTTCGTCGAGTTCGCTTGCTTTTTTGATGCCTTGTAAACGTGGGCCGAAGGCTACGTTGTCATAAAGGCTTTGTGGGAATGGGTTAGGTTGCTGGAAAACCATGCCTACGCGGTGACGAAGAACGATTGGTTCCATGTCGCGTAAATATCTTCGCCTTCTAAAAGGATTTTACCTTTAACGGTAACATCACCTTCAAGGTCGTTCATGCGGTTTAAGATACGTAAGAAGGTAGATTTACCGCAACCGGAAGGTCCGATTAATGCAGTAATTTCGTTCTTCTTAATGTTCATGTTGATATTTTTTAAGGCATGGAAGGTGCCGTAGTAGAAATCGAGGTTTTCTACCGTAAACGCGTTGCCTACCGCTTGATCGGCTACAGCTTTAGCACCGGCATTTACCAACACTTGCTGATTGGGCATTGCTACTTCAGAAATTTCCATTATTTGTTGTCTCCTAGGTTTTTACGATTAAGGTGACGGCTCAAGGCACGAGCACCGATACTGAATGTGAAAACGAGCGCTAAAAGTACGAGAGCACTTAAGTTGGCCATGGCACTTGCATTTGGATCTAAAGATTCACTGCGGGACGCCCAAATTTGAAGGGATAATGTTTCACCGGAACGGAATGGGTTGAACGCATTGGTAGGGGACGTAATGTCCGTGCTGGCCCAATTGATGTCGGTACTCATACCGGCGGTAAACATAAGAGCAGCGGCTTCACCGAATACACGGCCGGCTGCTAAGATGATGCCTGTAATAATAGCCGGGAATGCGGCCGGAATTAATACGCGGCTGATAGTTTGCCATTTGGTAGCACCTAAACCGTAACTACCTTTTGCATAGGATGCCGGTAAGGCGCGCAAGGCGTCTTCGGTGATAGTTGCGATAAGCGGTAAGGTTAAGATGGATACCGTTAATGCACCGGCGAATAAGTTCCATTGGGAGTTGGTCATGATGATGAACACCAAGTAACCGAACAAACCGAGAACGATGGAAGGTAAAGAAGATAAGGTTTCAATAGAGATACGCATAATCTTTTGTGCTTTACCTTTAGTTGCGTATTCCGCCATGTAGATACCGGCACCGATGCCGAGGGGAATACTGATGAGTAAGGCTAAGAACACGAGATAAATCGTATTGAAGAATTGGTTACCGATACCGGTTGGTGAGAATGCTAAGAGCTCAGGTTTGAATTCACTCAAGGCACTCCAGCAATATGGCCGACAAAACCAACTAACAGTAATAAGGTAGCGCCTGCAAGGATATGCAAACCCAGTGTAACCAAGCGGTCGGTAGATAAAGCCCGTCGACGAGGGCCCGGAATGGCTTTACTTGCTTTCACTTAGGTTGCCTCCTTTAGATGTAATGTAGCGAATGAGTAAAATGAACAATAAGGAAATTACGAATAGGAATAATGCCATGGTCCATAATGCCATATTGTATTCACTGCCTTCCATAGTACCGCCCATATCCGCTGCAATCGCACTGGTTAAGTTAACGGTAGGATCCAATAAGGATTTAGGGAAGGCTTTCATTTTACCGATTACCATGGCTACCGCCAAGGCTTCACCGAAGGCACGTGCCAAGCCGAGTACAACGCCGGCTAAGATACCGTGTTTAGCTACCGGTAAAACGATTTTGTAAATTACTTCCCAGCGGGTAGCACCTAAGCCGTAAGCACCTTGACGGTATGTTTTAGGCACACTGTTAATGGCGTTCATGGTTACAGATGTAATCGTTGGGAAAATCATGATTGCGAGTACAATGGATGCTGCCAATACGGAGAAACCGCTGTCAGCTGTAGTGTACTTCTGAAGGAAAGGTACCAAGATGGTAAGACCTAGCCAACCATAGATGATTGAAGGAATTCCTACAAAAATTTCAATCACCGGTTGCCAGAAACGACGTCCGACGCTAGGTGTAATTTCCGCCATGTAGATGGCTAACGCAATACTTACAGGCGTTGCCATTATCAAGGCGAGAGCACAGGTAATAAGAGAGCCGACAATATAAATGCCGGCTCCAACGTGGCCGCCGCCGTCAAGCGTGTCGGCGGGCTGCCACTGGGTTGAGAATAGGAATTCTGAAAGACTGTGCCCGTAGATAGTGAAGGTACCGGTACACGATAGAGGAGGAAGATCCCAATCGCTGCTGTAATAATCAGTAGGAAGAGATCTGCGCCTCTGATAACGTTACGCCATATTCTATCGGCGCGTAAAGTGCTTTCAATGTTCATCTATTATTACCCCTATTTTTACTGTTTAACTTTAGAGGCTACACCGTAACCTTGAGCTTCCAATTTTTTACCATATTCATCAGACATGATGAAGTCTAAGTATGCTTTCTGAAGAGCGTCAGGTTGGCCTTTAGTGTACATGTGTTCGAAGCCCCATACTCTGTAAGAACCATTGTAGCTGTTTTCGAGGGTAGGAGCCACGCCGTCGATGGAGATAGCAGTTACGCTGGAGTTATTTAATAAGTAAGGAAGAGCTACATAACCGATAGCGCCAGGAGTGTTGGCGATACTCTGAATTAAAGCACCGGAGTCGTCAGTTTCTAACGATTTGTTGGAAGCTTCTTGGTTTTTGTCAAGAGCAAATTCAGAGAAGAGAGCACGAGTACCGGAAGTAGTAGGACGAGTTACCAATACTACGTTCTGGTCAGGACCGCCAACTTCTTTCCAGTTAGTTACTTTACCGGTGAAGATGTCGATCAATTGCTGTTTAGTCAAGTTTGGAACTGCTTTAGCAACATCTTTGTTAGCTACAGTTGCTACAGTTACGATTGCTACTTTGTGGTCAACGAGTTCAGCTGCTTTTTCTTTGGATAATTTTGTTTCAGCAGGAACGTCGGAGTTACCGATGTTTACAGTGCCGTCGGAAACTTGTTTCAAGCCGGTACCGGAACCGCCACCGTTCAATACGATGGATACATCAGGATGTTTCTTTTTGAATTCAGCCGCAGCATCTTTTGCTAATGGAAGTAAAGCGGAAGAACCGGAAGAAGTGATGGTTCCTTTTAATGCCTGAGAGTTTGCAGGGGCAGAGCTGTCATTGCCACAACCAAGTAAACCGAGTGTTAACACGCTTGCTACTGCCATTGCTGTAAATGCCTTACGTTTGAAGTTCATGATTCAATTGCCTCCTAATTAGAAATGGACGTATTTACCAATTAGTTTGTACACACAGTATAACTAAGCTGTGTAAAGTTTTTCATGTCCCTCTGTAAAAGTTTTGTAAAATTAATAATAAATGAGAATAAGTTCGATATAGTTTGTCGCGAGGGGGTTCTTATAGGCTTATATAAATATTTTTTTATTAGATAGGAATTTTGAATGGATTCTGTATGTTTTATTAATGAAGCAAATGTCTTTTATGGACGGAACTCATAAATCCTTTGATTTAAAATGACGATTTTGGGACGTTGAAAGTAGATAATTTCGGTAGACTTAAAATTAGGAGGTTATGTGTACGGCTGTAATCGGGGTGTATGAGGCTGTAATCAGCGAGGCGTACGAGGCTGTGATCGGCTAGGTAAATTTGTTAACCATTTAGGGAAAATTTTTGTATTTTGAATTGCACATTCATGATTTAGTGCTATAATTTATTTAAACTATATTCTATAGAAGATTAAAATATCATCTGATGGGGTTATAGAAGCTATGGTTGCAGAAAAAAGAGAAAGGTGTTTAGAAAGGAGCGATTATGATGCGCGTGGATATGAACAGTGATTTAGGTGAAAGTTTCGGTACTTATACGTTGGGGATGGATGAAGCGGTGCTTACGCATGTAACCAGTGCCAATGTGGCTTGCGGTTGGCATGCCGGGGATCCGCTCATCATGGCGAAAACCGTGCAACTTTGTAAAGAAAAAGGCGTAGCTGTCGGTGCTCATCCGGGCTATCCCGATTTAATGGGATTCGGACGCCGCAACATGACGATTACACCGGCGGAAGCTAAAGCGTATATGCTCTATCAGGTAGGGGCTTTGCAGGCTTTTTGTAAAGCTGCCGGCGTGCCGCTACAGCATGTAAAACTTCATGGTGCTTTTTACAATACGGCTTGCGTGGATCCGAAATTAGCGTCCGCTGTATTGGACGGTATAGAAGCGCTGGGTGATGGCATTGCATTATGGCACTCAGTGGCAGTGTTATGGTTGAGATGGCCAAAGAACGCAACATTCCGGTTATTCAGGAAGTATTTGCCGATCGCGGCTATACGGCTAAAGGAACTTTAGTACCACGCAGTGAACCGGGTGCCTTTGTCAAAGATCCGCAGGAAGCATTGGCCCGTATTTTGCAGATGGTAAAAGAAGGCACCGTAGTGGCTAATACGGGTGAAACCATTCCGATTGTCGCTGATTCCATTTGTGTTCACGGTGATAATCCGGAGGCGGTAGCTTTACGAAGGAACTTCGGGAAGGGCTCGAAAAAGCAGGTTTAACGGTGGCTAATTTTGCCGGCTAGGGATAAAGAGGTATTAAGGGAGGTTTTCTATGAAGCGAGTTGATGATAATAAAAAAAGTCTGTCCGTTTTAATCGGGGCGGCCTTTTTGATGGCTACATCGGCCATCGGTCCGGGGTTTATGACGCAGACGGCGGCTTTTACGGATCAGTTTAGAGCGGACTTTGCCTTTGTTATTGTGGCATCCGTTATTTTATCGTATATAGCGCAGCTCAATGTGTGGACCATTATTGCCGTTTCCAAGTTGCGCGGTCAGGATATTGCGAATCGCGTATTGCCGGGACTCGGTTATTTTGTAGCCTTTCTGGTTGCTTTGGGCGGTTTAGCTTTTAACATCGGTAATATCGGTGGGGCCGCTCTTGGGATTAATGTAATGATTGGGCTTGATACAAATATCGCGGCCGTTTTGTCAGCCGTTTTAGGCGTCATTGTCTTTATTTCCCACAAGGCGACCAAAGCTATGGATGCGGTGACCAAATACTTAGGGATTTTAATGCTCTTATTAATTGCCTATGTTACCGTGGTAGCAGCGCCGCCGGTAGGGACAGCCATAAAGCATAGTGTGTTGCCGCTAAAATATGAATGGCTTGCCACCATTACTTTACTTGGTGGTACGGTTGGCGGTTACATTACTTCTCCGGCGGTCATCGTTTGATTGACGCCGGCATAGTAGGTGAGGAAAATTTATCGCAAGTACGTCGTTCCGCCACTCTTGGCATGGGCGTAACAACCTTGGTGCGAGTGCTTTTCTTCTTGGCCGTATTGGGCGTGGTAATGCAGGGCTATACTTTGGATGCAGGCAATCCGGCTGCTGATGCGTTCCGTTTTGCCGCCGGTGAAATCGGCTATCGTATTTTCGGCTTAGTATTCTTCTGTGCCGCCATCACTTCCGTAGTAGGCGCGGCCTACACATCGGTGTCATTTTTAAAAACTCTGTTTAAAACTGTGGGACGCCACGAAAATCTTTGGATTATCGGTTCATCATTGCGTCGGCAGTTATCTTGGTACTCATCGGCAAACCGGCTATGCTCCTCATCGTAGCAGGTTCGTTGAACGGTCTTATTTTGCCGGTTACTTTAGCCGTTATGCTGATTGCGGCCAAGCGTAAAGACATTATGGGAGAATATAAGCATTCCCCAATATTACTGTGGAGCGGTTGGGCCGTAGTCGCTATTTCCGCGTACATCGGTTATATTTCGTTACAAGGTATTTTGAAATTAATTCAGTAGCTTAAAAATAAACGGGCTACTCATTGATTAGGAGGTGGCGGTATTGACACCTATACAGGAAACATTGCGCTTTGCACCGGTAGGTGATAAAGCGGTAACGGCCGTATTCGGGGATACAATCGATCCGGCCATTAATCGCAGAATTCGTCATACGGTGCAGGCTTTGCAAACTGAAGTGGGCCATACCATTGAAGAAATGGTATCTACGTATAGTTCGATTTTAGTGATTTATGACCCACTGAAAAAAGATTATGACGCCATTTGCGACATGATAAGCGCAGCGTCGCAAACTGAGAATGAAACAGCTGCAGCCGACAAGGTAAGGGTCGTAGAGATTCCCACCGTGTATGGCGGCGAGTATGGCATGGATATGGACTTTGTAGCCGAACATGCAGGGCTTACGGCGTCAGAAGTCATCAATATTCACAGCGGTACCGATTATTTGGTGTACATGTTGGGCTTCATTCCGGGCTTTACCTATCTTGGCGGTATGGATGAACGTATTGCTACCCCTCGTCTTACTACGCCGCGCACCTGATCCCGGCCGGCTCTGTAGGTATTGCGGGGGCACAAACGGGGATGTATCCATCCGATTCGCCGGGCGGCTGGCAAATTATCGGACGCACACCGGTTCGTTTATATGATGGCAACAGTGAAAAACCGACCCTTTTGGAAGCCGGTGATTATGTGCGCTATGTGCCGGTTTCGGAAGAAGAATTTTTAGATATTAAGGCCCATTTGGCGACCTATGAAGTAAAGTCATTTTATTGTAAGAGAGTGAGCTCCATGGTAGATAATACTTTTACAAAAAACGGTGCCGCTCATTGCCTTTCATTTGATTGGCAATCCTCATAGCGGCGTGTCGCCTATTGCGTATTGGCAAATAGAACAGCCGGGCTTTTTTACAACCGTTCAAGACGGCGGTCGGGCGGGCTATCAGCAGTACGGTATGCCCGTGGCCGGTGCGATGGATCTTGAAAGTTACGAACTAGGCAACGTCTCGTAGGTAATCCTATGAATCTGGGTGC
>ENA-OQIC01000199-OQIC01000199.1-human-gut-metagenome-genome-assembly--contig:-NODE-199-length-27743-cov-2.239318_pt1 | contig 27743 bp, 32 predicted proteins | sample MGYA00242572_ERZ504736 | MGnify/ENA primary metagenome ERZ504736 (study PRJEB26092, sample SAMD00036201) | human gut metagenome | host: Homo sapiens | study: EMG produced TPA metagenomics assembly of...
ATGAAAATGAATATAGTTTAATTATGTTTTATAAGTAGTTGATAATCAATTAATAGAAAGGGCTTCTAAATCCTCCTCTGAGGTAGAAGCCCTTCAACACAAAAACTAAACTAGACTTAACTAAACTATTCTATTCTTGGAAGTTTCACAACTTCCGTTCTGTTTGTTACAAAGATAGATATTTTTTGTTTATGTATAAATAATAATCGACAAATACTCACATTTTACCGATAAATCAGCTACAAATCCTTTCAACTTCGCTCATCGAGGAATGTTTGGAAAGTCTGCTTGTAGCTATCGCTGACGGGGATATAGGTCTTATCAAATACGATACGCCCGCGGTCAATGATGCGTATTTTGTCTTTCTGGACGATGAAAGAACGATGTACACGCATAAAGCGGCGGGGGGAAGCAATTCTTCCATGGACTTCATGCTCATAAGTGACAAAATGGGTTTGGGGGCATCTTCGGTGTAGATTTTGATGTAATCCTTCAAACCCTCTATATATAATATCTTTTTGAGTTCTACCTGCACCAGTTTATAGTCACTTTTGACAAAAATACTGTCTACTTCTTCGGGCTTCTGGACCAGTTCGAACCATTGCAACGCCTTGTTGGCTGCCTGCAGGAAGTCAACATACGAGATGGGTTTGAGTAGGTAGTCGAGTGCGTTGACCCGGTATCCGTCGATGGCATATTGACCGAAAGCAGTAGTGAACACAATACGGGTACGAGGGGATACCATTTTAGAGAATTCCAGACCGTTGAGTTCCGGCATCTGAATGTCAAGGAACAACAGGTCGATCTGGTTCCCGGGAAGTTCTTTCATGGCCTGTACGGCACTGGAATACTTTCCCGCCTGTTCGAGAAAAGGTGTTTTGTTGACATAACTCTCCAGCAGACTGAGTGCCAGAGGTTCGTCGTCGACTATGGCGCAACGTAATTTCACGGCTATGGATGATTAAATATTAATAATTTCGATATATATTCTTTGCCATCCGGGGAGATGGCTTTATCCCATTGATACGTCCGGGATAAGAGAGTTCGAGGCGCTTCCTTACCTGTTCGAGCCCGATACCCGATCCGCTTTTATCCGTGTTGGTTTTGGGATGATAACTATTGCGTATCTCACACCGGATCTCCTCTTTGTTTTCAGAGATGAGGATGTGGATGAAACTCAGTTCGGTGGGGGAGATGCCGTGTTTAAAGGCATTCTCTATCAGTGAGATGAAGATCAGTGGAGCAATCTCCGTCCGGCTGTCCGGCTGTATGTCGAATTGTGTAATGACCTCTACATTTCCCGAAAGACGGATACGCATCAGTCGATGTAGTTGCGAATGAAGTCTACCTCTTTACAAAGGGGTACATAGTTCTGCTGATTGTCATAGAGCACATAGCGTAGCAACTTGCTGAGCTCCTGCACGGCCTGCTGCGCCTTGTCGCTGTCAAAGGCGATGAGTGCATAAATATTATTCAGCGTGTTGAGCAGGAAATGCGGGTTAAGTTGGTTTCGCAAGTTCTTCAACTCTGCTTCGGTGCGACTTTTCTCCGCTTCACGACGGGCGGCTTCAGCTTGTCCCCAACGGGCACTCATGCGGATGGCCGCACTCAGTCCGATGGTGAAGATGAGGCTTAGAATGTCTCTTACGAAAAAATCCATCCGGGAGGCATGTGCGGTTTTTTAAGAGTGGGAGCCGGGGCATTCAGCTTTGCCAGATATGCAGCAGCAGTCCGATGAGGCAGACCAATAAGATGTTGTAGATGATGTATTTATTCTTCTGTTCCCGGAAGAGGAGATGAGGAACGAGGAGGAAATAGTTTAAATAGAATACAGTGACAAAAGAGAGGGGTACGGCAGAATGACGCAGATAGCATGCCAATTGATACTGTCTCCTGTACGATCGATGAAGAAGAACGGGAAACCGAACACAATCCCCCAACTGATGATGTGTATCAGGATTTCCAAAGGACGGCGGGCTGATGTCAGAGATTGTTTCATGGGAACAAAGATAATAATTTAGTTTACCACAGGGCACAGAGACAGAGTTTCTGTCATCCTATCCGGTATACATCAAGGAATTCTTTCTGCCTCTGTGCTCTCTGTGGCGAACAAGTAAACTGATGATGGCTTATTCGTATCGGATTGCCTCGATCGGATCGAGGTCGGCGGCTTTCTTGGCCGGATACCATCCGAAGAATACTCCGGTGACGGTACAAACCGCAAACGACAGGAATACGCTCCAGGGTTGGATGAAGATGGGCCAATGGGCGACACTTTTCACAACCCAGCTGGCACCGCAGCCGATGATTACTCCGATAAGGCCTCCGGTGATGCTGATCAGGATGGCTTCTATCAGGAATTGGCTCAGGATGTCGACGCCACGTGCACCGACCGACATGCGCAGACCGATCTCACGGGTACGCTCTGTGACGCTGACGTACATGATATTCATGATGCCGATGCCGCCTACTACGAGCGATATGCCGGCAATGCAGGCGAGCAGTGTGGTCATCAGGTCGGTGGTAGAGTTGAGCATGCTGCTCAATTCCTGCTGGCTCCGGATGGTGAAATCATCGTCATCCGCCTCTTTCAACTTGTGATTGCGGCGGAGAAGTTCGGTAATCTCTTCCGTAGCATTGTCCGTCATGTCTTCCGAAAGGGCAGAAGCGTAGATACCTTGCAGATAGGTCTGTGCCAGCAGACGCTTCATCACGGTGGTGTAGGGTGCAGTACGATGTCGTCCTGGTCCATACCCATAGAGTTGTATCCCTTGGATTTCAGTACGCCTACTACACGGAACGGTATTTTGCTGAACCGGACAATGCGTCCTACAGGATCTTCTCCATCGGGGAAAAGATTGTCTACAATGGTTTTTCCTATCACGCATACCTTGGCGCTCGACTGGATATCGGCTTCGCTGAACATCTCTCCATTGTCTATCGAGAGCTGTCGAATTCCAGATACTCCGTTCCCACGCCATTCACGGACGACGGATAGTTGTTGTTGCCTGCAATCAACTGCCCGGAGCTGGAAACATTAGGACTGACCGCAGCCAGAAAGCTGGTTTCATCCCGCAATGTTTCGTAGTCGGTCAGTTTCAGTGTCTGCATGGCACTGGTCCTGGCGAACACCTCCGCGCATGTCTGCTCCCGGATGAATCATAATCATATTGGAGCCCATCTCGGAGATTTGTGCCTGGATACTTTTCTTTGATCCCTGGCCGATGGCGAGCATGGTGATGACGGATGCCACACCGATGATGATCCCCAGCATCGTAAGGAACGCGCGCAACTTGTTGTTATTCAAGGCGCGCAAAGCTATTTTAAATAAATTGGTTCCGTTCATAATAATCTGTCTGTTATTCTTCTTGTACCGGCAGAGCGGCCAATGCTTCGGCTGCGGAAAGAATGTCCGGGTTAGTGCTGTCTTCCTTGACTTGTCCGTCGCGCAACACGATGTTACGGCTGCTGTATTGGGCTATTTCCGGATTGTGCGTTACAAATATGATTGTGCGGCCTTCGGCATGCAGTTTCTGAAACAGTACCAGGATCTCGAACGAAGTGCGTGTATCCAGGTTACCGGTTGCCTCGTCCGCAAGGATGACTGCCGGATTATTGACCAACGCACGGGCGATGGCTACACGTTGCATCTGTCCGCCGGACATCTGATTGGATTTGTGTTCCAACCGTTCGCCCAGTCCTACGGCTTGCAGCGCCTCAATGGCACGCCGCCGCCGTTCGGAAGCGCTGACTCCCGAATTATACATCAGCGGGAGTTCTACATTTTCCACAGCAGTCGTCTTTGGCAGCAGATTGTAACTTTGGAAGACAAAGCCTATCTTTCGGTTGCGCAATATGGCACGCTGAGGTTTGCTCATGGTACGTACCGAGATTCCATCCAGCAGATATTCTCCGCTGGTAGGTGTGTCGAGGCAACCCAGCGTATTCAGTAGCGTTGATTTGCCCGAACCGGACGTACCCATAATGGTGACAAACTCTCCTTCGGTGATGGTGAACGAAACCCCGCGCAATGCGTGAACGGTTTCGTCTCCCACCTGGAAGTTACGTTTGATATTCTGAAGTTCGATAACTGTTTTGTTCATACTTATTTTCCTTTCTTCTTGCTGCCCGGATGGCTAGGCATAAACGGACTTTGTTCTCCTCCGCCTTCCTGTCCGCCTTCAGGCGATACATTGCCGCCCGGCATATTTCCAATGGTGCTTCGGTGACAACTACCATGCCTTCGGAAGCACCTTGGGTGATTTCCGTATTGATGCCGTTAGTGATCCCTATCTGCACGGGGTGTGCCGTGAAAGTATTTCCTTCACGTGTCCATATTTTATGTTCGCCCTCACAGTCTTTCACTATGTCATTATCGCCGATCAGGGGTTTTTCCGGTGTGAAGCGGAGTGCACGTGCCGGTACAGAGAGCACGTCCTTTCTGTCCAGTGTGTAGATCGTGACATTAGCCGTCAGGCGGGGTTTCAGTTTCAGGTCCGGGTTATGGGCGGAGATCACTACTTCGTATGTGACTACGGTAGTAGACGAGCTGCTGGTGCTGGTACTGCTTGCGTCTCCCAGGCGGATTTGGGTCACTATTCTTCGAAAACATCGTTCGGATAGGCATCTACGGTAAATGTGGCCCGTTGTCCTTCTTCCACGCCGCCTATATCGGCTTCATCTACGTCGGCCACTACCTGCATCTGGGTCAGGTCGGCTGCGATGGTGAACAAAGTCGGTGTCTCGAATCCGGAAGCCACCGTTTGTCCTTCTTCCACATCCCGGCTGATGACAACGCCATCGATCGGAGAAGTAATGGTGGCATAGGATAGGTTGCGTTCTGCCTTGGCCAGTGAAGCCTGGCTGCTTTCGAACGAGCTTTTGGCCTTCTCGTAGTTGTAGAGCGATTGCTCGTAATCGGTATCGCTGATCAGCCCCTTTTCGTGCAACCCTTTGTTGCGCTCATAGTTCTTCTTTTGGTATTCGTATTCCGCCTTTGCACCACTGTAGGTGGCACGTTGAGAGGCGAGTTCACTTTGCAGTGTCACACGGTCCATCTCAGCGATAAGTTGTCCCTTGGTCACTGCCGCGTTATAGTCCACATAAATTTTGTCGATAATTCCGGATACCTGTGTACCGACTTCTACTTCTGTTACCGGTTCGATAGTTCCTGTGGCGGTTACCGACTCCGATATCTCGCCTTTGCTTACGGTTGCCGTGACATAGGTCACTTTGTGCTTGGCCGTAGAACCGCCAAAGAGCCAAACCCCTCCGCCTGCCAGTATGGCGAGGCTTACGGCAATAAGAATGATCTTTTTCTTCTTCATATCGTTATAACGTTAAATGTTTTATTCCTTTATTGTCTACAGTGTTATTTTATCTCCCTGGTAGAACTTCAGCAATTGTGTATTCAGAATAGCCATGTACTTAGACTGTAACAGCTCTTGCTGTGCCTGTAGCAGATTGTTTTTTTCGGTCAGAAGCTCCACGGTATTTTTCATTCCGGCATTAAATTGCTCGCTGACCAGTTCATAGCTGGTCTGTGTGCTGTGCAATTTCTCTATGGCTGCCGCATATCGCTGCTGGGCGCTGTTGGCGTCGAGCCATAGTCCTTCGATGGTTTTATACAATGTTTTCTGTTCGTCGAGCAGAGTCAGTTGACTGGTCTGATACTGAAGTTTGGCTTTTTCTACGGCACTTTTGGTCTGTCGGTTGTTAAAGATTGGGACGCTGATGCTGAGTCCGATGGAGTTGTTCCATCCGTTTTTCACTTGCTCGCCGAAGGTGAAGTCGCTTCCGCTGGTATGGTTGGTACCGATACCGGCTGTCAGGCTGACGCTGGCAGATATCCCGATTTGGCGATTCCGATCCCCAGTTCCGATGCCTCTACACTGAGCTTGCTTGCCTCTATTTCCGGGCGGAGGGCCACAGCGGAACGAAAGACATCCGTTTTGGTGGGGAGGGGCGACAGTACATTTTCGTCACCCAATGCAGGCAGATAGACCTGCATTTCCTGTTCGCCGTCCAGTTCGAGGAGTTGCTTCAGTTGCAACTTATAGTCCTGAAGTGTGGCCTGTGCGGTCACCAGTTGATAACGGTCGGTGCTGACTTGGGCTTCCAACTGGGCATAGTCGCTCCGGGCAATGCTTCCCGCATCCAGCAGTTGTTTGCCACGGTCCCGTTGGGCTTCGGATACTTGCAGGGTATTTTTGTTCACCTTGACTGATTCGGCGGCATAGAGAATCTGAATATATACCTGGGCGATCGATTGTTCGATATCATTTTCCGAAGTGGCTACATCGAGGTCTGCCACGCGGTTGTTAAGCTTCTCCTGTTCGATTGTTTTCAGGCGTTTACTGCCGTTATATACGGTCCATTGCGCGTTCAGTCCGTAGTTTCCGTTGTAGGTGGTCTTGTTGCTGCTCTTCAGTACTTCCGAGCCACTGATAATGCTGCTGGACTCTTGGTAGGGACGGTTCACCAGATTTTGGCTGCTGGAGAACGAGAGGCTGGGGAAGAGGGCCGCTTTGGCTGTCTTTACGTCCACCTGTGTGCTCTGCGCATTGATCCGGTTACGACGGATGCTGATGTTTTGCTGCAAGGCATAGTCGATGCAGCTCTGCAGATCCCATTGCGCGGGCATGGATACCGAGTCGGCGGTTTGCGTTGTTCCGGTAGCTTCCGTCTGTTGTGCCCACAATCCGTTGCCGGGCAAGATAGCTGCCAGGCAGACTGTTATTAGGGTGATTCTTTTTACGTTCGTCATACTCTTGCTTCTTTTTATTTTATAGAAACAAAAGTACGCTGCAATAGAAAGATGTGCAAAAGCGATAGACGGGAGGGGAGGTTTTGTCGCTAAAGGCAGGTTTTATGTCGATAAGTGGATCTGCCGATATTGCCTATGAACTGAACGATCGGACGAAAATAGGGTATAGCTATCCCGGCCGGATGGCTACACCCTTTGCTCCTTAAGGCTACACCCTAAGGTCTCTGTGGCTACACCTTCCCATACTTAAAATCCGATTAGTGGATATACCTATGCAAAGAGTGTATTATGGCAGTTTCATATTTTAATTTATATATATAAGGTATAAAGGGTGTAAGCAAGCTTCGGGGGCATAAGAATAGTTTATTTTATTCGTTTCATCAACATTTTTAAGACTATCTTTGTTATTTATTACATAAACGCTAATTTTGAGATGTTATAAACCCTGTATTATGAAGAATACACTGCTCCACATCTGGAATTTCTATGTAGAAGGCTTTCGAAGCATGACCCTGGGACGTACCCTGTGGCTCATTATACTTGTGAAACTCTTTATCATGTTCTTCATTCTCCGCCTGTTTTTCTTCCCCAACTTTCTGAGCAGCCAGCCCACCGATAAGGACAAGGGAGAATACGTTGCGGGCGAACTTATAGAACGCGGGCAATAGACGACTGACGTTTAACTCTAACTACTAATGATATGATTGAAAGTATTGACACTTCACTGATTGACTGGTCGAGAGCCCAATTTGCTCTGACAGCCATGTATCACTGGATCTTCGTGCCTCTCACGCTTGGTTTGGCGGTTGTTATGGCCATTATGGAGACCCTTTATTATAAAACAGGCAATGAATTCTGGAAACGAACGGCTAAATTCTGGATGAAACTTTTCGGTATCAATTTTGCCGTGGGAGTGGCCACCGGGCTGATCCTGGAGTTTGAGTTCGGAACCAATTGGAGTAACTATTCCTGGTTTGTAGGCGATATTTTCGGTGCACCTCTTGCAATTGAAGGTATTTTGGCTTTCTTTATGGAGGCCACGTTTATTGCTGTCATGTTCTTTGGATGGGACAAGGTGAGCAAGAGATTCCACCTCATTTCAACCTGGCTCACGGGCTTGGGAGCTACGATTTCTGCCTGGTGGATTCTGGTTGCCAATGCGTGGATGCAGCATCCGGTAGGCATGCAGTTCAATCCTGACACCGTACGCAACGAGATGGTCGACTTTATGGCTGTTGCGTTTTCGCCGGTGGCTGTTAATAAGTTCTTTCATACGGTACTTTCAAGTTGGGTGCTCGGAGCTGTTTTTGTGATTGGCATCAGTTGCTGGTTCCTGCTGAAGAAGCGTGATAAGGAATTTGCGGTGGCGAGCATCAAGATAGGTGCAGTCTTCGGCTGGTGGCTTCTTTGCTGACGGTGTGGACCGGTGATGGTTCCGGTTATGCCATCGCACAGACACAGCCGATGAAACTGGCTGCTGTGGAGGGCTATTACGAAGGACAAAATGGTGCCGGACTGGTGGCTGTCGGACTTTTGAACCCGGAGAAGAAAACCTATGATGACGGTCAGGACCCGTTCCTCTTCCGTATCGAGATTCCGAAAATGCTTTCGCTGCTGGCCGAACGTAAGGTGGATGCCTTTGTGCGGGTATAAAAAATATTATTGAGGGAGGATATGAACTGAAAGACGGTACAAAAGCTCTTTCGGCTGCCGAGAAGATAGAAAAAGGCAAGAAAGCGATTGCTGCCCTGGCCACTTATCGTACGGCTAAAAAAGAAGGTGATGAAGCTGCCGCCAAGGAGGCTTATACCACTTTGCAGGAAAATGTGCCTTATTTTGGTTATGGCTATATTAAAGATGTAAATCAGTTGGTACCTAATGTTCCGCTTAACTTTTATGCTTTTCGCGTGATGGTGATCCTGGGCGGATATTTCATTCTGTTTTTCATCCTGGTGCTTTTCTTTGCCTATAAGAAAGATTTGTCGAAGATAAGATGGATGCAGTACGTTGCTCTGTGGACCATTCCGTTGGCTTATATTGCCGGACAAGCCGGTTGGGTGGTGGCCGAATGTGGTCGTCAGCCGTGGGCGATACGGGATATGCTTCCTACGTCTGTGTCTATCTCTAAGCTCGATGTGGGCTCTGTGCAGACCACTTTCTTTATTTTCCTCGTTTTGTTTACCGTGATGTTGATTGCTGAAATTGGCATTATGGTCCGTGAGATCAAGAAAGGACCGACGGTTAATCATTAGTCACGAACCAATAATTATTTAAACTATGGGTACATACATTTTTCTACAACAATATTGGTGGCTGGTAGTCTCACTACTCGGGGCCATACTCGTATTTTTACTGTTTGTGCAGGGTGGCAACTCTCTGCTGTTTTGTTTGGGCAAAACCGAAGAGCATCGTAAGATGATGGTAAACTCTACCGGACGCAAATGGGAATTTACATTTACCACACTGGTCACTTTCGGTGGCGCTTTTTTTGCTTCGTTTCCTCTGTTTTATAGTACCAGTTTCGGGGGGGCCTACTGGCTGTGGATGATTATTCTTTTCAGTTTTGTGTTGCAAGCTGTCAGTTATGAATTTCAGAGCAAAGCGGGCAACTTGTTGGGAAAGAAGACCTACCAGACTTTTCTGGTGATTAACGGTGTGGTGGGACCCTTGCTCTTGGGAGCGCTGTGGCCACTTTCTTTACCGGTTCGGATTTCTATATCAATAAGGGGAATATGGTGAACGAAGTGATGCCTGTGATCAGTCATTGGGGCAACGGTTGGCACGGACTGGATGCGCTGACCAATATCTGGAATGTGATTCTGGGATTGGCCGTGTTCTTCCTGGCGCGTGTTTTGGGAGCTCTTTACTTTATCAATAATATCGCTGATAAAGAGTTGGTCGCCAAATGTCGTCGTTCGTTGATAGCCAATACGGTCCTGTTCCTGGTGTTCTTCTTGGCATTCGTGATTCGCACTTTGCTGGCCGATGGATATGCTGTCAATCCGGAAACAAAAGAGATCTACATGGAGCCTTATAAATACTTCAATAATTTTATTGAAATGCCGGTGGTGCTTATCGTGTTCCTTGTGGGAGTCGTGCTGGTGTTGTTTGGCATTGGCAAAACCCTGCTGAAAAAAACGTTTGATAAAGGAATCTGGTTTGTGGGTATCGGTACGGTGCTGACTGTTCTGGCACTGCTGCTGACAGCCGGATATAACAATACGGCTTATTATCCGTCGAATACGGACATACAAAGTTCGCTGACCCTTGCCAATAGTTGTTCCAGCCAGTTCACGCTCAAGACCATGGCCTATGTTTCTATCCTCGTTCCGTTTGTCATCGCCTACATTTTCTATGCTTGGCGCAGCATCGACAACCGGAAGATCGATGCCAAGGAAATGGACGAAGGCGGACATGCTTATTGAGATTCTTGTCGGATAAAGGTATAAGGTATCAGAATTTTATTATTTTTGCAGTAATGCTTATCTGTTTTTGGAGAAACAAAGGCAGATAAGCATTTTTTATATCAGTAATTAAACAGACATACTATGAAACGAGTATTTGTATTTCAGGACTTTAAGTCCCAGAAATTTTGGAGCATCGATGTCCGGGGCACTGACGTAATAGTGAATTACGGTAAGTTGGGGACGGATGGACAAACACAGGTGAAGAATTTTTCGTCGGCAGGGGAAGCCGAAAAAGCTGCCGGTAAGCTGATAGCGGAAAAAACGAAAAAAGGATATGTGGAGACCTTGGAAGAGGTTGCCAAAGAAATGAAAGTGGAAGCCAAAAAGTATGCGTTGAGCTATGACGAAGCGGAAGAGGGCGTAAACTTGATGGACAAGATATTGAAAGACAAAAAACTGCCGTCACTCAAGCAGATCACGATAGGCTGCTGGGGATATGAAGGGGAAGACTGCTCGGACATTGCCGATGGCATTGTGGAGAATAAAGAGAAGTTCGCCCATTTCGAAGGTCTGTTTTGGGGGGATATAGATTTTGAGGAACAGGAGATTTCCTGGATTGAGCAAGTCGATTTGAGCCCGGTGCTGGATGCGATGCCTCTGCTGAATAACCTTAAAATCAAAGGAACGAATAATCTGAGCATTGGTAAGAAACCGCGTCCGAACTTGAAGTCACTTGAAATTATCAGTGGCGGCCTGCCCGATTCGGTGGTGGAAGATATCCTGGGTTCCGATCTGCCGAATCTTGAAAAGCTGGTTCTCTATGTAGGAGTGGAGGATTATGGGTTTGATGGCGATATGAATGTATTCAGACCTCTGTTCTCTAAAGACCGTTTCCCTAACCTGAAATGGCTGGGCATTGTCGATGCCGAAGAGCAGAATACGGTTGTAGAGATGTTTCTTGAATCGGATATCCTGCCGCAACTGGAAACAATGGATATTTCCGCCGGTGTGTTGACGGATGAAGGGGCACGGCTATTGCTGGATCATGTGGATAAAATCAAGCATCTGAAGTTTATCAATATGAAATACAATTATCTGAGCGACGAGATGAAGAAAGAGTTGCAGAAATCGCTGCCCATGAAGATAGATGTTTCCGACTCACAGGAATACGATGACGATTACAGTTACCCGATGATTACGGAGTGAGCGGATGAGAATACTTGTTGCCAGTAACTCGACTTCCAAGCGTACGGACTATTTTATCAAAGCGGGTAGAAGCCTCGGGGCGGACACCTGCTTTGTCACTTATGACGAGTTGTTGGCCGTTCTTCCCGATTGTCGCGATACGGTTGTAAAGCTGGAGCCTCCGGTGTTTCGGGAGGCGGACTTTCGGAAATACAATTTGCTCTGCGAGGAGTATAGAAGTCTGTTGTCCCGACTGGCCGATATGGATAAGTCGGAAAGTGTACACTTTCTGAATGAACCGGCTGCAATTCTTTGTGCGCTCGATAAAGTGTATACTCAGCGGAAACTGACCGGGGCCGGCCTGAAAACAACTCCGTTGCTTTCGGATGCGCTTAGCACATTTGATGATTTGGCCGCCATACTTTGCCGGCAGAAGAGGGGAGGATTTCTGAAACCCCGTTATGGCTCCGGGGCCGGTGGGATTATGGCTGTCAGGTATAATCATCGCCGGGATGAATGGGTGGCTTATACGACGATGTCCTGGGAAGGAGGGCGCGTTTGTAATGCGAAACGTATCTGCAGGCTGACGAACCGGAAAGAGATTGCCACATTGGCGGAAGAGGTCATACGGTGTGGGGCTGTCCTTGAAGAATGGATGGCAAAGGAAAAGCTGGAAGGTGAGAATTATGACTTGCGTGTTGTCTGCAGGGGGGATGAAGTCGATTATGTAGTGGTGCGTTGCAGTGACGGTGCCATAACTAATCTTCACCTGAACAATAAAGCGAGGCTGTTCGAAGAACTTTCGTTGGCTCCTTCCGTTCGTGAAGAGCTTTTCTGTCGGAGCATCACTGCCATGAAGGCCTTGGGGCTGCGATATGCGGGCATAGACGTGCTGATAGCCCGGAATACGGACACACCTTATATTATAGAGGTCAATGGGCAGGGAGACCATATCTATCAGGATATGTATACGGAAAATAAGATATATGCCAATCAGATAAAAACGATAGAATCACTTTTCAATGGAAATAGATGAATTACCCTCCGGCACGCAGGATCAGAAGCCGGACATAGATATGAATGAAATTGTAGGTACGCATGATATACTGATGCTCTGTTTCGATACTTTGCGTTATGACGTCAGCGTGGCCGAAGAAGCCTCCGGGGGGACTCCTGTACTGAATAGCTGTGGCAACGGTTGGGAGAAACGGCATGCTCCCGGTAATTTCACTTATCCGTCTCACTTCGCTATTTTCGCAGGATTCTTGCCGTCGCCCGCCGAGCCGCATATGTTGCGTAACCGAAAGTGGCTCTTTTTTCCCTTTCAGGCCGGTACGGGACGTATACCTCCCGAAGGCAGCTATGCTTTCAAAGAGGCTACGTTCGTACAGAGTCTGGCTCGGGCAGGTTATGAAACAATCTGCATCGGAGGAGTCAACTTTTTCAGTAAGCGGAATGATATAGGAAGGGTATTTCCCGGCTATTTCAATAAGAGTTATTGGCTGCCGACTTTCGGTTGCACGGATAAGAACAGTGCTGCCAATCAGGTGGACTTTGCCGTCGACAAACTGGAAAAGTATCCGGCGGACCGGAAAGTATTTATGTATATCAATTTTTCGGCGATTCATTATCCGAACTGCCACTACGTGGAGGGGAAAAAGAAAGATGATAAAGAGTCGCATGCGGCAGCCCTGCGGTATGTCGACAGTCAGCTGCCCCGCCTGTTCGAGGCTTTCAGGAGGCGCTCGGACACGTTGGTCATTGCCCTGTCCGATCACGGGACCTGTTACGGTGAAGATGGTTACGAGTATCATTGCATTTCTCACGAAAAAGTATATACGGTGCCTTATAAACACTTTATTCTCAGAAAATGAACGAACAACAGCAGATTTCACGATATGTCAGCTATATGTACAGTTATCCGCATAAGACGGCTTACCGTACGTTGACTCCTCCGGTCTCTCTTTCTCCTTATCTTGAACGGCTGGAAGGAAGGGAGGCTAGTTTATATTTCCACATACCTTTCTGTGCCATAAGTGTGGCTATTGCAATCTTTTTTCACAGCAGTGTTGCGATGCGGAGCGCATTTCATTGTATCTCCACACGATGCGCCGCCAGGCCGAACAGCTGTCTGTGGCGGCACAAGGCCTGAAGTTTACTTCGTTTGCCGTCGGAGGGGGTACTCCGCTTATTCTGGATGAAGGACAGTTGGAAGAGTTGTTCTGCCTGGCCGAACTGTTCGGTGTGCATCCTTCCCGGGTGTTTACTTCTGTCGAGACTTCACCGGAATATACGCAAAAGAGTGTTTTGAGGCAGTTGCGGGCGAGGGGAGTGGAGCGGTTGAGCATGGGGGTGCAGAGTTTCAATGAGACGGAGTTGAAGAAACTGAAAAGAAGACCCGGACTCGGTACAGTAGTCGGTGCACTCGAAAATATTGTGGAGGCAGGTTTTCCGCAGTTTAACCTCGACCTGATTTATGGTATCGAGGGACAGACGGTAGAGAGCTTTATGCGCTCTCTGAACACTGCACTTACTTATCGGCCCAACGAGTTGTTTATTTATCCTCTTTATGTCCGGCCGGGTACACGCATCGATGTACGTTCGACGGATGACATAGGTTATGCTATCTACAAATCTGCCCGTGAGTTACTGGTAGGGCAAGGATTTGTACAAACGTCCATGCGCCGTTTTGTCAGGCGCGAAACAACGGAAACGGAATTTTCGTGTGGTGACGAAGTGATGCTTTCCTGCGGGGCGGGAGGCCGGAGTTATTTGGGAAACTTACACTATGCCACTCCCTATGCTGTACGTCAGCAGGCAATAGCCGATGAAATAGACCATTATATCCGGACTACCGATTTTATGACTGCCGCTAATGGTTTCTTGCTTTCCACAGAAGAGATGCAAATCAGATTCATTATAAAGAACCTGATGTATCACCGGGGAGTGGACTTGGCGGAGTATGAAAAACGTTTTGGTGAGAAGCCGGACCGGAATCTTTTCCGGGAGTTCACAGATCGTGGATGGATTGAAGAGACTGGCCGGATAGTGCGTCTCACGGAGGAAGGAATGGCTTATTCCGATTATATCGGACAGGCATTTATTTCACCTGCCGTGAGGAAACTGATGTCCGAATATGTATATCCCTGATCCGAATAGAATGATGTCCTCTTTGAGTACCGTCCGGAGTATCTATTATAGAGGTAGTCTGGAGCATTGCAATTATACGTGTTCGTATTGTCCGTTCGGCAGAAAGTCTGTGTCTGCCGATACGACAGAAGATCAGGAAGCATTGGATCGCTTTATTTCCCGTATCGGCGGGTGGAAATACGGTTCATTACGCATCCTGATTATTCCTTACGGGGAAGCGATGATACATCGCTACTATAGAGAGGGCATCATGCGCCTGGTCGCTATGCCCCATGTGATTGGAGTCTCTTGCCAGACCAATTTGTCCTTTTCGGTATCCCGTTTTTTAGATGAGGCTGAGGCGGAGCAGGCAGATGTGTCTAAGTTCAGGTTTTGGGCGAGCTATCACCCGGAGATGGTTGGGGTAGGGGAGTTTGCATCCAAAGTAGAGATGCTTCGTGCGGCAGGCATCGGGGTATGTGCAGGGGCAGTCGGTGATCCTTCGGCAAAGGGACAAATCCGGAAACTGAGACAGCTGTTGGATCCGTCGGTTTACCTGTTTGTGAATGCCATGCAGGGATTGCGGAAGCCGCTGTCGGAAGAGGATATCCGTTTCTTTGGTGAAATAGACAATCTGTTCGATTATGACCGGAGAAATGCAAAGGCGTGCTTGGACGGCTGTGTGGGAGGTAGGGAAACACTTTTTATCGACCGGAAAGGGGATATGTATGCTTGCCCGAGAAGTGGGATACGGATGGGAAACTTTTACGATGACTCCACTTCGGATTTTCAGCCCTTCTGCCTTCGTAAGTTTGTGATTGTTACATTGCTTTCAGTAATTTGTGCGATACGCCCTTGAGGAGAATGATGGGGGATGGGGCTTTGTGGCGCATACCGGAAAGGAAGAAGGTGGAAGCTGTCTTCTTTGATGTGGATGGTACGCTGACGGATGCTCAGGGACGGATTCCGGACGTACGGTTTCGGTATTGGAGTATATGGCTAAGCGTTTGCCTTTATATCTGAGTACTGCTTTACCGGTGTCGCATGCTAAAAACGGCTTGGCAATGTGTTCGGCCTGTTCTCGGGCGGAGTTTTTGCGGACGGAGGTCTGTTATGCTACGGGGAAACTATCGAATGTGTTCCGATTGCAAATCCTATGACTGCCGGTTTTCCGGGTTGCAGGGTGACCCGTTATACCCGGGAGGGGAAAGTCTTTAAATATGCTGTGCTTGCACCGAATACCCGGGAAGCTGTCCGGTGGCTGACCGAATTGGATGAAGAGGCGTATCAATTGTATCAGGAGGGACGATTGCTGACGGTGGTAGACAGTAAAGCCGGTAAGAAGAACGGTCTGATTACTCTGTGTGCTCGATTGGGGATTTCTCTTAGGGAGGTTTTGGTAGTAGGCAATACGATGCATGATTGGCCGATGATGTCCGTAGCCGGCTATTCTTGTGCCGTGATGGATGCGGAAGAAAAGTTGAGGAAACTATCGGGATATGTTCTGAACCCCGATAGTATTCCTGTATTTTTTGATATCTGACTTTATTTGGCCACGTTGTTCACAGGCTTGCCGCCGATATAGGCTTTCAGGTTGTCGACCAGGATAGCCATCAGGCGCTCGCGGGCAGCCGAAGTAGCCCAGGCTATATGTGGGGTGATGAAGCAGTTTCTGGCAGTCAGCAAAGGATTGTCGGCACGGGGTGGCTCGGTGGAGAGCACATCCAGTCCGGCGGCATAGATTTTGTAATTATTCAGAGCTTCTGCCAGGTCATGCTCGTTGACCAGCGGACCACGGCTGGTATTGATTAAAATGGCATTGGGCTTCATCAGTTCCAGGCGACGGGTGTTAACCAGGTCACGTGTTGATTCCGTCAGCGGGCAATGCAGGCTGACAATATCACATTCGCGGAAAATCTGGTCGAGTTCTGCTTTTCGGATTTCAGGAGGCAGTTGGAGACGTGATTTAGATGTATAAGCCCACACTTTCATACCAAATCCGATAGCGATACGGGCTGTGTTGTATCCGGTTTGTCCCAGGCCGATAAGACCTATCTTCTTTCCCAACAGCTCGATAAGCGGAGTATCCCAGTAACAAAAATCCTGACTCTGAGTCCAGCGTCCTTCACGAACCTCGTCGGCATAATGCTGTACTCGCTGAGTGATGTTCAGGATATGGGCAAAAACCATTTGTCCGACGGAGGGAGTGCTGTAGGCGGGGATATTGGTTACGGTAATGTCACGCTCTTTGGCTGCGGCAACATCAATGATGTTATATCCGGTGCTATTACGCCAATATACTTCAGGTTGGGCAAGGATGCCATGTGTTCTGCCGTGATCACCACCTTGTTGGTAAGAATCGCTTCTGCATCCTTCGAGCGTTCAAGTACCTCGTCGGGAGCCGTGCGGTCATAGATTTCACACTCACCCAAAGTTCTCAATTCGTCCCAGTTCAGATCTCCGGGGTTGGCGGCATAACCGTCTAAAACTACTATCTTCATAAATTATTAGGTGTTAAGTATTCAGTTTAGATACTTGAATACTGAATGAATAACTTTTTATCTGATAAAACAATTGCAGATGGTTAATAGTTCTTTTCATTTCCCCATAGTTGCTTCATTCGCTCGGCATGTTTTTGTTCTGCCGGATTGTGTTGGGGTTGCCATAGTTGTTTGGCCTTGATTTCATCCGGTAAGAACTGTTGTTTTACAAAATTGCTTCGTAATTATGTGCATATTTGTACTCCTGGCCATATCCTAACTGCTTCATCAGCTTGGTGGGAGCGTTGCGCAAGTGTAGGGGAACAGGCAGATTACCGGTTTCGCGGACTAGTGCCAGTGCATCGTTGATGGCATTGTAGGCCGAATTGCTTTTAGGCTTGTTGCCAGATAAATCGTTATTTCTGCCAGTGGAATTCTTCCTTCCGGCCAGCCGATTTTCATCAATGTGTCAAAACAGGCATTAGCCAATAACAATGCGTTCGGATTGGCCAGGCCGATATCTTCTGCGGCAGAGATGACCAGGCGCCTGGCGATGAATGCCGGATCTTCGCCTCCTTCTACCATACGGGCCAGCCAATAGATGGCGCCATCAGGGTCACTTCCCCGTATCGATTTGATAAACGCCGAAATAATGTCATAATGCATTTCACCGTCTTTATCGTATGCGAGCGGGTTTTGCTGCAAGCGTTCTGTTACCAGGTCATCAGTGATGATTACGGTTTCTTCTGTTTCCGATTCTACCACGAGTTCCAGTATGTTCAGTAATTTGCGGGCATCGCTCCCGAAAAGCGAAGCATGGCACCGGTCTCTTTCAATTCGATTTTCCGTTCTTTCAGCACTACGTCGGTAGTAATGGCACGTTGCAGCAATTCCAGTAAATCTTCTTTTTCCAGAGATTTCAGTGTGTAGAGCTGACAGCGGGAAAGGAGCGGACGGATAACTTCGAAAGACGGATTTTCGGTGGTGGCACCTATCAGCGTGACTGTGCCATGTTCGACGGCTCCCAGTAGCGAATCTTGTTGGGATTTGCTGAACCTGTGTATTTCATCGATAAACAGGATAGGGCTGGATTGAGTGAAAAACTTATTGCTCTTGGCGCGATCTATCACTTCGCGCACATCTTTCACCCCGGAGGTGACAGCACTCAAGGTGTAGAAGGGAGTTTCCAGCTTATTGGCAATGATTTGGGCCAGTGTGGTCTTACCCACTCCCGGAGGTCCCCAAAGAATAAATGAAGAGATACGCCCTGCGTCAATCATTTTGCGCAGGATAGCACCCGGTCCCACAAGGTGTTTCTGACCGATATAATCATCCAATGTCTTTGGGCGAAGTCTTTCCGCTAATGGTTGCATATATTTGTAATAAATCTGTTATTTTAGTCAATTACCGTTCCGATGACCTGTACGTCTGTAATAGCAGCTTTCTCTCCTGTGAAACTGATACGTACGAAACGTCCTTGTATACCGGGAACAACCTGAATCATCCGAATGTTCTCGTTCTGCTTATTATTGGTTTGATCCGGTATGAGCGACCAGTGTTCTCTGTCCATGGATACCTCTACTTTGTATTGATAAGGGGCTAAATCCGGAAATGCGATTCGGATGTGACGTATCGACAATCCTTTTTCGGTATCCAGTGTCCAGGAACGTTCCGGGTCGTTCTCTGAAGCTTGCCAGTATGTAGATTCGTCTCCGTCGGCTGCAAAAGCGGATGAATGTCCGTTGGCAGACGAACTGCAAAAAGTCGGGTTGTTAGGTCCGAAGGTTTGCAGATTATCCGTTTTTGTCGGAGTTTCGAAGCGTGTATAGGGACGTTCTTTTACTTTGAAGGCCTCTGTATAGGGAGTGCTTCCGGTGAATCGGATTTTTACTTCGGCCGGTTCCAGTCCCGGTGAAGTAGCACGGATAACAGTTTCTCCGGCATAATATGACCGGAATTCAATAGCCGCTTTTCCGTCGAGTATACGGATATCACTCTCTTTTTCAAACAGTATCGAGGTTCCGGTGGGAAACTCTCCCGGGCCGGATAGAATGTCGAGCTTAACTGCCGGAGAATTGCTGACCGGCTTTCCGCTTGCATCCAGGATGGTTATTGATAACATAACATCGTCCGTTCCGTCCGCTTTTATGTTATCAGTCCGGTCGGCAACCAGGCTGATGCGGGCAGGTGTTCCTTCTTGCGGCCATTCCGGAGGGGTAATCCCTTTGTAGGCATTCCGGTACCAGTACCAGGCACGCTTGGGAATCCGGAAGTAATCGATGATGCCCATTTTGCCAAGGGCACTGCCGGCAATGCTTCCGTGGTCGAATGCGCACCAGATGCTTGTCCGCTACGCCATGGAAAACCGTTCTGTGCATTATTTTTAGCTAGGTCTCCCCATCCCGGATCATATTCTCCCGGACGATCGGCTGTAGTACTGCCATATTCCGAAACTACTGTTGGCATGCCCGGTTGCTGAAACTCCGGAATGTAGCTGCCGTCACCGTTATATCCGGCTATGTCGCCTAACTTATCGATTCGTTTCTCTCCCAGCGGACGCTGCGCACCACCGACAGCTACCGGGCGGGTAGGATCGAGTTGTTTGGAAAGTTTGACGGTTTCTTCCAGTAGTTTACGCATCGGATCGATTGTCTCGGGTGCTGTGAAAAAAGGCTCGTTACTCATGCTCCATACGATGATGGAAGGATGGTTGCGGTGGATGTGAATCAGCTCTTTCAGTTGGGCTTTTACGCTGTTTTCGAATTCTGCCCTGTCGGATTCGTTTACAGGGTATGCACTGGCATTCCAATAACCGTCTCCTTTGTGTCCTCCGATTCCCCAAAATGCGTTTTCTGCCCAGAATAACATTCCTATTTCATCGCATGCTTGTGAAAAAGCCGGTGAATGGGGGTAGTGCGAGCCTCTTATTAAATCGAAGCCGGCTTCTTTCACTAACCGGATATCTCTTCGCATTCCGGTCTCGGTTACAGCGTCTCCCCATCCGGCATGATCCTGGTGAACATTGGCTCCTTTAAAATAAAGGTGCTCCCCATTCAGGAAAAATCCCCGGTCTGCAGTCCATTCAAACCAGCGGAATCCGAATGCTGTTTCGTAACGGTCTATTAATTCTTGTCCGTGATAGAGTGAGCTTATCACTTTATATAGTGCGGATGATTGGGATGCCACAGTTGAGGTGCCTGAATTTCTTTGGTTTGTTGTTCAAATGTGTAAGTTGCATTGTCCGGCAGTACTTGGGATGTGGAAACCGAAGACACTTCTTTGCCTTGTGCATCGACGACGGTGGTCAGGAGTCGGTAAGTGTCTGTTTTTCCTGAAGCATTACATACGTCTGTCCGTATGTGGACGCTTCCCGATTTACCTTTGTTCTCTGCCAGGTCCGGGGTTGTGACCCAGGTGCCATACCAATCGATGTAAGTGGGGGACTTTATTACCAGACGTACGTTCCGGTAGATACCTCCGCTAAATACATGTTCGCCTGCACGCGGGGCAAGATCAGGCGCCAACAGTTGTTTACCCGGACGGCTACCAGGTTTTTCCCTTCTTTCAGGTAAGCTGATATGTCGATGGAAAATCCGGTATATCCTCCTTTGTGAGTGCCTGCCAAGTGTCCGTTGACGAAAATCTCTGCTTCTTGAAATACGCCATCGAATTCAAGAAAACTTTTCTTGCCAAGAATCTCTTTTTTTACCGGAAAAGCTTTACGGTACCATCCGTAGCCTACATAAAAGTCCTTCGACATGAAATATGGAGTACTGAAAGAGTGAGGGGAAGTCTATTTCTCCCATTCTGAATCGTCGAACCCCGGTCGGGCAGCATGATCGAAATCCCCCTGACAATATTTCCATCCCCGGTTAAAGTTGATGGTTTGTCGTGGAGAATCTGCCCGGCAAACATTGATTGCGCCACTAAGTAAAAGAAGTACCAACCACAGCTTTATGCCATTGAGGGTATGTAAAGTGAAATTCATCGTATTTAGCTTTTATTTGTGTAAATGATATCAGATCAAAATACCACTTGAATCATAAACCGGATACCTTGCTTGTTGATTCCGGGGTGATTCAGATAGGTCAGACGGCGTACGTATTCAATATGTAACAATTTAAAGATGTTGTAGATACCTACACTGGCTTCCAGATAGGGTACTTTCGGGTCCATTACATAACTGGTGTAACTACCGTCCCGTTGCGGAAAATCGAACAGTTCCGGATTATTGCTCTTAAACGGGTTATTCTTTTCGGTCAGGTTACCATACAGGGCACGGAAACGGAACACTTCTCTCCACTTCAATTTTTTGATTAGTGGAATACGATTGAAAAGTTTGCCATTCATGTCATATGTCAGTGCCAACGATGCATAGCGGTCGTTGAGGAACTCCATATTGTTGATCAGGTTGAAAGTTTCTTTTTGGGTAATATATGAAAGGTTGGCAGCCGGCAGAATGAGTAACGGGAATGGAACGGTATTCCATTGCGCCCCACCTTTCAGGGTGACGTCTACTTTGCCCCAAGACGAAAGCCAGAAGCGTTTCCAGATACTTGCTTCCGTCAAATTGAAATTATACTCTCCTCCAATACACCTTTGAATCCAGTGGTGTGAGAAAGGGTGAAGATGGGAGCATCCAGCGACACCGGACGCCGACGCTGTTTCGTGTTTACAAAAGTCTCACCCGGAGCATAACGCAAGGTCAATCCCAATTCGGCGGTGGTAATGTCCGGAACAATTGTTTTGGCAGCATCGTTACGGATGTATTGAAGTTTACCGGCCGGAGTATCTTTCCGGTGTCGTGCCATAGCTGCGACCGAGAAGCCTGAAAGAGTTTCCATTTCATATCTCAATGTAGCATCCCGTACGTACGACATTTGGTCGACAGTAGTGGTTTTCCAGGCCACGAATACGTTATCCTTATCCGTGTCGAGAAATTTATCCATCGGTGACATGACATCATAACGGTAAGAAGCGGAGATATAGTGTTTCGGGAACTCCCAGGGGAAGAATTCACATTTACGGAAAGAGTAGGTTACATTGCCCTCATATTTCCATTTTTTGTCTTTAAGTCCGTAGGCTCCATATCCATTAAAGAACCAATGAGGATTCAGTTTGGCTGTAGTCATACCACTGAGGCGGAATCGGGTGCCGTCCACATAGTTACTCGATATCATGGTATTGATCGGACCGAAATCGAATTTGCTCGGATGTTTTTTGGTTCCGGTTTCCACATAATTTTCTATCAATGCTTTTGCGCCGAATATGACATATTTGAATCCGGGAATTTGCTCCAGCCGGTTCATGAAAAGATCCATGCTACTCTCGGTTTTTGTTAACGGTACTTGGCGCACTCCGGCCCAGTATTCGTCACTTTTGGTGAGCATGTCCGCTTCTTTGATAACATTGCCTTTTAGTCGGAAGAGTCGTGGCTCGATGGGTTCGAAGACATAGTTGCTATATTTCGTAGTCCGCTTTACCTGAATCCCCTGGATAGCTTTCATTACTAAAAGATCTACGGTCATATCATCATCAGTCAGTACCAGTTGCCATTGGGGAGTTGTTCGTACTGCTGCACGACATCCAGATTCTCCACAAAGTTTACCCCTGTTTTTTTAGGCAAATTCATGGTGCACTTTTTTACAGCGTAGGTTGAATCATCCAGCACATACAGGTGTCCGGTGAATCCGAAGTCCTGAGGGTTCTGTGGAACAAACGTGAGGTGTACACATTTGTTTTTGTCTACCATCACGGTATCCATCAGGTAGAATTTATAGAAAGAGATGGCCCCGCTTCCGATCGGACTTACAAAACGGCGTTGCAACAGACGGATATCATCATCGTAGATATTGATATCGGCAAATACATCGTTAAGGATAGTACCCAACATATCACCGGTAGAGAAGAATTCCTCTACGCCATTTGAGTTCATACCTTCGATGATGGTCTTTTTACTTTCCGGATCTTTTCTGTAGATGGTTTTTGAAGATGTTTCCTGTACGGAGATGGGCAAAATCAGTTTGTTAGTCTCGGGCGAAACCTCGACCTGGTCTTTTAGGAAAGAAAACTTTTTATAGATCCCTTTCTCAAGACTTTCGGGTGTCACGTCATTGAGTGACATCTTCATTTTCTGATATTTGCTGTATTGGTAATAGTCATTGGTTTCCAGCTTCTGAGCTTTTTTATGGTCGATTACCTTCCGCATAAACTCTACTGCCGGATTGTTTTTTCGGGAATATTTCTCCTTTTTAGGTTTTACAACCACTTCTTCCAGCATTACATCATCCGGTGAGAGTACTACATTGAGTTCTTTGGCACCCGCCGGAATCTTCACTTTCTTGGTGATATATCCCACCGCAGAAAAAGTCAGCTCATTCCAGCCTTTGCGGGTTTCCACCTTGTATTCTCCGTTAGCGTTGGATATGCCACCTACTCCTTTCCCTTCATAGAAAACGGAAATGTACATTAATGGTTCATGTGAAATAGAATCGGTGATTACTCCTTTAACTGTGCGAAAGCCTGTGGCGCAGAGAGTAGAAGGAAGATTACTAATAATAGTTTAGAATATTGTTGTTTCATACACACTTCATCTCATCGTGAGACTGCAAAGGTAATAAATTCCTTTTGATTGAAAGGACTATATAACCTTTTTTGTGTATCTTTTGACTCCTGTAAGGAGGGGAATATGGTATTATTCCCCCAATAATATTTGTACAATTCGCTCTGCGGTTCGTCCGTCCCAACGTTCGGGTAAGTTCCTTGTTTCCACTCTCCGTTCATCAGTTTGTCCATACAGGCTCCCAATGCGACCGGGTCTTCACCGACCAGTTCATTAGTGCCTGTTCGCCAGGTCTCCGGATGTTCGGCAAACGTATTGAGCGTGATGCAGGGAATTCCCAGGAAAGTGGCTTCTTCGGCTACATTGCCCGAGTCAGTCACGATGGCTTTTGCCTGATTCATCAGATAACCGAAAGAGAGATAACTCTGTGTAGGCATGATGTGCAGGTTGGGAGCGGTGATTCCCAATGCTTTGATTGCGTTGCGTACATAAGTGTGCAGCGGTGCGACAATGGGCATGCCATTTGCTTTTTAAGCAATGTTTCCATCAATTCCTGTAAGTTCTCCTTATTGTTTAACAGTACGTGACGATTGAGGGTCAGCAGAATGTATTCATGTTCTTTCAGCCCCAGCACAGAGAACCATACCGGTTTTATCAGTCGATTGCGATTATAACGTATCGTATCGATCAGGATATTCCCTACATAATACACTGTTTCGTTTTCCGTACCTGTCTGGTTTAGGTTACGGTTGGCTACCATGCCGGCTGTGAAGAGGTAGTCGGACAGGCCATCTGTAATCATACGGTTGATCTCTTTGGGCATAGACATGTCGAATGAACGGGTACCGGCTACGAGATGTGCTACTTTTATGTTTTGTTTCTTGGCTACGATGGCACAACTCATGGTTGCTGTGAGGTCATCGACCACCAGGACTACATGCGTAGGGTTTTCTGTCAATTCACGTTCGAAAGCGATCATGATTCCCGCAGTCAGTTCTGTCGGGTTATTGCCGTTTACTCCCAAATAGGCATCGGGAGCTTTCATGTGCAGATCTGCAAATAAGGAGGCGTCCAAACTGTTATCATTCTCTACTCCCGTGTATACCAGGCGATAAGAAATACGTTTACCCTGTGCCTTTGCGGCATCGATAGCCGGGTGATAGGGGCGATTTTCATAAAATTAGGGCGGGCCCCGGCAACAATCGTTATCTTCATCTTTGTATTCTTACAATTTTCAAGGAACAAATTTACACTTTCTTGCGGAATTATTTGTTTCTTTGCACACAAAAAACTTAATATATGCCAACTATCTTTCAGATTCCGACTTTTATCCAGATTCTGGAGTTTATCGGAACATTCGCTTTTGCCATTAGTGGTATTCGTCTTGCATCTGCCAAACAATTCGATTGGTTTGCGCTTATGTAGCCGGTGTGGCTGTAGCCATTGGCGGTGGTACCATACGTGATGTTTTATTGGATGTCACTCCATTCTGGATGACGAATCCTATTTATTTAATTTGCTCGGCGCTGGCCCTGCTGTGGGTTATCTTTTTTCGGAAGCATTTGATCCACATGCACAATACGTTTTTTATTTTCGATAGCATTGGTCTTGCGTTGTTTACAGTAGTTGGTATCAGCAAGACGATCGATTTGGGATATGCCTTTTGGGTAGCCATTATTATGGGAACCATGACCGGTGCGGCTGGTGGAGTTATCCGTGATGTATTTATCAACGAGATTCCGTTGATCTTTCGTAAAGAGATTTATGCCATGGCATGTGTTATCGGTGGAGTCATTTATTGGGGGCTCGATCGTTTGGGGGTAGATGCCGCCTTGACGCAGGTCATTAGTGGCTGCTGCATTTTTGTAGTACCGCGCTTTGGCTGTAAATACCAAATTTGCCTGCCTATCTTGAAGGGGGAATAAAGTCGTACCGACTTTATTCTGGCAATATCAGGTCACCTGAAAAACTGATCGATTCACGGTTTTGCATATCGACATCTATGCTGGATGAACCGTTGGAATAGATTGTTATCCTGAATCTGAACTGATCTTCGGGACTTTTGGCGGTAAAGTTGATTTTTGCTGCTCCGCGTTTTCCCATGGACATGGTGTATTGATCGATTGGGGCATTGAACATCAATCCCTGTCCTCCTCCGTAAGGGATAGAGTAAGCGCGTCCGAAGTAAGGTAGTTGTGAAAAGACAGAATCATTCCGAATTGTTACGGAATAGATTGATGTCAATGGAATCATACGTCCCCTACGCGGGTATGCCGTATTTATGTCGATCCGATTAGTTTTCCGATTCAATCTTCTCTTTTACAGTCTGTTCCTTCAGCTCTTTCCTTTCTTCCCGGTTTTGAGCCTGAAGTGTGAAGATACCTGTTCCTGCAATGAACAATATCAGAAGCATGATACGTCTATTTGTTTTCATATCAATGATTATTTAGGAGAATATTTACATAAAGATAACGATCGGAAGAGATAAAATGTACAAAGCGTACAAATGATTTAATATTATTTCGTGTTTGTCGGAGCAGATTTCACAAAGAATAAAAGAGAGAGTTTCAAAACTCTTTTTTACTATAGATTGCACAGATTTACACAACTCATTTTTATAGATAGTCGGTTGTTTACTTTTGATGCAGTGTAGCCCCGTGTATTTTGCGGTGACAGGCCTTTGGTGTTCTTTCTTGTACAGCAAAGGCCATGCACTATTAGAATTGTTCCAGGATAGCTATTCGCTTTTCGATAGGAGGATGGGTGGCGAATAATCCGCTTAATCCGCTCAGGGCACTTTTGGCTTGTTTGCCGGATGCTGAATGAATAACTGTGCCACATCCTCGCGTTCTACAGCTTCTATATCGGGATCTGCGGATATTTTTCTTAGAGCACTGGCCAGCGCCAACGGGTTCTTTGTCATTTCTGCTGCACCTGCATCAGCCATATATTCACGTTTTCGTGAGATGGCGAAACGCATCAAAGTGGCGAAGAAATAACCGATGGCAGCTACAATCAATTGCCAAAACCAGAATAAGTATGGCTCCATTATTCTTATCATTTCTACTGCGTGTCCACGAAGAGTAATAGACGGAACGCAATGCTATTTGTGCCAGCATAGAGAAGATACCGACAAATACAATCGAGATAATCAATAACCGGACATCATGATTGCGGATATGTGTCAGTTCATGTGCGATGACTCCTTCGAGTTCTTCATCGTTAAGCTTTTCAATGATACCTTTGGATAGGGTAACTGTATAGGTCTGTTCATTGATTCCACTGGCGTATGCGTTTAGTGAATCATCATCGATAATGTTGATTTTGGGCATTTTCATACCTTGCGACATACAGAGATTCTCTACCAAATTGTAGATACGTTTATTCTCTTTACGTTCAAGCGGACGCGCGCCTGTGGCAGCTTTGATAATACTGGAATTGGTAAAGTAAGCTATGATAAACCAAACCAGAACACCTCCTATAATATAAGGAATCAGGTTGATAAACATTTGATTGGTCATTGCCAGTGTATTGTACTGCCCATAATCGTCTTCCACGGTAAAAGTGATAAGCAGATAGCAGAACAGGTAAGTCAATACCGCCACCAGGCATGGAAAGAGAATGAGTAAGATACCGGAACGGAGATTGTTCCGGCTCTGTTGTGTCTGTATTCCGACGTATTGCATGTGTCTTTACTTTCCTGAGGATTAAAATTTTATTTTCGGAGCCTCTTCTAAATTGGCACGTTGTTCTGTGCCCAAGTCGAACATCATTCTTTATGAAAGCCAAACATGTTGGCAATCAGGTTAGAAGGGAATGTCTGTACAGCATTGTTCAGTTCCTTTGTGGCCGAATTAAGTAGCGGCGTACGGCAGCCAGCTTATTTTCTACGTCCGAAATCTCTTCCTGTAGCTGAAGGAAGTTTTGGTTGGCCTTCAGGTCCGGATAAGCTTCCAATGTAATCTTCAATCCTGCGAGGGCGGAACTAAGTTGATTTTCAGCTGTAATTTTTTCATCGATTGTCCGGGCACTGACAGCTCCGTTGCGGGCTTGGATGACGCGCTCAAGTGTTTCTTTTTCGTGAGCTGCATATCCTTTTACTGTATCTACCAATTGTGGAATAAGGTCGTGACGCTGCTTCAGTTGTACATCAATGTCGGCAAATGCGTTTTCGCGATTATTTCTCAATTTTACCAATGAGTTATACATGGAAG
>ENA-OQIC01000201-OQIC01000201.1-human-gut-metagenome-genome-assembly--contig:-NODE-201-length-27627-cov-2.623055_pt1 | contig 27627 bp, 36 predicted proteins | sample MGYA00242572_ERZ504736 | MGnify/ENA primary metagenome ERZ504736 (study PRJEB26092, sample SAMD00036201) | human gut metagenome | host: Homo sapiens | study: EMG produced TPA metagenomics assembly of...
CGTCCTGATAATATCTTACCCCAATGGGGCGATGCCATTGTCTGGAATGAGTTCCATATGTCCACGGAATTTCCAATTTATTGGGATTAATTTAAAAAAGCCACACACACTTTTTGTCCTATAAGCCCAATTTTACTTGAAAAACTTTGTGAAAGCCTTCTTTATAGGGTGTTTAAGATTTGTAAAAATTTATAAAAATTTAAAATTTTTCAAAAATAAAGAGGACTTTTGTACATCCTTGGAGAATTATATAAACATAGAAACAAGTTCGTAGTTTAGAACTTGAGAAGAAAGGGTGTTTTATATGAAAGTAACAGTAAGAGGTAAGAATTTAGAAGTAACAGCAGCTCTCCGCGAGTATTTGGAAAACGTAGTAGATAAACTTGCTCGTTATTTTGATGCACCATTGATGCTACAAGCTGTGCTCTCAGTAGAAAAAGAAAATCGCGTAGTTGAACTCACCTGTTTCGTTGAAGGGATTGTTCTTCGCGGGGTTGCATCGAATACAGATATGTATGCGGCTATTGATTTAGTAGTCGATAAAATTGTTCGTCAAATTCATAAATATAAAACTCGTTTGGCACGGCGCTTCAAGAAAGAAGCAGGCTTCAAACCGGATGCATATGTTCCGGAAGTTCCTGTTCAGGAAGAAGAAATCAGCATAGTTCGCCGCAAACATTTTGCGATTCGACCTATGAGTGTGGAAGAAGCCATTATGCAAATGAATTTGGTTGGTCATGACTTCTTTATGTTCTACAATGCAGAAACAGAAGTTATGAACGTAGTGTACCGTCGTAAAAACGGTTCCTATGGGTTAATTGAGCCGGAGCTTTAAAGGCTACTCCGAAGGGAGAATACCGTAGGACGTTTAGATAACTGAATATATAGCAGCTGTAGCAGATTGTGAGTACATAATCTGCTACAACTTTTTTATAACACTGATTATGTTTAAATTTTTATACTATGCAGTGGATCGTTAGTAATATATAGACAGTTTGGTAAAATGTTCATGATGCTGTTGGATTTTTAGCGAATCTTTGCTATTATTATATATATAGAAATTTTTAGTAATAGTATGGATTTATTTTGTCCTTGACAAAAAGTAGTTAAAACCTATCATAATGATATGTTTTAAAAAATCGATGAGAATTATACTAAAACATAAAAGAGTATATAAAACGCAATGAACAAAACAAGTACGTTCAATGAACCGAACAGAGAGATAAACCTAGGTTGAGAGTTTATTACGATGTAGTTGGACTGAATGCCTTTGTGAGCGGGAGAACTGAAATATCAGTAGGTTTTCACGGTGAACTGCCGTTATAGTATTTGAGTGCAACAGCCTATCCATCTGTGAGTATGCTGTTGTAAACAGAGTGGAACCGCGGGCCACCGCCTCTGTCATGGAGGCGGTAGGCCCTTTTTTATACAATAGGGGGGATTTTATGATTGAACTTAGGCATATTGACAAAGAGTTTATCATCAAAAGCAACATGTTAAGGCTTTGCAAGATGTATCGCTGACGGTTCAGGATGGAGATATCTTTGGTATTGTAGGCTTCAGTGGTGCCGGCAAATCGACGTTGCTGCGCATGGTTAATGCTTTGGAAGAGCCGACTGCCGGTGAAGTCTTAATCGACGGTGTGAATATTAATGAATTATCTCACAATGAACTTCGTAAAGTTCGTAAGGGGATTGGCATGATATTCCAATCTTTTAACTTGTTGAACTCGAAAACGGTTTTTGATAATATTGCGATTCCGCTTCGTTTGAATAAAGTGGCGGAAGATGTGATTGAGAAAAGAGTCAAAGAGTTATTGGAATTCGTTAACTTACCGGACCGAGCCAATGCGTATCCGACTCAATTATCGGGCGGGCAAAAACAGCGTGTCGGTATCGCTCGCGCACTGGCGACAAATCCGTCTATATTGCTTTGTGACGAAGCGACCAGCGCTTTGGATCCGGAAACGACAGAACAAATTTTAAAGTTGTTAAAACGAATTAACAAAGAATTTAATATAACTATTTTGTTGGTAACGCATGAAATTAATGTAATCCAGGAAATTTGTAATCGCGTAGCCGTTATGGAGCATGGTCGTGTTGTAGAAATGGGCACTGTCCTTGATGTGTTCAGTCATCCAACGCAGAGCATGACAAAACGTTTCGTACAGACCGTTATTCCGGAACGCATTCCGGACAATGTGGTGGCGCAGTTAAAAGCGGATACAAGACCATATGAACTGGTGAAATTACGCTTCTTAGGTGACGCAGTAACTAAAAATGTTATCTATGAAGTAAATCGCAAGTTCAACGTGGAAACGAATATCGTATTTGCGTCGGTTAACCAATTGCAAGATTCGGCTCTGGGCATCTTTATTTTACAAGTGGTCGGTGCTGCGGCAGATTTGGACGCAGCCAAGAAATATATGTGTGATGCAGGACTGGAATGTGAGGTGATTACATTATGATGCCGGATTTGGGAGTACCGAACGAGCAAATTATCCTGGCGGCCCAAGAGACGTTGTACATGGTATTCCTGTCACTAATCATCGGGTCGATTATCGGTCTTATTTTGGCAGTCATTTTAGTACTGACCAATAAGGACGGTATTTTAAGAAATAATTACGTCTTTGCCGTAGTGAATACGGTAGTTAATATTATTCGCAGTGTGCCGTTCATCATTTTGATGGTGTTTATTTTGCCGCTGACTAAATTGTTAATTGGTACGCGTATCGGGACGACGGCGGCCTTAGTGCCTCTCGTTATTTTCATTGCGCCGTACTTGACGCGTCTCTTTGAAAATTCACTGCTTGATGTGGATAAGGGCATAATCGAAGCGGCGCAGGCCATGGGTGCCTCTCATTTTGAGATTGTTTGGCATTTTATTTTGCCGGAAGCAAAAGCATCCTTAATTTTATCGGTTACAACCGGTACAATCGGGCTTATCGGGGCAACGGCAATGGCCGGAGCTATCGGGGCCGGTGGGGTCGGTGATTTGGCGCTCACGTACGGGTACGAACGTCTAAACTTCCCGCTCATGTTGTTTACTGTTGTTGTGCTTGTTATTTTTGTTCAGATTATTCAAACTGTGGGTAATCATTTTGCATTTAAAATGCGCAATCATTGAGAAAGAAAGTAGGGGTATTATGAATTTCAAACGTTTTAAGAAGATTGGTGTGTTGTTGGCGGCTACCGTGTTAGGCGCCGTGTTATTGGCCGGTTGCGGTAATGACTCCGCAGCAGGTGACAAAAAGGATTTAGTTTTCAGTAAATCTCAGGGACCGTACTCGGAACTCTTTGAACAAGCTGTTAAACCGATTATGGAAAAGAAAGGTTACAAGATTACGGCTCGCGATATGTCCGATTTAGTACAGGCTGACGTAGCTTTGAATGACGGCGAAGTAGATTTTAACGTTGAACAGCATACAGCGTATATGAATAACTTCAATGAAAAACAAGGTGGTCATTTGGTAGCGTTAACTCCGATTCCTACAGTACCGGCCGGTATCTATCCGGGCGCTAAAACTCAGCTTAGCCAAGTAGCTAACGGTGATACTATCGCTGTTCCGAATGATGCGTCCAATACGGCACGTGCCTATGCATTACTTCAAAAAGCAGGCCTTATCAAATTAGATCCGAATAAAGATTTGGCCACTGTAACTAAAGCAGATATTGTGGAAAACCCATACAATCTTAACTTTGTAGAAATGAAGTCCTTAACAATTCCATCGGTTCGTACCGACTTTGCGTACATCGTAATCACCGGTTCTATTGTGTACAATGCTAAAATCGATCCTTCTACTGCTTTGATGAAAGAAGACATTTTACCATACTTACTCTTACAGCTCGTTGTATTGGATAAGAATAAAGATACCCAATGGGCTAAAGATTTGAAGGATGCGTATAATTCGCCTGAATTCAAAGAATACATGAAAACCCATAACAACGGTTTATGGTATGTACCTGAAAACGCTGACAACAAATAAGAATGCGTTAATGACCCCTTCAACATAGAAGGGGTCATTTTTGGTATTTGCACATAGCCGGCTTTAAGATAACGATTTTCAGTTAGTAACCCAAAAACGGGAAATACATATTTTGTATAAAATCAGTCACACTTCCGTATATAATATGTAAAAAGCTTATTACTTAAACTGTATATTTTGGTTTTTTAGAAACTTTGTGATATAATTAATTGAATATGTATATAAGAGAATATACAGACCTAAGGAGTTGAGATATTTGTTTGGTTTTATACAAAGATTAATTGGTAATAACAGCGCACGCGAAATAAAAAAGATGCGTGCCATTGTAGATGAAATTAATGGCTTAGAGCCGAGTCTTAGCGGTTTAAGTGACAGTTCATTAGCTGCTAAGACACAAGAATTTAAGAAACGACTGGCTGACGGTGAAACATTGGATGATATTTTACCGGAAGCATTTGCGGTCGTTCGTGAAGCTTCGAAGCGCGTGCTCGGCATGCGCCATTTTGACGTACAGCTTATCGGTGGCATTACTTTGCATCGCGGTAACATCGCAGAAATGCGTACCGGTGAAGGTAAGACCTTGGTAGCTACGTTGCCGGTGTATTTAAATGCCTTAACCGGTAAAGGTGTGCATGTTGTTACGGTCAATGACTATTTGGCAAAACGTGACAGCGAGTGGATGGGTAAATTGTATCGTGCCCTTGGTTTGAGTGTTGGTCTTATTGTAGCCAATCTCGATTACAATCAACGTAAATTGGCTTATGCTTCCGATATTACGTACGGCACCAATAATGAATTCGGGTTCGACTATTTGCGTGATAACATGGTTATTCATGCCGAACAGATGGTACAGCGTCCGTTGAACTATGCCATCGTCGATGAAGTTGACTCCATCCTCATCGATGAAGCCCGTACACCGCTCATCATTTCCGGTCCCGGTGAACGCTCTACGGACAGCTATTATACGTTGGCAAAAGTCGTACCGCAATTGGTAGCCGGTGAAGATTATACGATTGATGAAAAGCAAAAAACAATCGCACCGACTGAATCGGGTATTGCCAAAGTTGAAAAAATGCTTAAAATCGAAAACTTATACGATTCGGCCAACTTGGAGTTGAATCACTTGTTAAATGCCTCTTTACGTGCTTATGCCATGATGCATCGCGATAAGGATTATGTAGTTAAAGACGGCCAGGTTGTTATCGTTGATGAATTTACCGGTCGTTTGATGTTCGGTCGTCGTTATTCCGACGGTTTGCATCAGGCCATTGAAGCCAAAGAAGGTCTTAAAGTTGAACGTGAAAGCCAGACTTTGGCATCCATTACGTTCCAGAACTACTTCCGTATGTATGAGAAATTAGCGGGCATGACCGGTACAGCTAAAACGGAAGAACAGGAATTTAACAATATTTACGGTTTGGAAGTATATGAAATTCCACCAAATAAACCTTTACTTCGTAAAGATTTGCCGGACTTAATTTTTAAAACTAAGAAGGCAAAATATAAAGCGGTTGTTAAAGATGTGGTAGAACGCCATAAAAAAGGTCAGCCTGTATTGGTAGGTACTACTTCGATTACACAATCGGAACAGTTAAGTGATATGCTTCTTAAGAGTGGCGTACCACATAATGTGTTGAATGCTAAACACCATGAAAAAGAAGCGGAAATCGTAGCCAATGCCGGTCAGCGCGGTATGGTAACGATTGCCACTAACATGGCCGGTCGCGGTACAGATATTTCTTTAGGCGAAGGTGTGGCTGAACTTGGCGGTCTCCATATTTTGGGTACCGAACGTCATGAAAGTCGCCGTATCGACAACCAGTTGCGCGGTCGTTCGGGTCGTCAGGGCGATCCGGGCTCCAGTCAGTTCTTCTTATCCTTGGAAGACGACTTGATGCGTATTTTCGGGGCCGATAATATTTCCGGTATGATGGATAAACTTGGTATGGAAGAGGATGAACCGATTGAACATTCCTTGATTACTAAATCCATTGAACGTGCTCAGAAGAAAGTAGAAAATCATAACTTAATATTCGTAAATATATTTTGGAATATGACGATGTTATGAATCAGCAGCGTGAAGTTCTTTATGATCAACGCCGCAAAATCTTGGGCAATGAATCGTTGCGTGACACCATCATGGAAATGGTTGATTCCTTAGTAATTAAAGCTATGAATCAATATGCCGATGAAAAATTATATCCGGAAGAATGGGATTATGAAGGTCTATTAAAACATTTAGAACTTTTCTTCTTAGAACCGGGACAGTTTACGGTGGCTGAAATGGAAGATTTGGGCCGCGGTGAATTGCAAGAACGTTTGCTTGCTATTGCGCATGAAGAATATGATAAACGAGAACAACTCATTGGCGAAGCCAATATGCGTGAACTCGAAAAAGCAGTTATGCTTAAAGTTGTGGACAGCAAATGGATGGAACATTTGGATTCCATGGATATGCTCCGTGAAGGTATCGGCCTTCGTGCATACGGTCAGAAAAATCCGCTTGTTGAATACAAATTTGAAGCGTATGATATGTTTGAAGCTATGATTGAAGCCATTCAGGAAGATACGATTATGTATCTCTATCGCATTCGTATCGAATTGAATGACAATGTGATTGAAGAAGAATCAGCTGCAGATCCCCTGGCCAATGCGCAAACCCATCATGATGATGTGTTGGAACCACAAAATGTAGATTAGAACACGCAGAATGGTTCGTTGCCGGGAGTTATTTTCGGCGCGGCCATTTTCTGCTTTTCAGTAGTATTATCAGAAAGAGGTGAATAGATTGTTAGAGGATTTAAAAGGCCCTATTGACAATTTAGAGGAGCGTATTTATGGAATGAGGGATTCACTTTAACATCGCTCAGAAGGAAGATCGTATATTTACGTTAGATGTTAAATGAGTGACCCTGAATTTTGGAATGATCCGGAATCGGCAAAAGAAATTTCCCAAGAAGCAACCCAGCTTAAAGATGCCGTAGAAGGTTATAAAGCATTAGTCGGAGAGATTGAAGACTTAAAGCTTATGCTTGATATGGCCATCGATGAGCAGGATACATCCATGGAAGCAGAACTTAAGACTCAGGTTGAACACATTACGGAAGAAGTGGAACGGCGTGAAGTATTATTGTTACTTAGCGGTGAATATGATACAAATAATGCCATTTTAACTTTCCACGCCGGTGCGGGCGGTACGGAAGCTCAAGACTGGGTATCCATGCTGATTCGTATGTACTTGCGTTGGGCCGAGCAACACGCTTTGCCATTACCATGATGGATGAACAGCTCGGTGATGAAGCGGGTATAAAAAGTGCCACTTTCCTCATTAAAGGGGAAAATGCTTTCGGCTATTTGAAGTCTGAAAAAGGGGTACATCGTTTGGTTCGTATTTCGCCGTTCGATGCGAATGCACGACGCCATACATCCTTTGCGGCCGTTGATGTAATGCCGGAAATTGATGATACCGTAGATATTCATCTGGATATGAAGGATGTACGTGTCGATACCTATCGCGCCAGCGGTGCCGGTGGTCAGCATATCAATAAAACTGACTCCGCCATTCGTATGACCCACATTCCGACGGGCGTAGTAGTCCAATGTCAGAGTGAACGTTCACAGATTCAAAACCGTGAACAAGCGTTAAAACTGTTGCGTGCCAAATTGTTTGAACTGGAATTGGAAAAACAAGCGGAATTAAAAGAAAAGATCGGCGGGACCTATCAAGCTATTGAATGGGGCAGCCAGATTCGTTCTTACGTATTCCATCCGTACAATTTGGTCAAAGACCATCGTACCGGTGTAGAAACAGGGAATATTCAATCCGTTATGGACGGTAATTTGGATGCCTTTATGGAAGGGTATTTGAAGAAAGAAGCTAATTTGAAAATATAGGAGACGATTACAGAAATGAAAAAGTTTATCGCCTTTTTAGTTGTTGTCATAGTAGCTATTGTAGTAGCGGCACAATTCTTTTTGCCGAGTTTTGTGGCTAACAAACTGGAACAGGAAATTAACAATAAATTACATCCTGAAACAATTTCCTTACGCATTGAATCTTCACCGGCTATTGCATGGTTGGCGGTCGCGTAGATGTTATGCGTGGTGTTTTGGAAAATGTAAAATTAGGCAATTTAAATTTTGCCGATGTTCATATGGATGTAAATAATTTAGAATTCAGTCCTATCGCTTTATTTATGAACCAGACCATGGAAATTCAGCAAATGGGCAAAGGTGAAATCGAAGGTACTGTTACAGCTTCTGACTTGAAAGACTTCATGGAACAAGCTGTAAAAGGTCTAACCATTCAAGATGTAGTGATTAATTCTGACGGTATTGAAGTAGTCGGGTCGGTGGACATGGGCTTTGTGCGTGGCACTGCCAGCATTAAAGGCAACTTGGAAATCAAAAACAATGCCCTCGTATTCTCGCCGCAGCGCTTTGAAATTAACGGCGCCGGTATCGGTGGGTTAAATGCTTCCGTATTAAAACAGATTACTATTTATGACTTTGCGGAATTCCCAATTCCTGTAAAAGCCGATCGTATTGAAACAGAAAATGGAGAACTTCATTTGTTTGTCAATCCGATAAGTAAGTAAGAAAGGTGTTACTGTGAAGGAAACTAATAGAAAAAAGAGAAAACATTCTTTAGTCCTTATTGCGATTATTATTATCGGTTTGTTGGCCGGATTATTCCTGGTGCAACAGCGTCATCAAGTGGAAGAAGCCCAAAATCAGATCGAAAATATAGTCGACTATGATGCTGTATTGAGAGCTTCTTCTTTTGAAAAGCGAAGTACGGCTGACGCCTTAAAAGCCTTAAAAGATGCAGGCGTTACAGGGATGGCCATTTATGACCGTACACTTACCAAGGCTCGTGATGCCGGTGAGATTTTAGTCTATCATGGTGAAGATGCGGCTATTATGCAGTTCTATGGACCACAACCGCAGCCGGGTTACACCTATATCGTAGCGGCGCCCGGTAAGGAAGGCTACTTCAAAGAAATTCACGAAGATTTGGTTCAACGCTTAGGTAAGGATAAAGTAGGGGTTATGTACTCCAACCGCGGTCCTGTTTTGGCGTTGTCACAGCCGTACGAAGCATTGATGGATATGAATTTAAGCATCTCCCGTTTACAGGCCGAAGAAGTAAGCCGTCAGGGCTTTGACGTTATTGTACGTCCTACTAACTTTAAACAGGTTACCCGTGAAAATGTTGACCTCGTGTTTAGTCGTTTGGATGGTATACCTAATGTAACGGGCATGGTTTTTGTAGGCAAGGAAGCGTTAGGCTATCCTAATTTTATCGGCCTTACTAATGAATATTTGCATAATTTGCGTATTCCGGTTGTAGGGATTGAAGCGGTAAATCAATTGCAATATGAAAATCAGGTCGGTTTTAACAATGACTTAGCCGTAGCCGATGAATACAGTGTTGGTCGCTTATATACAATTGCTAAGGACGAGTTCAAAAAATTACCACCTGAAGAAGTGGCGCAACGTTTTTATATCAGTGATATTGAACGTAATATTCGCTTTAACTTATTGCCGATTTATGAAGAAGGAGCGATAATAAGACGGCCTTAGAATCAAGTATTACGTACATGAAATCGCTTAAAGAGAAACTGGAAGATCGCGGCTTTACCTTTGGTCGTGCTTCTATTTATCCGCCATATACACCGGGACCAATCGCAGTTGTGTTGACCATGGCCGGTGCCGTGGCCTTCTTTACCTTTATGGTTAATTTACTCTTGCCGATGCGTAAGCACCGTCAGTTAGTATTAAACTTTACGTTGCTGTTAATTACAGTAGTACTTTATACAGTAACGGGTGGCACTTTAATCACTCAAATTTGGGCCTTAAGCACAGCGATTGCGGCACCGGTTGTGGCCATTATCCTCATTATGGATTGTTGGGTACGTCGGGCTGACGGACCGGCTGTAGGACCTTGGCGTGCTACATTGGAGGCGGCGGTTTACCTGGTAGGGGCTGCTCTTATTGCGGCTATCGGTGGTATTATGATTGCCGCTATGCTCGGTAATACCCGTTTCTTCATGGAATTTGCTTTATTCCGCGGTGTTAAATTAGTATTCGTAGCACCGATTATATTGACCGCGATTGCTTATTTACAGCGATTTCCGCTTTGGCAAGGCCGTACGATTGATTCCTGGTCTGAATGCCGAAGCTTTATGAAATCTTTCTTGACCTTGGACGTTAAGATTTATATGATTGCTATTTTTGCTATGCTTGGCGTGGTTGGCTGGGTCTTTGTGGGCCGCAGCGGTCATACAGCCGGTGTGCCGGTGCCGGGCTTTGAAATTGCCTTACGCCGTTTCTTAGAAAATACATTATATGCTCGTCCTCGTGAAAAAGAATTTTTAATCGGTCATCCCGCTTTGATGTTGGCATCTTTTGCCTCTTGCGTCGTTGGCCTATGGTTTTACATTTCTTATTTACGATTGCCGGGGTTATCGGTATCGGATCCATGGTGGAAACCTTCTGTCATTTGCGGACGCCGGTTATGATGTCCATTGCACGCGGTTATGACGGCCTTTGGTTAGGCGTTGTTTTCGGCGTTGTGGCAATTTTAGTATTCCGCTTCTTAGCTTATGTGGTTACATGGGCTCGTAAACGGGAGGTAGCTAATGACTAGACTTGTTATCTCCGGTTATTACGGGTTCGGTAATGCAGGTGATGAAGCCATGTTGGCTGCTATTTTGGAAGCTATTTTAGAAGTAGTACCGGATGCGGACATTACCGTTATTTCCGGCAATCCAGGTCACACCGCAGCCAATCACGGCGTCAAGCTATCGGCCGTTTTGACATGTTTGGTATTTTAAATGCCATCGGTCGCTGTGATTTATTGATTAGCGGTGGTGGCAGTTTATTGCAGGATGTAACGAGTAAACGCAGCTTATATTACTATTTAAGCATTATTACTTTGGCCACGAGTTTGGTAAACGGGTTATGCTCTATGCACAGGGCATCGGCCCGCTTCGCCGTAAACGAGCACGTCAGATTGTCGGTCAGGTATTGAATAAAGTCACTATGATTACTGTCCGTGATGAGCGTTCCAAAGCGGAATTGCTCGATATGGGGGTAACTAAGGTGCCTATTCAGGTGACCGCCGATGCAGTGTTGGCCATGCATCCCGTAGATAAAACTATCGGACGACGCTTATTAAAACCGTATCAGTTGTCCGGCGTACGTTATCGCGTAGGTGTATCGGTGCGCAATTGGAAGCAATCGATTGCCTATCGCGGCGAATTGGCTAAAGCACTCGACCGATTGCATGAGGAATTGGGCGCCCAAGTGGTATTCATTCCCATGCAGCATCCGGCGGATACGCAAGAAGCTATGGCCATTAAAAGCCTTATGAAGAGTGAACCGGTAGTGTTGGAACGCATGTATAATACGACCGAGCTTTTAGCTTTGGAAGGTTGTATGGACGTTTTAATCGGGGTTCGCTTACATGCTTTGGTTTTTGCGTCTTTAATGGAAAAACCCGTAGTAGGCATTTCGTACGATCCTAAAATTACCAATTTCTTACAGATGATTGGTCAGGAGCCGGTTGGTACTTTGGATGAAATCGAAAGTGATACCATATACGCGGCGACGGCCGGTTTTCTTGAAAACTCCGCATTACAGCAACAGGTGGTACAACGCATTATTAAGCTTCGCGAAGAATCACTTAAAAATGCACATATTGCTTTGTCGCTCTTGGATACGCCTAAATAGTATACATATGCCGGTTGCTTGGCTTATAGGCGGCACTGGCAATTATATGGCTAAAGGTTTACAATAATATTGTTTTATATCGAATATTTCGTTAGAATTCAGAAATCTGCGTTACTTATTTTCCTAAAAGGAATGGAGGGTCTTTATGACAACATTAACAGCTGAGCAGAAGTCGTTAGTTCAAGAAAAGGCGACTGCAATTCGCGTAAGCATTCTCAAAGCCGTAACCGCCGCTAAATCGGGACATCCCGGTGGTTCTTTATCCATTGCGGATCTCATGGCGTTACTGTATTACGTAGAAATGAACGTTGATCCGAAGAATCCGAAAGACGGCAATCGTGACCGTTTTGTATTATCTAAAGGCCATGCAGCGCCGGCTTTATATGCCACGTTAGCAGAAAAAGGCTTTTTTGATAAAGGTGAATTGGAAAATTTACGTAAATTGATTGCATGTTGCAAGGCCATCCCGATATGAAACATACACCGGGCGTTGATATGTCTACCGGTTCCTTGGGCCAGGGCATTAGTGCCGCATGTGGTATGGCATTGGCCGGACGCATCGACAAAAAAGACTATCGTGTTTTTGCCGTACTCGGTGACGGTGAATTGGAAGAAGGTCAAGTTTGGGAAGCCGCTATGTTTGCCGGTTTCTATAAACTTAATAATTTGACTGCTTTCATCGACTTCAACGGTCTCCAAATCGACGGTGATATTCGCGAAGTAATGTCGCCGTTACCAATCGCGCCTAAGTTTGAAGCTTTCAATTGGAATGTAATCGAAGTCAACGGTCATGACTTGATGAATTACACAATGCCATTGAAGCCGCTAAAGCTTGTACCGACAAACCGACAGCAATCGTGATGAACACTGTCAAAGGTAAGGGCGTTAAAGAAATGGAAGGTCAGGCAGGCTGGCATGGTAAGGCGCCGTCCGCTGAAGAATATGAAAAATTCGTAGCAGAATTGTTGGAGGTGTAAGATGGGTAAAGCAACACGTGAAGCATATGGTAATGCCTTAGTGGCTGTTGGCGCCGCTAACGAAAATATAGTTGTATTAGATGCGGATTTATCTAAATCCACTAAAACGGATAATTTCAAAAAAGCTTATCCGGATCGTTTCTTTAACGTAGGGATTGCGGAACAGAATTTAATCAGTGTCGGTGCCGGTTTGGCAGCAGCCGGTAAAATTCCGTTCGTGTCTTCGTTCTCTATGTTTGCTACGGGGCGTGCTTTTGAACAGGTGCGCAATGCCGTATGCTATCCTAAATTAAACGTAAAAATCTGTGCTACTCATGCGGGGATTACGGTAGGTGAAGACGGGGCCACTCATCAGAGCCTTGAAGATATTGCCTGCATGCGTGCTATTCCTAACCTTAAAGTAGTTGTTCCTGCCGATGAAGCAGAAACTACAGCGGTTATTAAATGGGCTGCCGATTATGAAGGTCCTGTATATGTTCGTTTAGGCCGTGCCGGTGTAGACGATGTAACTCCGGAAGGCTATGAATTTACACCGGGGAAAGCTGTTGAACTCGTAGGCGGTAACGATGTAACGATTATTGCGTGCGGTGCTTTGGTAGGTCCTGCCGTTCAGGCCGCTAAATTATTGGCTGAACAAAATGTAAAAGCTCGTGTACTCAACATGGCATCCATTAAACCGATTGATGCTGACGCTATTGTGAAAGCAGCTAAAGAAACCGGTGCCATCGTAACAGCTGAAGAACATAATATTTATGGCGGTTTAGGTGCTGCGGTAGCTGAAGTAGTAACGGAATTTGCGCCGGTACCGGTTATTCGCATCGGCACGAAGGATACATTCGGTGAATCCGGTACACCTAAAGAATTGATGGCCAAATATGGTCTTACAGCAGAAGATATCGTGAATGCTGCTAAAACAGCGATTGAACGAAAATAGTAAAGGAAGTTAATCAATGATTCAATTTAACCATGTCAACAAAGTGTACGACAATGGCTCGCTGGCTTTGGATGACGTAACTATACATATTGAGAAGGGTGAGTTCGTACTTATCTGTGGTCCTAGTGGGGCTGGGAAATCCACGTTTATCAAACTATTATCACATGAAGTAGTACCTGATTCGGGAACCGTTATCGTAAATGACATGGAAGTCTCTCATTTGAAAAAACGGAAAATTCCGTATTTACGACGTCGTTTGGGCATTGTGTTCCAAGACTTCCGTCTTTTGCCAAACAAAACGGTAGCGGAAAACATTGCCTTTGCACTTGAAGTAATTGAAGAAAAACCGAAAGTTATTAAGGAACGAGTTGCCGCCGTATTGGATTTGGTCGGCCTCGGTCATAAAGCTGATGATTTACCGCAGGATTTGAGCGGCGGTGAACAGCAGCGTGTAGCCATTGCCCGTGCCATCGTTAATAAACCGTTAGTGCTCATCGCCGATGAACCGACGGGTAACTTGGACCCTAATACCAGTAAGGGGATTGTGGAATTGTTTAAAACAATCAACAATTCAGGGACAACCATCGTTATGGTAACGCATGATATGGAAATGGTTAGATATTTAAATAAGCGGGTTATTGCATTGGAAGATGGCCGCGTAATCAGTGATAGAATGCGAGGTGCTGAATTCAATGAAGCTTAGAACGTTTAGATACTTTGTGAAAGAGGCTCTCAAGTCTATGAGCCGCAACGGTCTCATGACTTTGGCTTCCATTTCCACAGTAGCATTATCTTTATTTATTCTGGGGGTTTTTACTACCGGGGTTGTAAATCTCAATAATTTGGCTTCCAACTTGGAAAGTCAGGTAGAAATCAGTATTTATATGAAAGACGGCTTGACTACCAACCAAGTTATGGAAGTCGGTAAAAAACTAAAAGCCTTACCAAAAGTTAAAAATCTGGAATTCGTCAATAAAGACGAAGCGATGAAGCGTTTTAAAGAACGCCTTGGCGATCAGCAGGGCTTAGTAGCCGCTTTGGACGGCAATAACCCATTGCCATCGGCCTATGTGATTACTTTTGAGGACCCGGAAGAAGTAAAAAGTACGGCTAAATTAGTAGCTACGTTCCCTGAAGTGGAAAGTGCTCATTACGGACAAGATGTAATCGAACAGATTTTCAAAATGACTCAGGTTATCCGCATCGGCGGTATTGCCTTATTGCCTTCTTGGCAGGGGCGACCTTGTTTATCATCTCCAATACGATTCGCCTTACCGTATTTGCCCGTCGTAAAGAAATCGGTATCATGAAATATGTAGGGGCCACCAACTGGTTCATCCGTTGGCCGTTCCTCATTGAAGGTATGTTGCTCGGTTTTATCGGCGGCGCTATTGCGACGGCTTGTGTTTGGGAATTCTATCACTTCATCACCCTTGAAGTGGAAAATTCCTTGGCATTCTTGCCGTTAGTACCGATGTTCCCATTCTTCTATGACTTGAGCGCTATTTTATTGGGCGTTGGTGTCTTGGTAGGGGCTATCGGTTCCACTATTTCGTTGAAACAGTATATGAAGGTATAAGAGAAGGGTTGGGTATGGCAAATAATAAATTATCCATGCGCATCGCGGCCGTTCTTTTAAGTACACCATGTTAGCCTCCGTACCGCTTAGTACTATTTATGCCGAAGACGAAGATTTAACGAATCAGCTCAGCGGCATAGAACAGCAAATGCAAGAAGCGGGCAATCGAAAAGCCAATGCGGAAATTACGATTACGAATGTGTCTGAACAATTGCATCAGATTCAGGTGGAATTGGATCAGGCTACGGCTAATTTAAAAAGCTATGAACAGCAGCGTATGGCTGTAGAAAATGAAATTGTTAAGAATGAAAAATTGTTAGCCGAAGCGCAAGCTCGGTTGGCAACACGGGAAGGCGTCTTCAATAAGCGTGTCCGTGATATTTATATCAACGGTCGTCTCAGCTATTTGGAAGTTATCATTGGGGCCAAAGACTTCAGTGATTTCGCCAATCGCGTTGAAATGTTGCGACGTATTATTGATGCTGACATAAAATTAATCAGCAGCATTAAGACGGAACGTGAAGAAATTGCGCAACGGAAAGCCGAATTGGAAGCAGATCGTGCTAAAGTTGTAGAATTGGAAAACAAAGCACGTGAAACGCAAGCGGTTATTCAGAAGAAAAAAGATGAACAATCCGCTATTTTGGCACAGGCTCAAAATGATAAGGCTGTGGCTGAACAGATGCAGGCTGATTTACAGGCTTCCTCTGATGCTATTCGTGCTATGTTGCAACAGCGTGCAGCTGAACGTGCTGCCGCAGCGGCCGCCGCAGCAGCAGCGGCTCAGTCCGGTGGCGGCGGTGGCGGTAGTGATTACACTTATGTACAAGGTACAGGCCAACTTGCCTGGCCGGTATCCGGTGTTATTACGTCCGACTTCGGCTGGCGTAACCATCCTATTTTCGGACGACAAATACTTCACTCCGGTATCGATATCGGCGTTGATGAAGGCACCCCGGTACATGCTGCCGATGGTGGTACTGTCGTATTCTCCGGTTGGATGGACGGCTATGGTTATGCTGTTGTTATCGACCATGGTAACGGTATTTCCACTTTATACGGCCATAACTCTGATTTGGCCGTATCGGAAGGTCAATCTGTAAGTAAGGGCACCGTTATTGCCTATGCAGGCAGTACGGGTAACTCCACAGGTCCGCACGTTCACTTTGAAGTGCGTGTGAATGGTGATCCTGTAGATCCACAAGGGTATTTATAAGATGAATAATGAAAATACAAAGCGTCGGTGGTCGGACTCCTTAAAGTCCGGCGTCCGATTCGCCGTTAAGTTTACGCTGGCAGGCATTGTATTTATGTGGCTCGTGTTTTGGTATATTTCCGGCTCCCCAATAGGCGCTGTGAAGTTCTTTTTCACATATTTTGTGGCCAGTCATTTCTATATGGACCCGGTTTCGAAACAATCTTTATTTGAAGGCTCTTTGGCCGGTATGATTGATTCGCTGGGGGAACCGCATAGTCAATATCTTAATGAAAAAGAATATAATGATATTTATATGCAAACATCGGCCAGCTACATCGGAGTCGGTATTGTACTCGGCAGGATAAGGACGGCCTGATGAAAGTGGCCAGTGCTATTGAAGGCCAGCCTGCTGCGGAGGCCGGCGTTAAATCCGGTGATATCATTGTAGAGATTGACGGGGTTAATACATCTACTTTAACCATGGAACAGGCATCCAAGATGATTCGTGGTGAAGAAGGTACCAATGTTACGATTACTATAATGCGCGGTAATGAAGTTAAAGATATTACCATTACGCGCAAACAAATTACATTGCCAACGGTTAAGGGCAAAATGTTGGATGACCATATTGGCTATATCCGCATCAGTCAGTTTGCGGAGCCAACCGGTCCTGATTTTGCCAAAACCTATAATGAATTAAAAGAAAAGGGCATGACAAAACTTGTCCTCGATTTGCGCGACAATCCGGGCGGTTTATTGACGACTGCTCAGGAAGTAGCCAATTATATTTTGCCGGCCGGTCCGATTGTTACGATTCAGGATCGTTCCGGTCGTATAGAGTCTTATGACTCAGAAGGTTTGGAGCCTACCATTCCTATGGTTGTGCTTATTAATCAAGGTTCTGCGAGTGCCTCGGAAATTATTGCCGGTGCGGTGCAGGATGAAAAAGTAGGTACCATTGTGGGTACTAACAGTTATGGTAAGGGAACGGTTCAAACTATTTTGGGTGTTCCCGGCGATGAAGGCATTAAGATTACGATTGCCAAATATCATACGCCAAATGATCGGGTAATCGACGGTACAGGCATTAAGCCAGATGTGGAAGTTGAATTACCGGACAATGCACAATCTGAAAGTGATGATACACAACTTCAGAAAGCATTGGAAATTTTAAAGACAAAATAATAGTGAGGCGGTAGCTATTTTGAGTTACCGCCCATATTACTATCAGAAAAGGATGAAAACTATGTTTATCGATCGTGCACGAATTTTTGTGAAAGCCGGTGACGGCGGCAACGGGATGAGTAGTTTCCGACGCGAAAAGTATGTTCCTAACGGCGGCCCAAACGGCGGTGATGGCGGTAAAGGAGCAGACATCATTTTAAAAGCGGACAGAAATATCAACACTCTCGTTGATTTCAGATATAAAAGACAATTTAAGGGACCGGCCGGTGAAGGTGGTCAGAGCAGTAATAAATACGGCAAAGGTGCCGATAATATGATTATTCCGGTGCCACTCGGTACGACTGTTAAAGATGAAGAAAGCGGTAAATTAATGGCCGACCTTATCGAAGACGGTCAGACCTATGTGGTAGCCAAAGGCGGCCGTGGCGGTCGCGGCAATGCGCACTTCCATACCAGTGCCAATCGTGCGCCGACGTTTGCGGAAAAAGGCGAACCGGGCGAAGAACGTTGGCTCCAATTGGAACTTAAAGTGTTGGCCGATGTAGGTTTATTGGGGTATCCGAGTGTAGGTAAATCCAGTATTATTCGCAAAGTATCTTCCGCAAAACCGGAAGTGGCGGCATATCATTTTACGACGTTAACACCGGTTCTCGGTGTTGTGTCCGTCGGTGAAGGTCAAAGTTTTGTTATGGCGGATATTCCGGGCCTTATTGAAGGGGCCAGTGAAGGGGTAGCCTTGGGCATTCCTTCTTGCGCCATGTGGAACGCAGTAATATCCTCATCCATGTACTCGATGTATCGGGCATGGAAGGCCGCGATCCGATTGAAGATTTCCACACGATTAATAAGGAATTGGCCAAATATAGTGAAAAGTTGAGCAAAAAACCTCAATTAATCGCATTAAATAAAATTGACATGTTGCAAGACGAAGAAACATTACCTCGTGTTTCAGCGTATTTTAAAGAACAGGGGTATGAAGTATTCCCGGTAAATGCGTTAACCGGTGAAGGCTTGCCTGATTTGGTAAATCGTGCCTGGTACTACGTAGAAAACTATGTACCGGAACCGGAAGCAGTCGATGATACCGTGTTATACGAAGCTAAACCGGATACAGACTTTACTATTACCCGTGGTGACGATGCATCCTTCATTATCAGTGGTGCTCGTATTGAAAAATTAGTAGCCATGACAAACTTAGAAGATGAACAGGCTCTTCGTCGTTTCCAAAAAATTTGGTCCTATATGGATTTAGATAGAAAATTGAAAGAACGTGGCTGTAAGGACGGCGACGAAGTGGTAATCGGTGATCAACGCTTTACTTTCCACGATTTATAAGGAAGGACTAGTAGACTATGACAGGTAAACAAAAACGATTTTTGCGTGCATTAGCCAGTACCATGCCGGCTGTAGTTATGATCGGTAAAGGCGGCTTGGAAGATGCTGTTATTGACAGTGCTCGTGCGGCCATTACGGCAAGAGAACTTATTAAAGTTAAAGTGTTAAATAATGCCCCTGTGGACCCTGCAGAAACATTTGAAGAATTAGCCGATATGTTGGGTGCCGAATTGGTACAGGTTATCGGTCACAACGGTGTTTTATACAAAGCCAAAAAAGACCCCAAAATCATATTGCCCCGTTAGTCAGCCGAATTAATTCGCTTAATGCGTTAGTTTAGCTGACTTCCGGAAACGTTAAAAGGTAATCTGATGATGAGGAGATATAATTATGAGCGAAAGAGAGTCTACTGTTAAAGTCGTAACAAATGAACATTCCCGTGACGTATTGGCCAAGGCTAAGCGTATCGTCGTTAAAGTGGGTACCAGTACCTTAACCTATGACACGGGACGGCTTAATTTGCGCCGAATCGAATCGATTGTAAAGCAATTGGCTGATTTGGCCAATCAAGGGAAGGAAATTATTTTAGTCAGTTCCGGTGCCGTAGGTGCCGGGTTGGCTCCTTTGGGGGTTAAAGAAAAACCAAAAGACCTTGTCATGAAACAGGCTGCTGCTCCGTGGGGCAAGGGGTTTTACTCCATATGTATGAAAAGCTATTTCGTGAATACGGCCATACGGTAGGTCAGATTCTTCTGACTCGCGAAGACAGTATGAATCGCTCTCGTTATATCAACTTGCGCAATACTTTATATGCGTTGATTTCTTTAGGCGTGATTCCTATCATTAATGAAAATGACGTAGTGTCTATTGATGAAGTTAAAATCGGTGATAATGATACCCTGTCGGCTGTTATTGCAAGTACAGTTGAGGCCGATTTGTTGATTATTTTATCTGATATTGAAGGTTTGTATACGGCTAATCCGCAAACGAATCCGGATGCCGAATTAATACATGAAGTAGACGTTATTACGCCTCATATTTATGAAATAGCCGGTGGTGCTGGTACATCACGCGGTACGGGTGGCATGTATACTAAAATTCAAGCCGCCAATATTGCCGTTAATTCCGGTGTGCACATGGTTATCGCTTCCGGTGAACGCAATGATTCTATCGAAGTGATTGCCGCCGGCGGTTTACGAGGCACCCATTTTGTGGCGCGTGATTCGAAACCGCATATGAAAAAACGCTGGGTAGCCTTCGGCAAGCGGCTTAAAGGTTCGGTTACTGTCGATAAGGGCTGTGCTGATGCTTTACTTAAAAAAGGCTCCAGTTTATTGCCGGTTGGTATTACGGCAGTAAGCGGTGAGTTTCATGAAGGGGAAACCATTAGTATCCTGTTTAATGACGAAGAAATTGCCCGTGGTATGGTAAACTTCTCATCAGCGGATCTTGATCAAATTAAAGGTTGCAATTCCCATGAAATTACGTCTATTCTTAAGATAGACAGTGCTCATACGGAAGTCATTCATCGTGATAATTTAGTAATCCTCAGATAGGAGTCTTAATATGACAGAGTACGCAACATATTTTGAAACTATGGGCCGTAAGGCTCGGGCCGCATCGACGGCTATGCAATTGGCCGATACGGCGGTAAAAAATAAATTATTGCAGACCGTGGCTGATGTATTGGTAGCTCATATTCCGGCCATTTTAGATGCCAATGAAAAAGATATGGCACAGGCCGGCGATTATAATTTACCGCAAATTATGTATGATCGATTGCGTCTTACTAAGGAGCGCATCGAGCAGATGGCTCTTGGGGTACGTGAGCTTGTTGATTTAGAAGACCCTATCGGTGAAGTTATGGAGTCGTCTACCCGTCCCAATGGCATGGAAATTACGAAAGTACGGGTACCATTGGGGGTTATTGCTATGTTTTACGAAGCAAGACCAAATGTAACTGTTGATGCAGCGGCTCTATGTATGAAAACAGGCAATGCGGTTATTTTACGGGGCGGTAAAGAAGCATTTCACACTAATGAATGCTTGGTAAATTTATTGCGTGACGCATTGACCGAAGTTAATTTACCGGCCGATGCGGTAGAATTGGTAACCGTCACCGATCGTGCGGCCGTATCTGATTTATTGCGCCAACGTGAATACATTGATGTAGTAATACCTCGTGGCGGTGCGGGCCTTATTAAACGAATTGTAGAAGAAAGCCGCATTCCGGTTATTGAAACGGGGAGCGGTGTCGTTCATGTATATGTGGATAAAGATTGTGACGAAGCTAAAATTGTACCGATTGTAGTCAATGCTAAAGTACAGCGGCCATCCGTATGCAATTCCGCGGAACGTTACTTATTCACGAAGCGGTGGCACCTAAATTGTTGCCGATTATTGCGGATGCTTTAATGGCCAAACAGGTGGAACTTCGCGGTGATGAAGCTTCGCGGGCTATCGTTAAAGATATTAAAGCTGCTGAAGAATCGGCATGGTCAACGGAATATAACGATTTAATTATGAATGTAAAAGTAGTGCCTTCCGTGGAGGCTGCCATTGCTCATATTAATCACTACGGGACGAAACATTCGGAATGTATTATTACGGAAAATAAAGAGGCGGCACAGGCCTTTTTACAACAAGTAGATGCATCTACCGTGTATGTAAATGTTTCCACCCGTTTTACGGATGGCTTTGAGTTTGGCTTAGGAGCCGAAATCGGTATCAGCACTCAGAAACTACATGCGCGCGGGCCTATGGGGCTCTTGGCGCTTACTTCGTATAAATATTATGTGCAAGGAGATGGCCAAATTCGTTCATGATAAAGTGGCTCAATATGGTACGAGCTTATGGCTCCTACTTAAAAACACCTAAGGGACGCTATGAATGGCTATCCTATATTAAAGCAATAATACTGTGGCTTGTAATATCATTGTTAATTATGGGGATAATGTACTGCTTATGAAACTTACAGGAAGAATCGGCATCATCGGAGGTACCTTTAATCCAATTCATTTAGGCCATTTGATGATAGCGGAAATGGCGCAGGAAACCTATGAACTTGACCGCGTTATTTTTGTACCGGCGTATCATCCGCCTCACAAACATGAAGACGTGATTGATGCAAAATATCGCTATGAGATGACGGCGGCGGCTGTTATGGACAATCCTAAATTTACTATTTCCGACGTTGAATTTAAACGGGAAGGGCCGTCTTATACGGTAGATACGATAAAGTACTTCCGCGCCCAATATGGTGAGGATAAGGAATACTATTTCATAGCCGGTACAGATACCATTCAAGACTTACCCAATTGGAAATATATTGACGAACTGCTCGGTTTATGCCATTTTATAGGAGCTGTAAGACCGGATGGTTCGGCGGCTATTGAAAAGATTATTGAATATTTTGGTGATTTAGGTCGTGACCGTATTCATTTGCTGGAAGTGCCGCTCATGCAGCTGTCGGCTACCGATTTACGTCAAAGATTACGCACCAAGCGCAGTGTTCGGTACATGATTCCTAAAGCTGTAGTTCAGTATATTGCACAACATGATATTTATAAAAAGTGAGGCAACAAATACTATGTTTGAAGAAATTATTAATGATTTACAGATGCGACTTAGTCCTAAACGTTTCGCCCATACTTTAGGCGTGGCGAGAGCTGCTGTAGGATTGGCTCAACGATATGGTGCCGATCCGGAAGAAGCGTATATTGCCGGTCTTTTGCATGATTGTGCTAAAGAATTGCCTTTATCGGAAATGCAGCGTTTGGTAGATGAGGCGGACATCAAAGTGGACATGGATATGTATGTAAACGGTGCGCTATTGCATGGTGTAAGTGGTGCCGTTATGGCCCATGATCGCTATGGTATTATTGACGGTTATATTCTTGATGCCATTCGTTATCATACGACGGGCCGCGTAGGTATGACGCAATTGGATAAAATTATTTTTCTAGCCGATTATGTGGAAGAAACCCGTGATTTTCCGGGGGTAGACTATTTACGCAGTCTGGCCTTGGAAGATTTGGATGAAGCGGTGTTGGCCGGTTATGATACGACAATTCGCCATTTGCTGGATCAAGAGTTGAGTATTTATTTTAAAACCATTTTAGGCCGTAATGATATGGTACGGCGTATTCATAATCGATAGGGTGCGTGTAGTATGGAAGAAGAAGTGCGTAAAAGACCGACTCGGCGAGTGCGGCGAAAACCCAAAGTACGCTGGGGACGGGTCATCTTAGCTTTGGTAATACTCATAGTCCTGGTAGGCGGTATCGGTTTTGGTTTATGGCGCGGTTATCAGGCAGCGGTAAGTTATTTTGGCGGGTCAGCTACGACCGAGACAACAACGACGGCCGATGTGGCACCACCGTCAGAGCCAAATCAAGTATCGACAATTCCTTTAGAACAAAAGTCGCTGGATAAGCCGATTTATATTTTATTGGTAGGTAAAGATAGCAATAATCCGGCACAAGGGGATGCTCTCTTTTTACTATCCGTAAATGAACAACAAAAAAATATTGATGTAATCGGCATCCCGTCCAATACAAAAATTTACAGCCGTGACAATAAGTCCGTATCTATGATCAATACCATGTACAGCAGCGGTAATATTGAACTTACTAAGGCCGTGGTGGAAGATTTATTCCATATTCCCATTCCTTATTATGTGGTGGTCGATGAGGCGGCTTTTAAAGATACCCTTGATGTACTGGGTTCTCAAGATATGTATGTGGAAAAAGAAATGGTACATATTGACGACGCTACAGATACAGCCGATGTCAATTTGGCACGTGGGTATCAAACATTGGATGCGGATAAAGCATATCAATATGTGCGCTTTGTGGACGCCGATAAAAATGCATTTAGTCGTACCCAGCGTCAAGAGCGGTTTTTAAAACAACTATTGAGTTCTCAGGAAGACACCTTTACTATTTCCCGCATGTGGCATGTGTGGCGCCTCTGGAGCATTATGATTCTAATATCAGTACGACTGACGCGGTTAAATTGGTTATGAGTTTGGGCAGTCTTACCGGTAATAATATACAGTACTATATTTTACCGGGCACCAGGGAAGTGCTTAACGGTGAAATATTCTGGACTTACGACCCGGTAGAAGCCCAGCAATTATTGGGCATTACCTTAGGCAATGCGCCGATTGAAGGCGGTGGCGACGGGACAACCGATGATTCGAAAAATACTTCGGCCGGTAACGCCAAAGAAGGATAAATATTAATTTACTATGTTACAAACAGTATTATAATTGTTAAAATAATTATAGGGGTTGTAACGGTTAGTCGTGACAATATATTGTATTTATTTTTATAGTTTATTGTTGGCGATGATTATAAAAAGGAGATTTCATGAAAGAGAAACAAGAAATTAAAGACGTGGCATTAGCATTGGCACAAGCAGGTTTTGACAAAAAAGGTACAGACATTGCCATTTTGGATTTGGAAGGTTTATCCAGCTTAGCGGATTATTTCGTATTGGTGAGTGCGTCCAACGTAAAACAGGCACAGAGTATTGCCGATGAAATTGAAGATAAAGGTGCAGAAGTAGGCGCTACCGTGCTTCATCGTGAAGGTTATCACGAAGGCGAATGGATTCTTTTGGACTTCGGCGACATTATCTGTCATGTTTTCGGCGGGCAGGAAACACGCTCATTCTACGGCTTGGAACAGCTTTGGAATGATGCGGCTCGCGTAGAATTTACAGGGGCTTAATATGGCAACACAATTATCTGAAAACACATTAGCCACGCTGAAAGTGTTACGTCAAAGCGACCAAGGTTCGTTCTTGGATGGTGGTACGGGTAATACGAATGATGACATTTACTTCATAAGGATCAACAGACCGCACCGGTGAAAATCGGCGATGAAGTACCGGTATTCTTGTACAAAGATCCGAAAGGTCGTCTCACCGCCAGTATGCGTTTGCCGGCCATTAAAGAAGGCCAAATCGGCTATGTGGAAGTCATTAATAAGACACAATTCGGCGTTTTCGTCGAAGTGGGTACCGAACGCGGTATATTTATGCCACACGCGGAAATGCGCGGTCGTCCCCAATTAGGCGAGAAAGTCTGGGTTCGTTTATATACGGATAAGTCCGGTCGTTTAGCTGTTTCTATGGATGTGGATGACGCCATGCGCCGTGCCTCCAAACCGGCCACAGAGGCTCAAGTGGGGCAAATGGTGCGCGGTGCAATCTATAACTTCACCTCCGACGGGGCATTTTTTATAACGCCGGAACGATGGATTGCGTTCATTCATAACAGTGAAATGACACATCATTTGAAGGTGGGCGAATTGATCGATGCTCGCGTTACCTATAAGCGTGATGACGGACGTGTTAACGTATCCATGCGTCCTGTAAAAGAAACGGCTTTGACCATTGATGGCGAAGTGTTATTGGAATATTTATATCAGCGTAATGGTCGTATGCCATACAGTGACAAATCATCGTCTGATATTATTAAAGCAAAATTCGGTTTCAGTAAAGCAGCCTTTAAACGTGCTGTAGGTCATTTAATGAAAGAAGGTAAGGTTATTCAGGAAGAAGGCTGGACCTTATTGACCGAAACGGGTAAAACAGCGGCTGAGGAACTTGTGAAAAGTAAGACAAACGGTGACGCACCCCAAAGTGCAGGTGTAACCGAAGCGTCTGACACAGGTAAGGAAGCCAAAGAGGATACTCGTAAGGCGTAGTGACGGCAAATAGAAGGCGTAATCAATTACGCCTTTCTTTGCATTTACCGACATATTGAATTTGAGGGTTGATTAATTATGAAAATTATTGTGGTAGGCGCCGGTAAGGTTGGCTATTCCGTAGCACAGCGCCTCGTGCAAGATGAACATGATGTATATATTATTGAAAAATCGGCAGAGCGCATCCGTAATCTGGAGAACAGCTAGATGTAAGTCTCGTTCAAGGTAACGGCAGCAGTTTACAATTACTTAAAGAAATCGGTATGGATGATGTGGGTATGCTCATCGCCGTTACGGATTCCGATGAAGTAAATATGCTGGCTTGTTCGGTGGCAAAAATCGGCGGGATTCCTCGTACTATAGCTCGTGTTCGTGATAATGATTACTTGAGAGAAGAAAACCGCGAGTTACAGGAACAATTAGGGGTTGATTTATTTATTAATCCGGAGATGGTATCGGCTCAAGAAATTGTGCAGGTATTACAGACTCCGGCAGCTCTTGATGTGGAGGATTTTGCCAGTGGGGCTGTCCGTCTCATGGAATTTAAGATGCATGAAGACGTTCCTTATATTAACCAACGTTTGCGGGATATTCAATTTCCGGAAGGTGTTATTATTGTAGGCATTCTCCGGAACGGCGAAATGACTATTCCTCATGGGGAAAGTCGTCTGTTGAATATGGATAAAGTATTCTTCTTGGGGGCGAAAGACGCTATTTTGAAAATAGCCGAAGAATTCCACGAAGAAGCCATGATGGAGCAAACCAAGCGTATTCTATTGATTGGGGCCGGCCTTATCGGTCGCAATTTAGCGGTTCTCCTCGATCGAGCCGGTTACATGGTTAAAGTTATCGAAAAAGACATGGAGCGCTGTGAGCTGCTGGCCTCTATGGTAGAGAATGCCATGGTTATCAATGGTGACGGCACAGATATGAATTTATTGGAAGCGGAAGAAATTTCCGATTGTGATGCTATTATCTGCCTTACTGATGATGATAAATTGAATCTGCTGGTAGCATTATTGGGCAAACATTTAGGTGTGCCAAAGACAATTGTGCGCGTTGGTCGACCGGAATATATTGTCCTTATGGAACAAGTGGGGATTGATATTGTATTTTCGCCGCGCCTATTGACATCCGGCGAGATTTTACGTATGGTACGACGCGGTGAAAATGTAGTGAGCATTTCCACCTTTGAAGGCTCCAAAGCAGAAGCCGTGGAAGTGGTATTGAGTCCGGTATCGCCGCTTGTGGGTTGTGCTTTGAAAGACTTGAAGCTCCCCGGTAAAGCTTGGTAGGTGCTGTTGTACGTGATGGTTCCACTATCGTGCCGACAGGTAATACGGTGCTTTTGCCAATGACCATATTGTTTTCTTTACGTTGCCGAATCATGTTAATAAACTATTAACGTATTTGAAGCCGGTTTAATCGAGGTGTCCTATGCGTATACAGATTGTCATGCGATTAGTGGGGCAGTTAATCCTCATTGTTGCAGGAATTATGTGGGTTCCGTTCATTTACGGTTTGACGGTTGGTGAGTCATATTTTTCTTTTATCGGCGCCTCCATTATGGCGGCTGTAACGGGCAGTTTATTGTATTATTACGGGCAGCCGAGTACAAGTTACAGTTTGCGCGACGGTTTTTTGACCGTTAGTTCTATCTGGATTTTGGTATCCTTTTTTGCCTCTTTTCCGTTTTACTTCGGCGGCGTTTTGCCAACATTTATAGATTCTTTATTTGAGTCGGTATCGGGGATAACGGCTACCGGTGCGTCTGTGGTGGAAGAGTTGGACAGCTTACCCAAAAGTTTTGTGCTGTGGCGCAGCTCACTCATTGGCTTGGCGGTATGGGGATTGTCGTATTGGTGCTGGCCTTCCTTAAGAACTTAGGGGCTGATTCGGCTCATTTGTTCAACGCTGAAGCTTCGGTACCGCGTCCCGGTGTGGTATTGCCGCGCATTCGTTCTATGGCTTTTAAATTATG
>ENA-OQIC01000202-OQIC01000202.1-human-gut-metagenome-genome-assembly--contig:-NODE-202-length-27581-cov-2.491367_pt1 | contig 27581 bp, 22 predicted proteins | sample MGYA00242572_ERZ504736 | MGnify/ENA primary metagenome ERZ504736 (study PRJEB26092, sample SAMD00036201) | human gut metagenome | host: Homo sapiens | study: EMG produced TPA metagenomics assembly of...
GATTGGACATATGCACATTTCCCGGACCGGGAATACGGAGAATGGTACGGGTATCTGCATCGCGACGGCAGTGTGGCCCAGCCCGCCAAGGGGAATATCTTCAAAGGGCCTTTTCATATTCCCAGAATGATGATTAAGGGCCATGTTCTGTGTAACGAGATCTTATCCGGTCTGTCCGGTACGGAAAATATAAAATTGTAATTGGACATAATGAAAAACAACAGAATATATCCCTGGATATTGGTTGGTTTGCTTTGGGGAGTGGCCCTTCTCAATTATATGGACCGCCAGATGCTTTCCACCATGAAAGAAGCCATGCAAGTGGATATCTCGGCGCTTGAGTCTGCGGAGAACTTTGGTCGTCTGATGGCGGTCTTTCTTTGGATTTACGGATTCATGAGTCCTGTTGCGGGCATGATCGCTGATCGTCTTAATCGCAAATGGTTGATTGTAGGCAGTTTGTTTGTCTGGTCAGCGGTTACTTATGGAATGGGATACGCTGAAACGTTCACACAGCTTTATTGGTTGCGTGCTGTAATGGGGATCAGTGAGGCTTTGTATATACCGGCCGGCCTTTCCCTAATAGCGGATTGGCACCAGGGAAAGTCACGTTCGCTAGCCGTGGGTATTCATATGACGGGCCTTTATACCGGTCAGGCTATCGGGGGATTCGGGGCCACCGTGTCTGCCGTCTATTCCTGGCATGCCACTTTTCATGGCTTCGGAATTATTGGGATCATATACGCAGTCGTTCTGATCCTTTTTCTTCGTGAGAACAAGGGGACAGGCACGGCAGAGCAGGTGTGTCGCGAAGGGGTGAAAGCACCTTCCCCGTCTATCTTCAAAGGAATGTCGCTGTTATTCTGCAATATCGCCTTTTGGGTGATTCTGTTCTATTTTGCGGTGCCCTCCTGCCTAGCTGGGCTACTAAAAATTGGCTTCCGACCCTGTTCTCTGACAGTTTGGATATGCCTATGTCCGAAGCCGGTCCGTTGTCCACGATCACAATAGCGCTCTCCTCTTTTCTCGGAGTAATTGCCGGAGGGATACTGTCTGACCGTTGGGTCCTAAAAAATATTCGTGGTCGTGTGTATACAGGGGCTATTGGATTGGGGTTAACGATCCCTGCCTTGCTATTGTTGGGGTTCGCTCATAGTGTTTTCGGTGTGGTCGGGGCAGGTCTGCTGTTCGGTCTGGGGTTCGGCATCTTTGATGCAAACAATATGCCTATTCTTTGCCAGTTTGTTCCTTCCGGATACCGTGCTACAGCCTATGGAATCATGAATATGACAGGCGTCTTCGCCGGAGCGGCCGTGACCCATGTGTTGGGGCGGTGGACTGACAGGGGAATCTGGGATTTGGGTTCGCCATACTTGGTGTCGGTGTTTTATGTGCCCTTGTCCTGCAGCTTTATTTCCTAAGGCCCCAAACGGATAACATGGAGTAGTATGAGTTTTGCGGAGTCTGTCTCTGCTCGGAAATATATCATGATTTTACGAATTGGCCAGGAAAGATCTTTGTCGCTCCGTTTAATAAAGTGTTTATGTGGAATTATCAGAAAAATATACTTGTTTGTATGATTGCAGGTTTAGGTTTGTCAACTTGTACCCCGTCAGATGTTAGTATTCCCGGGGCTGCAACAATTGATGTCATGAACGGTTTTCCCGATGGAGAATCCGGATATGCTTTGGGAGTATCCGGTTGCTATGCCGGAAAGTTAGGAGATTTCTTGTTAATGGCCGGCGGATGCAATTTCCCGGATAAACCGGTTTCGGAAGGGGGGATCAAGCATTATTATAAGGCATTTATATAGCCCGGGTGGATGACTCTTCTTCCTTGCGTTGGGTGAAGGCTGGAGAACTTCCTATGGAGGCGGCCTATGGAGCTACGGTATCCTTGCCGGATAGGCTTATTTTTATTGGAGGAAGCAACTCTTCCGACCGGTTTTCTTCCGTACTTTCCTTTTCTTTTGATTGCATGAAGGATTCAGGTTGATATGTGAGACTTTGCCTCCGCTTCCTCATGCGGTTGATAATATGTCGGCAACCCTATTGGGCGATACATTGTATGTCCTGGGTGGGAATAGGAACGGGATTCCTTCCAGTTCCATGTTCTCTCTTTGCTTGGACAATTATTCTGCAGGATGGACAGAGGTTCCTTTTCCCGGGAGGCCACGTGTGCAGCCTGTGTGTTCCTCTCTGCTTGGCAAATTGTATGTTTTCGGTGGATTTACCTCCGGAGGGGATGCGTCTGTTTCAACAGATGGATTATGTTACCATCCTGAATCTGGACAATGGCAGGTGGTTAAGGCACCTCTCACCACAAAAGGTGAACCTCTCACATTGACGGGCGGTGCCTCGGTTCTCCTATGGGGATGTTCTGCTTATATGTGCAGGCGGGGTTAATCGGGATATTTTTGAGGATGCCATCAGTGCCCGTTATCAGATGGTTCGTGAATCAGAGTATCTCCTACAGCCTATAGAATGGTATCGTTTTAATGATCAGCTGCTGGCGTATAACGTACGGTCGGGTGAGTGGATACGGATTGGTGTCCCTTCTCCGATGCTGGCTCGGGCCGGTTCCTCATTGGTTGTATTTGGAGATATTTTGTTCTATATTGGGGGAGAGCTTAAGCCCGGCGTGAGAACTCCTGGTATCTGCCGTATATCTCTTCAAAAATAACAGCGGAATTGAAGATGTAAGCTTGGGCCCTTTCATTCTGTTTTGTGGTTCTTTTTTTGATGGAATTTTCATGTTCTGGATGTTGGATGAGTTTTTTAAATGATTTCTGACTCTTTTTTATTTTATGCAGATTTTCTTTGCATCCATAAATTAACCTACAAATTTAATTGATATGTGTTTATTTGTATCTTCATGAACTGTGACTTTTGGGGATCTGAATCCCCCTTTATTACAAAATTAATTTTTAATGAAAAACATCAAATTGCATGAAAAAGAATTTTATTTTTAATTTATTTTCCTTTTGTGCTCCATTGTAGCTGTAGCACAGAAGAAGAGTATTACGGGCATAATAACGGATACTGCGGGAGAGGCCGTTATTGGTGCCAGTATTGTGGAAGTCGGGACAACGAATGGTACGGTCTCTGACGTTGATGGCAATTTTACACTTTCTGTTTCTGAGAATGCCAGTATTCAGGTATCATTCATCGGCTTCTCTTCCCAAACCTTGAGTGTGAAGGGAAAAACAAATTTTAAGATTGTATTGAAAGAGGACAGTGAACTTTTGCAGGAAGTTGTTGTTACGGGTTATGGCGGTAAGGTATCACGATCCAAACTTACGAATTCCATTTCGACAGTCAATCCCCAGATGTTGGACAAGTATATACACCAATCCCTCTCAGGCCTTGTCAGGCTCTGTTCCCGGTTTGAAGGTCTCTCTCACCTCGGGGAATCCAACCTCGTCTCCTAAAATTATATTACGTGGTGGTACAAATTTCGATGGTTCCGGGGGGCCCTTGGTGGTAGTGGACGGGCAGCTTCGTGATAATTTTGATGATATCAATCCTCAGGATATTGCATCTATGGATGTGCTGAAGGATGCCGGGGCTACAGCCATCTACGGCGCCCGTGCAAGTAATGGTGTCATTTTGATTACGACAAAGTCAGGCAAGGCAGGACATCGGGAAATAAACTTTAGGGCCAATGTGGGGCTTGGTTACGTTAATAATCCCTATGATTTTCTGGGCGCGGAAGACTATATTATAGCCTTCGTACCGCCTATAAAAATACCCCGTGGGCACCTCAGGCGAGTTTGACAGGTTCCACTGCCTTGGGTACGGGAAATCAGATTGGACCGAAAATGGTATGGAACATTATGGGAAAAACAGATGCAAACGCCTACCTTTTGGATAAGGGATGGCGTGAAATGCCGGACCCCTTGGATCCTTCCAAAACAATCATATACAAAGAGACAAAGCCGGAGGAGTATAATCTTCGTAACCCGGTAGTTACGCAGGATTATACAGTCAGTATGTCCGGTGGTAATGATAGGGGTACTTATTATGCTAGTTTGGGCTATAATGATTCCCCAGGAGCTCCTATCACTACCGAGTATACACGTTATAATTTCACATTTAATGGTTCATACAAAATTGCGGATTGGTTGAAAACGACTTCCAATGCAACTTTCAGCCGTGCTAATTATGTATGGTTAAACAACGATTGGGGGACGGAGGCGGATTATTTTGGTCGCGTGATGAGCTCCCCCCCCACCGTCCGTTTTGAAGACGAAGACGGTAATTCGACGTTGGGTCCATCTCCGGGCGACGGTAACCAGACCTATGTTGCAAGAAGTTATGACCAGGACAATGAACGGACCAAATTGACCCTTATGCAGTCCGTGGAAGCAAATTTATTCAAAGGGTTGGTTTTGAGGGCCTCTGCCAGCTGGTATTATTTTCATACTGTAGAAGAAAATATGCGCAAGGATTATGAGACGGTTCCGGGACAATGGGATCGAACCCGTTCAACCAGTGCGAGCTATTCCCGCCAGTTCTCTCAGACTTATAATGCCGTTTTGGACTATACAACAACATTTGCCACTTCACATAATTTGAATGTTATGCTTGGTAGTGAGTTTTATGATCAGTATAATAACGGTTTCTCAGCATCCGGTTCTGGTGCCTCTACCGATGATTTTAAAAAATTAGGCTTGACCGATGCGGGTGAGGGAAAACGTTCTATAGATTCGAGTCATAGCCGTTACCGTATCCTGTCTTATTTTGGTCGTTTGAACTATGACTATGAGGGTAAATATTTATTCTCTGGAGTATTCCGTTATGACGGTTATTCTTCTTTGTTGGGTAAGAACCGGTGGGGTTTTTTTCCGGGAGTTTCCGGTGGCTGGGTTTTCACGAAAGAGGATTTTGTGAAGGAGTCACTTCCTTTCCTTTATTATGGAAAGCTGAGGGCTAGTTACGGTTTGAACGGTAATGCCAGCGGAATCGGTCCATATACCCTTCAAGGTTCATATAATTCAAACAAATATCATGGTAATAACGGTTTCCTGATAGGAGCCTTACCCAATCCTTCCCTTCGTTGGGAAAAGACGGCCAGCTTTGACATAGGCTTGAATGTAGGACTTTTGGATGGACGGTTGAATCTGGATATCGATTATTACAACCGTCTGACCTCTGACAAATATGCGGACCTCACACTTCCCTCAACCACGGGATTCTCTTCTATAAGGAACAATAATGGGAAACTGCGTAATCGTGGAATTGAGCTACAGCTTTCCGGTAAAATTATGGAAACCAGGGATTTTACTTGGGACGCTTCCCTTAATATAACTTATAACAAGAATAAGATCATAGCCCTGCCCTATAACAAAGAGCCGCGCAACAGACAGGAAGGACAGCAGGTGTACACAGGACGGAAGATAGCAAATCCGGAAACAGGTGTATTCGAAGATGAGAAGGTGTGGGTCGGAGGTTTTCAGGAAGGAATGGAATATGGCGTGCTTGTCGGTTATCAGGCAGAAGGTATTTACCAAAGTATGGATGACATTCCCGGAGATTTGGTTGTAAAGTCTGGTAATGCTCAAGGTAAATATCAGTATGGTCCTGATGCCTGGAAGAGACTTTCTGCTGCCGAGCAGGCAAAAGGTGTAGAGATTAAGCCGGGAGATATGAAATGGAAGGATGTGAATGGAGATGGCATGATTGACCAGTATGATCAGGTGGTAATAGGAAATACCACTCCTCGCTGGTTTGGTGGTTTTAATACCACAATGTCCTGGAAGGGACTTAGCTTGTATGCCCGTTTTGATTTCGCGCTTGATTATTGGGTTTACGATAATCAAACCCCATGGCTCTTAGGATGTATGCAGGGGACTTACAATACGACAAAGGATGTCTTCAACACCTGGAATGAAAGCAATCCAAATGCAAAATATCCCCGTTATGTATATGGTGATCAGCTAGGAACCGCCAACTACAACCGCACCTCTACCTTGTTTGCATCCAAGGGCAACTATTTAGGTGTCAGGGAGTTGTCTCTGTCATATACTCTTCCTCAAGAATTGTCTAAAAAACTGTATATGCAGAAGTTACAATTCTCAATTACAGGACAAAATTTGGGTTATTTGACATCTGCCAGGACAGTGAGTCCGGAAATCTCCTCGGGATACCCCTTGCCACGGACCGTCATTCTTGGCGTTAATGTTACATTTTAAAAAATTGGAATAAGATGAGAAAGATAAAATTTATAAATCATATGGTGTTGTGTGTAGCTGCTATTGTTACAACTTCATGCGGGGACCTGCTCGATCTCGCCCCGATAGACAATTATGGAAGCGGCAATTTCTGGAAGACGGAGGCCCAGGTCAGTGCATATGTGGATGGGCTTCATGATGCCTTAAGAGCTAAGGCCGGGCAGCACGTCATCACTTTTGGAGAATTGAGGGGGGGCATTACAAGGATGGTGTAAGTGCAGATGGACTGACTATTTCCAATGGTGCAATTATTTTACAGAATTTATCCAGAGAGACTCCTGGAGTTAGTAAATTTGGAGATATTTATGGTTGTATAACTAATATCAATCTTTTTATTGCCCGTGTAACAGATGCCGCTTTTATGCCGGAGAATAAAAAGAATTATTATTTGGGACAGGCATATGGTCTTCGCGCCTTTTACTATTTTGATCTTTATAGGGTCTATGGTGGGGTGCCCATTCGTTTGGGTGTGGAAGTTGTCGAAGGAGAGCTTGACCCGCTCAAACTTTCTTTGGGGAGGGCTAAACCCAGTGAAGTCATGGCACAGATTAAAAAGGATCTGGACACTTCACTTCAGTATTTTGGAGAACAATCAGGTTTCGACCCATATGGACACGGCAATAAGGTATGCTGGTCAAAGGCCGCTACGGAATGTCTGGCCGGCGAGGTCTATTTATGGAATTCTAAAGTGACCATTGGTGATAACAAGGCCGATATATCAGATTTGTCAAAGGCCAAGCATTTCTTAAAAAATGTAGAGGGTAATTATGGACTCCAGTTGCAACAGGATTTTAAGCGTATATTCAGCACCGATAACGAAGGTAATAGTGAAGTGATATTGGCCGTTTCCTATATGGAGGGTGAAGCTGAAAATTCACTTCCTCGCGCATATACTTATTCCCTTGTTTCCGGGACGACCAATAAAGATAGTTACAGGGCGGATGGAAGTGATTGGAATGATGCGCTTGATATACAGAATAACGGGCAGCAGCAGTATGAGTATAAGCTCGCCCTTTATGAGAAGTTTGAGGATAGTGATTCTCGTCGTGAAGCTACATTTATGCCTTCATATCGGAAAAAGGAAAGTAGAGAATTATACATATATGGTACCCATGTATGTAAGAATTTGGGTTCTCTCAATGCTCAGGGGAACAGAGTTTATGATGGTGATTTTATTCTTTATCGTTTATCCTGGGTATATCTGGCATTAGCCGAGATTGCTAATATGGAGAGTGATAATGTAAATGTTGAGAGATATATAAATATAGTCAGAAATAGGGCGTATAAGTCTGAGACAGGTTCACATATATATAAGGCATCTGATTTTCTAACTAATGAATTAGCTATTTTACATGAAAAGGATAAGGAGTTTGTACAGGAAGGACAGCGTTGGTGGGATTTGTGCCGCATGAAAAATGCAAAGGACGGAATTCCATTAGTGTTCTGCAACGAAGGGGATATTGAAGGTAAACGAGCGGTGCTTAATCAAGAAACTGAGGCATATAAAGTTTTGTGGCCGTTGGATAATGAGATACTTAATAATGATTCGGCCTTGGAACAGACCCCCGGTTACGAAAAGCAAGAAGAATAAATGAGGGTATCCGGTTGGAGGGGAAGGTATGTCTTATTCCAACCGGATGTACTTTTCCGTGTATTTAATTATATAAATAGAGATTGTATGAAAATGAAATATTTTACTTTATTGTTTTTTTGTAGTTTATTTGTCGGATGTTCAGATGAAACCTCTACCTCTTTTGTTAACAATCAAAACCAACAGGCTAGGGATACCATTGATAATGAGGATGATAATTCGTGGGTTTTAATTTTTGCAGATGAATTTAATATCGATGGGGCCGTTGACTCCAAGAAGTGGAATTATACTCCCAGGGGAGATGTTGCTCATGCCTATTATTATAAGCCGAATGATACATCCGTTGTTTGGTGTGAAGATGGCATGTTGAATCTCAAGTTTATGAAGGATGAAACAGATCCCCGCGGATATAAATCCGGAAGTATACGCACTGATGGGGGAAATTTGATTTTACTTATGGTAAGGTAGAGGTCAAGGCCAAGTTTTCATCAGGGGACGGTTCATGGCCGGCTATATGGATGATGCCCGCCAGCTCAAAATATGGGGGATGGCCTGCAAGTGGTGAAATAGATATAATGGAGCATATAAAAGATTTAGATGTTGCTGTACAAACGGTACATACTACTGGTACGGAGCAAAAGACATATCCTTTTGGTCATTCAGGGTCTAAATTCAAGCGGGGTGAATGGAATATATGGGGAATAGAATGGAACGATAAGAAAATTGATTTTATGGTAAATGGAGAAGTTTGCGCAACCTATTATAACAAGGGTTTGGGCGCAGTACAATGGCCCTTTGATATTCCTTTCTTCTTGATATTGAATGTTGCAGGTGGAAAGGGGATGGCTGGTCCTATAAATGAGAAACATTTACCTTTTACCATGCAAGTTGATTATGTGCGGGTATATCAGTGGAAATAGATTTTGTAAAGCACGCTGGTAGAGATTGACAAGATATATTCTATGATGTGATATGATAGGTAATTTATATTTTTTATTTTTGACGTAAAAGTTTGTTTTAGGGGTGATCTCTATTGAAGGATTTGTCGGCATTGTTGTGTCGACAAGTCCTCTTCGGTATTCTTGGGAAAGACGGATAATAATATTTCTCCACTCTCCCATAATGTGTTCTTGTCCTTCAAAGAGAAAAAGTTTAATGCAATAATTGTATCTTGATGAATATTAAAAAAAGTATCTTGTTTTTATGCGCAGGCATATTCTTGATTTCGTCACTCTCGTGTAGAGAGGGCGGACATGTTGCGAAATCATATAATGCCGGCATTAATATCATTCCCACGCCCCGCTCTTTAGAAAAGCGTGAGGGAAGTTTCAAATTGTCCGATGGTGTTTCTATAGGAGCCATTACCCCTGAGGCAAAAAAGATTGCAACGTATTTTGCCGCTAAAATCAGTCTGGCAACCGGGTACGATGTCAAGGTGGAGGATAAAGGAGAAATTACTCTAGTACTGGATTCTTGTGCAACGTTCTCTCCGGAAGGCTATGCATTGGATGTGGAATCATCCCGTGTGCAGGTAACAGCGTGTTCTCCCCGGGGATTATTTTACGGGATGCAGAGTTTTCTGCAGTTGCTTCCGGCAGAAATAGAAAGTGCCGGGATCGTGCGGGATGTTGACTGGGAGCTCCTGCCGCCAATATTATCGACTCGCCACGTTTTGCATACCGCGGAATACATATGGATCCTTGCCGCCATTTTATGACGGTTGAAGAAGTGAAGAAGCAGATAGATGTTTTATCCATGTTCAAAATAAATACGATTCACTGGCATCTGACGGACGACCAGGGATGGCGTATTGAAATAAAACAATATCCAGGATTGGCGGAGATCGGCGGCAGGCGTATTGAAGGGGAAGGCGTGGAATACGGCCCCTTTTATTATACTCAGGAAGAGATCAAGGACATTGTCTCGTATGCGGCCGAGCGTTTTATCACCATTATTCCGGAATTAGAAATTCCGGGACATGAACTTGCGGCTATATCCGCCTATCCCGGGCTGTCCTGTAAGGGAGACCCCGTTACCCCTCGGAATATTTGGGGAGTGGAGGATATCGTAATGTGTCCGGGTAAGGAGAGTGTTTTACATTCCTGGAAAATGTCATTGATGAGATGGTTGCCCTTTTTCCGGGCACCTATTTCCATATTGGCGGTGATGAATGCCCCAAAGAGAGTTGGAAGTCCTGTCCCCTTTGTCAGAAGCGTATTCTGGAGGAGGGAATAAAGCCTGATGGCAAGCATACTTCAGAGCAGTTGCTGCATACTTACGTTGTGGAGCGCATAGGGAAATATTTAGCCCGATATGATAAAAAAATAATCGGTTGGGATGAGATTCTGGAAGGCAAGCCTGACTCCACGGCGACCATTATGTCATGGCGGGGTGATGCCGGCGGTATATCGGCCGCTTTATCGGGACATGATGCGATAATGTCTCCCGGTCCGAACGGCTCTATCTGGATTATTATCAGGGGACAGCAAGATTGAGCCTATAGCTATCGGCGGTTGTTCGACTTTGGAAAAAGTGTATAATTACAATCCCGTACCCGACACATTGGTGCTTATTGGGAAGGACCATCATATAATAGGGGTTCAGGCTAATAATTGGAGTGAATATTTTTATAATAATGATATCCGTGAGTATCACATGTATCCCCGTTCCTTGGCTTTGGCGGAAGTCGCCTGGACTGATGCCAAACGCAAGAATTACGTGGATTTTGAACGGCGTATCAACAACGCGTATGTCCGTCTGGACGGACATGGCGTCAATTACCACATTCCATTGCCGGAGCAGCCGGGCGGTTCTTGTGACCATATCGCTTTTACAGACAGTGTGTCTCTGGAATTTACCACGAGCCGTCCTATTAGCTTAGTTTATACGCTTGACGGTACTGAACCTGGAGTATCCTCGGAAATTTATACTTCTCCTCTTTCTTTTTATCAGAACGGTATCCTTAAGATCGCTTCGTTGCTATCCTCTGGAAAACTGAGCAAAGTGCGTACAATCCAGATAGAGAAGCAGGTACTTTTGCCTGCTGTGGATGTAGAAGGGAGTTTTCATGGGTTAAATATGGAAGTGACATACGGTATGTTTCTTAATATGCAGGAGTTTATGAAAACGGGCAAGAGTGTGGATGTCAGTACGGATATCAGAGAAACGGGGGAATTAACGTCATTCGTGCCTTCTACGAATTCTATGCGAGACGTAAGACAATATGCTGCTGTGGCCACTGGATTTATTGATATTCCTGAAAATGGTGTTTACTTTTTCTCCTCTGATCTGGAAGAGGTTTGGGTCGGCGGAAAATTACTTGTAAACAATGGTGGAGAGGTGAAACGTCATTCCCGAAATGACCGCTCCATTGCTTTGGAGAAGGGGATGCATGAGTTGAAACTCGTTTTCTTGGGGCACATCATCGGAGGATGGCCTCGAACTGGAATAACGGAGTTGTCATGCTGCGAAAGTCTGATGAGAAAAAATTCCGAAAAATAACAAGTGACATGCTTTGGAGAAAAAAGTAGAGCTTATAATCTTTTTAAAAATATAATCATATGAGACGAATTTTATATTGTTTTCTGTTTATTGCAGGCGGGGGTATTATCCATGCATCTGCCAGAGAAGAAAGAGTAGGGACAGGGGATCGGATTAAACCGGATAGTGTTTTATTTGTTGACAGTTTTGACGGTAGCTCCGTCGTGCCCGATACAGCAGTCTGGAAACTTTGTACGTATGCTAACAATGCCTGGTCACAGTGGTTTAGGGATGTGAATGGTTATGAAAACGTAAAAGTGGAGGATGGTTATTTGAAGTTGAGGGCCTGTAAGGATAACGGGACTTATAAAAATGGCGGGGTATTCTCCAAAATCGGTTTTCCCTGTGGTACACGTTTGGAAGTTAAAGCCAGATTAACCAAATTGGTTCGTGGAGGTTTTCCCGCTATCTGGCAAATGCCCATAGGAGCACCGGAATGGCCCAGAGGGGGAGAAATAGATCTTATGGAATGGGTTCAAGGAACTCCCTTGCAGATCTATCAGACAGTACATACTTATTATATAAACGGAGCAAACGGTTCTGCGGGCGTAACTAACAAGAATCCTGATAAAAACTTTGATGTGACTAAGGATCATGTATATGCAGTGGAGCGTACTGAAAAGGAAGTTATATTCTATGTCGACGGCAAAGAGACTGGAGATATGGGAATCAATACTTGGATGAGGGGAAATTACAGTATCCGTTTTGTGAATATCCCTTCAATATAATTCTGAACTTCTCGTTGGGAGGCGAATTGAATGGCAGGATGACATGGTCGGGAGAAATCTGTGATGAAGATTTGCCGGGAGAGATGTGGGTTGACTGGGTGCGTGTTGTGTCGTTAAATAATGAAAATCAGTCCGATACGGGCGATAAATAAATATCATTTGTTACAAGGCTGTTTTAAAACTGAAAGGTAATAAGTGTAAACAATATATGTGTATAATTTAATTTTATAAGATTTCATATGAAGATTTTTTGCCTTCTACTATTGTTGCTTTGCTCAATGAATTCCATGTCTCAGGAAAAAATTCCTTTCGAGATCAGGGATGGACATTTTTATCGGTATGGGGAGAAACCCCTATTCTTTCTAGAGAGATGCATTATGTCCGTATACCACACTAATATTGGCGCCACCGCTTGCAAATGATGAAAGTAATGGGCTTAATACCGTGGCAACGTATGTTTTTGGGAATCTCCACGAGGTTGAACCAATTTTTCCGAAGATGAGAATCTGGCGGAATATATAAGGATTGTCGGGGAGGAAGTGATGATGGTCATCCTTCGTCCCGGACCTTATGTTTGTGCCGAGTGGGAATTCGGCGGGTATCCTTGGTGGCTGCAGAATATACCAGGTATGGAAATAAGGAGGGATAATACGGAGTTTCTGAAATATACGAAAAAATATATTGATCGTCTGTATCAGGAAGTGGGCCCCTGCAATGTACCAAAGGTGGTCCTATCATTATGGTGCAGTGTGAAAATGAGTTTGGCTCATACGTTTCCCAGCGTAAAGATATATCGTTTGAAGAGCACCGTTCCTATAATGCAAAGATCAAAGGGCAGCTGGCTGATGCCGGATTTACCGTTCCGTTGTTCACCTCCGATGGAAGTTGGTTGTTTGAGGCGGGTGTGTGGCAGGTGCCTCCTACGGCCAATGGGGAGAGTGATATCGCTAATCTTAAAAAGGTGGTGAACCAGTATCATGGTGGCAAAGGACCGTATATGGTTGCAGAGTTTTATCCGGGCTGGCTGTCGCATTGGGGAGAACCGTTTCCTCAAGTCTCTGCCTCGGAAATCGCCCGCCAGACTGAGGCTTATCTGCAAAATGATGTTTCATTTAATTTTTATATGGTGCATGGAGGAACGAACTTTGGTTTTACCAGCGGTGCCAATTATGACAAGAAAAGGGATATACAGCCTGATTTGACCAGTTATGACTATGATGCTCCTATCAGCGAGGCCGGTTGGATCACTCCAAAATATGATTCTATACGTTCCGTCATCCAGAAATATGTGAAATATCCCATACCTACTCCTCCTGCCCCTATACCGGTTATAGAAATCTCTTCGATAAAACTGGAGAGGGTAGTTGATGCCCTGCTTCTTGCACAAAGTATACAACCAGTGAACGCCTCTACTCCTCTGACGTTCGAGCAACTTAATCAGGGATATGGTTACGTTTTGTACACCCGTCATTTCAATCAACCTATCAGTGGAATCCTTGAAATCCCAGGATTACGTGATTATGCCGTGGTTTATGTAGATGGTGAGAAAATAGGTGTTTTAAATCGCAATACCAGAACATATTCTATGGAGATAGATATCCCGTTCAATGCCACTTTACAGATTTTGGTGGAGAATATGGGACGTATCAACTATGGAAGTGAGATTGTATATAACACAAAGGGGATTATCAGTCCTGTCACTGTTGCCGGTAAAGAAATTACGGGTGGCTGGAATATGTATCGGTTACCAATGGATAAATGTCCTGTATTGACTGAATTTGGCGATAATGTCTGCAGGAACACACCTTTGCAGGCTGTTCAATTCAAGGATCGCCCGGTTATTTATGAGGGAGAATTCACATTGGATCAACCGGGAGATACCTTTATCGATATGCGTGCATGGGGAAAAGGGGTTATTTTTATAAATGGTAAACACATCGGCCGTTATTGGAAAGTGGGACCACAACAGACTCTTTACATTCCGGGTGTATGGTTAAGAAAAGGTGAAAATAAGATTGTAATTTTTGAACAGTTGAATGAGGTTTCCCAACAGAACGTCAATACGGTCCGAAAACCCGTGTTAATGAATTTAAAATAGTATTATCGATATAATGGTTGTATTTATAAGCACTGATATTTGTGCTGTTTGTGTCTAGGTTGAAAATGGATGATCGGAAAAATCTGCTGGTGGTTTCTTCCAATTGTATTAATTTATTTTGATGTTTTTAGTGTGTTCAATCAAAGAAATACGAATAGGGGGGGATTTTAGTTTTTTGATAAAGTATAACGCTGAAATAGTTTTTATCTTTTAATAAACAATCTATGAATAACATTTTAAAACAAGCGGGAGCAATTCTGTCGCTCTCGCTATTGTGTGGGATGCAGGTTTATGCGTTCCCTGACTACCCTTCCCTGAGGGGACAAATTATCGAACAGAGTGATATCTGTCAAGGAGTTGTCAAAGATGCCAATGGCGAAAGCATTATCGGCGCATCCGTACTTGTCAAAGGGACGACAAACGGCAGCATTACGGGACTTGACGGTGATTTTTCCCTTAGGAACGTAAAAAAGGGATATAATTGTTGTTTCTTATGTCGGCTATCAGAGCCAGGAAATAGCCTGGACAGGTGAACCGTTAAACATCGTTTTGAAGGAAGATGCCGAAGTCCTTGACGAGGTGGTTGTTATTGGCTATGGTGCTGTAAGAAAAGCGGATATGGCCGGTTCCGTAGCCGTGCTGGACAACAAAAATTTCAAGGACCAGCTATAACCCAGGTTGCAGACGCTCTTCAGGGGCGTGTCAGTGGCGTTCATGTTGAGAACAGCGGCGTCCCCGGGGGAAGCGTGAAAATCCGCATCCGCGGTGCTAACTCCATCAGCAAAAGCAACGACCCTTTGTATGTGGTTGACGGAATCGTCCGCGAAAGCGGTTTGGACGGTATCAATCCTGAGGACATCCGTTCGATGCAGGTTCTCAAAGATGCATCGTCCACTGCCATATACGGTTCCAGGGGTTCGAACGGGGTCGTTCTGATCACTACCAAGAGTGGTAAGGCCGGTGTGCGTGAAATTATGTTCGACGCATCAGTGGGAGTTTCCAATGTATATAAGAGATACGATATCCTTGGAGCATACGATTACGCTCTGGCGCTCAAGGAGGTCAAAGGTATTGATTTCTCAAACGAAGAGATGCAATCCTATCAGAACGGAACGGCGGGCATCGACTGGCAGGATGAGATTTTCCGTACGGGGATCACCCAGAATTACAAGTTGGCTCTTTCCAATGGTAGCGAGAAGACCCAATATTACATTTCCGCCAACTACATGAGCCAGGAAGGTGTGGTCATTGAATCGAAGAACGAGCGTTATCAGGCGAAGGCGAATCTTTCCTCACAGCTTACCGACTGGCTGCATATCACGGCTGACATCAATGCTTCCCACGGTGTGCGTCGCGGGGGATCTTTTGCCTCCGGTAAGGATAATCCGATCTGGATTGCTTTGAACTATTCGCCTACCATGACGATGATGGCCGAAAACGGGAACTATAACACCGATACTTATAATTCCATAGCTTCCAACCCGGTCGGTATCCTAAAGTTGCAGTCGGGAGAGACAATGACCAATGTTTTCAACGGACGTGTTGATTTGCGCCTTGATATAATGAAGGGGCTGACATTCACCACAACCAATGGCGTGGACTATTATGACGGGAAAAGTTATAGTTTCAGCTCCAAACGAGTGGGGACCAAGAGTGGTATGGGCAACAATGACACTTACCGCCTGATGCTGCAGAGTTCCAACAACCTGACATATACGGGTTCTTGGAACGACCATCATCTGACAGCCACGGCCGTATATGAGGTGACCTCCTCCGAAACCAGGACAATGGGTATAACCGGTAACAACCTGCTGACCGAGGGTGTGGGCTGGTGGAATGTGGGTATGGCTTCCTCTCGTGATGCAAACAATGGTTACGAGCAATGGGCGCTGATGTCGGGAGTGGCCCGTGTCATGTACAATTTTAAGGATCGTTATATGCTTACCGGAACATTTCGTGCCGACGGTTCTTCTCGCTTTGCCAAAAAGAAATGGGGGTACTTTCCTTCTATTGCCGCAGCTTGGACGTTGAGCAATGAGGATTTCATGAAGGATGTTTCCTCGGTTCAGGACATTAAACTTCGCGCCAGTTATGGTATTGTGGGTAGCCAGGCCATCAGTCCTTACGCAACCATGGGCCTTATGAGTGCTACTGCATACAATTTTGGAACCAACAGTAATTTTACCGGTTATTGGGCAAATGACATAGCAACTCCCGAGCTTACGTGGGAGAAGACCAAGCAGTTCGACCTGGGCCTGGAGTTCTCCCTGTTCGACAGGCGGCTGAATTTCAGTGTGGACTATTTCTATAAGCGTACTACAGATGCGTTGCTTAAAAGAAGTATCCCCGGATATGTCGGCGGTAACTCTTTTTGGGTGAATGACGGCGAAATCAGTAATCGTGGTATTGATTTGAGCGTGACCGCCCGGATTATGCAGAATGACCGGTTCCAATGGACCTCCACCTTGAACGGTACTTATTTGAAGAACCGCGTGGAACGCCTTTCCGGTGGTGAGAATGATTTCATCAACGGCTCCAGTCCGGCTGCCGGTATGGTTGATTATGCCACCATTATCAAGCCGGGTGAGGCCATCGGTACTTTTTGGGGATATGAATGGACCGGCTTGGATGAAAAGGGACATGACACTTACACGGATGTAGATGGAAATCAGATGATAGACGGTGGCGACCGCAAGGTCATCGGCAAGGCCAATCCCGATTTCACCCTGGGATGGAATAACTCCCTGTCTTATAAAAACTGGGATCTGAACCTGTTCTTCAACGGATCTTTCGGAGCCAAGCGTTTGAATCTTGTAAGATATACTATGGCTTCGGCCGAAGGGAATTCCCGCTTTGTAACTCTGGCAGACGCCTATCTGAAGGGATTCGACAAGATTGGCTCTTCGGCAACATACCCGAGCCTGACCGAAGGTGGAAATAATCTGCAGCCGGTTTCAACCAAATGGCTGGAGAACGCGGACTTCCTTCGTTTGGAGAATATCAGTCTTTCATACACTTTCCCCAAAAGACAACGGGATTCGCTGATTTGCGGCTTACTTTCAGCTGTCAGAACCTTTTTACAATAACCGGGTACAAGGGGATGGATCCGGCCGGTACTACCTTCTCGAACAGCAGCGTTGACGTTGACGCGGGTATTGACATGGGAGCCTATCCTTCCCCAAGAACATTCACATTCGGTCTCCGGATGAATTTTTAAATCTAAAATAGAAGAACTTATGAAAATAAAAATAATAGCAGGCACTATGGTTGCCCTGTCATTTTCACTGATGTCGTGCAGTGATTTCTTAACGGAAGATCCCAGGGGAAAACTCACTCCGGAAAACTTCTTCTCTACCCAGGATGAATTGAACATGAGCATATATGCCCTTTACCAGAAAGTCAATCTTTCACAGGTATATACGAACATGCAGCTGCCCCAGTGGCAGGGGGATGATATAACGACCAATCCGGGGAGCAACAAACAGCCTGCCGCAGAAATGGACAAGTTTGCCGCAGCAAACAACAACAAGGGTGTCAAAGATGCGTGGAACATGCATTATGCCATTGTAAAGGCTGCCAATTTGATCATACAGGGGGCCTCTAAAACACCTACCACTCAAGATGAGATAAATATCGCCCTCGGGCAGGCTAAATTCTGGAGGGCATACGCTTATTTTACCCTGGTGCGACTTTGGGGACCGCTGCCGATGAATCTGGACAATGTCAACGATGATTATACCAAACCTCTATCCCCCGTGGAAGAAGTGTATGGTCATATTGTGCAGGACCTGACCGAAGCTGAGGCCGTATTGCCTACGGGTTACAGTGGCAGCCCCCGCTTTCTGAACGGAGTGAATGTGTATGTAACCCGGCAGGCAGCCAAATCTACTTTGGCAGCAGTGTATATGGCTATGGCCGGCTGGCCGATGAACAAAACGGAATATTACGCAAAGGCTGCTGAAAAGGCGAAGGAGGTCATTGAGGGTGTGAACAGAGGTGAATACGAGTATAAGCTCGATAAGGATTACAAAGATGTGTATGCTATGAGCAATAACTATAATAATGAGACGGTGCTCGGCATAAACTATTCACCGTTCGTGGATTGGGCCCAGGATTCGGAGCTTACTTCATGTAACCAGTTTGAATCGCTGGGCGGTTGGGGAGACGCCTGGGGTGAAATTCGTTTCTGGAAGGAGTTTCCTGACGGTCCGAGAAAAGATGCGACTTATGATCCCAAGATTCGTCTGAAAGACGGAACGTTGGTTGACTGGTGGGAGTTGAAGGAGGACGGTACCCCTGTCGTTCCGGAACATCACCCCATGTTCAGTATATTCTCCGTCAACTGGGATCCTGCGTCAAAAGTGAATATCAGTGCCCCGTATGATTATACAAAACCGGCCAGTCAGAACATGTGTAATGACCATCGGCATAGAATCATTCGTTATTCGGAGGTTTTGTTGTGGTATGCGGAGGCCAAGGCCAGGACGGGGCAGACGGACGAGTTGGCATTCAAGTGTCTGAATGATGTCCGCAAGCGTGCCGGACTGGAACCGCTCACCGGACTTTCTGCAGATGACCTTGCCGAAGCGGCTTATAAGGAGCATGGTTGGGAGGTGGCAGGCTACTGGGTGGCCCTTGTCACACGCCGTGCGGACCAGTTCCGTATGAACAGACTGAAAGACACCTTTAAGGAAAGAGCGGAGAACACGGCTGTTGAAGTCGCCGACGGGATTCAGGTAAAGGAGTCTGTAGAATATACGAACAGGACATGGAGTGACAATCTGATGTATCTTCCATATCCTGATATGGATTCCCAGAAAAACCCGAATCTGGTAAGGTGATTTTTTATTTTAAGCCAGAGGGCTACCCGCCAATCACCTGTTGATTGCGGGTAGCTCCTCTGATTTTCAATGTATATTTTTTTAATATCATGCACTAAATTTTGAATTGTTTTTTCCGTGTTCTCTGCTCCTGCCTTTCCGGTCATATGTTTTCGGAAAGAAGGGTATGTGACCTGCACGTGACTTTTGACTGATAGAGAAATGGGGTGTGGAGATCGTTCCCGTGACATTATTGTTCATTCTTATGTTTTTCTCCCTTTTGGAAACTCAGGAGGTATCATTCGTGTTCCGATTAATGTCCTTTTTTTGAATAGTCATTTGTGACCTGTTTCCGGCATGGCAGTGCTGGGAATTATTGACAAAGGTATAACAAGTACACATTCGATTCCTAGTAATAACGGATTGAGATCACGAACATTCTGAAGTGGCAGGAGGCCGACAGTATGCTTTTTGATTTCTACCCTTTAATAATGAATCCTACTGTACTACTGTAAAAAATAGGGTATTAATATACATCTTTTTTGGAAACGATCTGGAAAGTATACTACGCAAGGGGCACGGTGGAATTCCGTAAGGACTGCGAGTGGAAGGGAGTGGTCTGCCAACTCGATATTTGTCCTTATTGCCATCGCACCCTAGCCTGAACACATTATCTAAACAGCTATATTTGCAAATTGGAATGTGACCGTAAGTATTATAAGGCAAAGCAGGGAGATAGGCTGGAGCTGAGCAGCAACCCGATATCTCGCATGACCGAGATAAACAACTAAAGTGAAAGGCAATGAATATTCTCATCCTAAATACTATTATAAACAACCTACAAAAGAATAATCGTATGAATGACAAGAAAATGACAAAAAGTATGATTCTGAAAGGCGTGACAGCGGCAATTTGCATCACGGCAATACTACTTGCAGGCTGCTCCACTGTCTATGAGGAAAGATGGTATACAATAACATCGAAATTCCTTTCAAGAATGATTTCCCTACGGACACTGTGACTTACGACAAGCTGCGAGCAGAACATACCCGAATCCTCCTGAACCTGAGCGATCCTTCATCAAAAATCGTGAACAAGGCAGACTGCACTTTCCGTACAGACCAACTTGTTACCGTAACAGGGGCGGAAGAGGACGACTTGCTCCGCATCACCAGCTGGTCGGCAAAGACTATTCATAAAGTGAGTCTGGAGATGTATATACCTGAGGCCGAGGAATATTTGCCTGTGGCTTACCTCGACTCTATTCCTGCGTTCTCCAGTTTCGAATTCAAGCCCTCGTTCGTGGGTAAGAGGAGCGTGTGTCGCACGATGGATGGGGGCTTCGTGAGTTTAGAATGTCCTCACCTTGACATGGAACGGATGAAGGTGCGCCTAGTGAGCGACGACGAACATCTCGAGAAGCTGTCAAAGATAGATGCTAAATGGACATGCAGTTTTTCTAACTACAGCTGGACACCTACCGCTGGAGATAACTGTCCCTACCGAGAACTGCGTCCCATCTACGCCCGCGAGTGGGTGGTGATTGTGACTAACTACGCCTATATGATGACTACACTCGAATATAATTATGTGATGTCCCACTTCAGAGAGGTGATGGGCGGCGATCTGTGCGATAACGACAGAAATCTGTTCAATGCTGAAAAATACCAGACGGAGAAGGAACGCTTCAAATCAGAAAAGACATTCCGCTTGGGACAGAGCAGTCCAGCCTATGGCGGACTGGGAGGTGGATACATTTGGGCAGTGACAGACTGGAATTTCTACGGGCACTACGCCTCGTTCAGCGGCTGGGAATCCATTGCACACGAGTTTATGCACTGCATGGGCTACTCTCACAACAGTAACATGACTTATGCTGCCAATAACGGTGAAGGGGTGAACGTGGGCTGGACAGAGTTTATCTGGCAACTGCACCTGTGGCTGAGCTACAAGGGTGACCTGCCCTATCCCAACCGCAATCTGTTGGGTTTCCATAAGCCAGAGAATGCCTCGTATAGGGACTGTGATATCAGTGCTATCTTTCAGGACGATACAGTGCTGAAGCAGAATATTGAGAGATTCTGCAGGCAGAGCCGGCTAGTGAAATACTTCACCGAGCACCCGATAGATACAGTCACTATACCTAAAGAGAAGGAGGAAATGAGATGAGAAGCCGAATGATGATAGGCGTAGGGGTTGCGTTAGCGTTGACGGCCTGCGAGCAGACTGAGGTAAGGGAAATCACAGAAGACCGTTACCTGCCACAGTCAATGGATACAGTGAAGATAACGGACAATTATTATCTAGACGGCTATATATCACGTGGGGCAGAGGATATAGGTGAGGGACGCACGTTGCAGGCAGTGAACCTCTTCCTTGATGGGGACGAGCTATACGTGGCAAACTTTGCCGAGAGATGCGTGGACGTTTTTGACGTAAAGCGCTTGACTTATAAACGGAGCATCTCCAACGGAGAGCGCACTTTTGTCCGTGATATTTATGTGGAGGATGGGCACCTGTTTGTAGCTGCTGGTGACAGTCGGGAGGTGCAGGTGTTCGATAAACATTCTGGGACGTACTTAACTCGTCTGGGTACAGGCATATGGCCGGTAAGTAACGTGTCGTGGGCGGGCTGTGTGGCTGCCACGAAGAACTTCGTCTTCGTACGTGACTCGAAGGAGACTAACGTACGGGTGTTCGACCGTAAGGCGGTTCTGTTGACGGCAGTGAACAACAACACCGTGTTTGCCAAGCTAGGTACTGGCAGCGACTTTATTGGTAGCAGTACAGAACCGCATGGTGAATCCTATGACATGGAGGTCATCGGTGACTCACTGTATGCCTTCATTCCTCGCTCGGGAACAATCTACGCATGGAATATACATGAGATAGCAGACAAGAAGAATGATACGCCTACTTCTGTAACCTGGTCAAGCGGCGTAAAGATCTGTTCGGTAGCGAAAGGAAGGAACGACAGCTTATTGTTTGTAGCAATGGTAAAGGACGGGAAAACACAACTTGCGGAAATAGCCTTATCGGACTTTCAGAGCCGGAATTTTGACCGCCCTCTCCGGCTGTTCGTTTCGGACAGCCGGGTGAGGCTCTCCCCACAGCCTATAGTTACTTACCTAGAAGAGAGAATAATACTGCCCAACGGAGATAAGCTGGAATGCTGGGAAATACGGAATAATCCTTCGTTTGTGATATTGCCGACGAGGTGATATATACAATGAGTTATTTTTTATCTAAATTACTTCAAATATCAAAATGAAAGGTCAACTATTTAAGTATAACTTTGCCTTTTGTGGAATAGGCTTAATTAGAGAAATCCAGTAAATACCATAAAATTAGACAACTAATTTATAGCCAGATTATTGCGAATTAGTTGGCCTTTTGGTATCTTTAGATATTCCGTGTGACAAGAAGTCGTACAAGTAATTGTTCAGCACTGTGCCTGAACCTATTGTTCCGTCAATAGTAGTCTAAAGAGGCGTACTTTACCAGTAATGGTTTAGTGCGAAGTCCTCTTGACAATGCAGTCCTTTACAAAAATATCCAATGTATAGGTTGTTAGGCTGACTGATATGAGTAACATATGTGAATCGCTATACCATCGTAATAAAGAAATAGCTTACGGATATTTATAAGCTATAACCAAAAGGTGGGTAGTCAGGATAGTCTTTTTGGAATGTAAGGCTACACGGACATCATACTGGCGGTGGAGGGGCGGGCTCTAAGTCGGGCGTCAGTTACTTGTACGGAACTTGGTAAACCCGTATTTCTCCTGTCTATGTCAGGCAGGTAAGCCAATTGCAAGAAAAGCCGAATGTGGTGCGGGTAAAGGATTGCGGAGAAAGTGAATGATTCTGTGTAATGCGGAGGATAGAGGTTTAAACATCACCCATGCGAAATCAGGCAGACTTCCGCAGGGTAATTCTTTGTGAAACGATTGTAGAACTTTAATAAAATGAAGAAACTGCAAATGAGCAAGGCAAAAGCCGAGTGTGCATCTTTAACCGTACGAAACACGACATGAAAAGATATCGATTCTTCCAAATATGAGCGTAAGGTGAGAAAACTGCAGGTCCGAATAGCAAAGGCCCACAAAGAAAAGAGGTACAACAAGGTAAAGGCCTTACGGTACCTACTTGCCACTTCCTACGAAGCCAAGGCATTGGCGATAAGGAAAGTAACTTCCAATAAAGGTAAACGTACGGCAGGGGTTGACCATATGAAGTGGGACACTGATGCCAAGAAAATAGAAGCTATATGTTTATTGAAAAGGAGAGGATATAAGGCCTTCCCGCTGAGGAAGGTCAACATAGCCAAAGCAAATGGCAAGACAAGATCTTTGGGAATACCAACCATGAAGGACAGAGCCGTGCAGGATATATCTTATGGCTTTAGAACTTATAACTGAAAGTGAAGCGGATGCGAACTCATATGGGTTCAGAAGTTTAGAAGTACTGCAGATGCAATAGACGCACTTCATAGATGGTTGAGTAGAGACTGTTTACCACAATGGATACTGGAAGGTGACATTAAGGGTTGTTTTGATCATATTAATCATGAATGGCTTCTCAACAATGTGTAGATTGACAGGCTGGTATTAAGGAGATGGCTGAAAAGCGGAGTAGTATTTAATTTCCAAGTATCAATAGATACGCTACACTTTTTCTTTTCGTTGGCAAATCTTAATCCGTATCTTCGTAGCATGAAAGAAGATATACGGATGCGCCAAAAATGGCTTGAGCTATACGTCGAAACGGGTTCTGTGACAAAAACTGCCTTTCGGTGCGGGATTACCCGTTCCACGTTATACCGTTGGATAAATTGCGAGAAAGAACAAGGCAAGTCGGAATTGTCCGATAAGTCTAAACGTCCATCAAGACTTGCCAATATGAAGATAACACCTGAAATTGAAACCATTATCCTTAATCTGTGCGTGAGACAAGAAGATGGGGAACGCAACGGATTGCCAACTATCTGCTTAGGAAGAGAATAAAGCTCTCAGCCATGACGGTGTGGTATGTGTTAAAAAAGCATCAAGTCAAGACTGTTGTGAAACGACGTAAAAAGTCAGCCTGTACACGATACAGTAAGAAATTCTAGGAGAGAGGGCTCAGCTGGATGTAATGAAGTACGAAACGGGGCATACCAGTTCACAGCCATAGATGGTTGCACCCCTTTGAGAACTATTCGTGTATATCCCAATAAAAAAGCAGAAAGTACAATTCATTTTTAAATTCATAAAACATAGAAACAAGAAAACTCTTATTCAATAAGCTGTGAACAATCAAAATATATCGCGGATTGTTTTACGCTTTTAAATTCATCGGTCGGGGAACGGCCAGCGCTCTTGTCGGGACCACCCGTCCCGACAAGAATAAAAATTCGCTAATGTAGCAAATCTGTTGTTATGGCACAGATAAAACTTACATCAATGATATTTTGATTTGGTTATTAAGGATCATATTATTATTTGATTCTAGTTTAGGAAGCAGTTTACTTACTTTGGCTTTATTCTTCTCCCATTGATTGGGGTACCTTACATCTTGTAGATGTACGCACTTGTTCGTTTTTGATTTTTACTATGAAGTAAAACATTATTGATTTTGTCTCTTTAGGTTTTACTAGGTTATGGTAGGGGGGTATCTTTTGGACAAAACATTGTTTGATTTCATTGTTTGAAATCATTGTTTCAGCTTTCTTAATAGAATCATTATTTGATGTTTCAGAATGTGCCATAATAGGGTGTTCTAGGCATATAGGCATAAAATAAGACACACAACTATTGCTGTATGTCTTACTCGTGGAGCGTATGAGACTCGAACTCATCACCTCGACACTGCCAGTGTCGCGCTCTAGCCAGATGAGCTAACGCCCCGTTGCCAACGTTTGCAGGCTTGCTTTCGTTTTGATGGTGCAAATATAATGCATTATTCTGAATAATTGCTATGTTTGCGAAAGAATTTGAAAAAATAAGTTATGCTGATATATAATACCACTTATCATGTAGAGGAAGGAGAAGACAAAAACTTTCTGATATGGATGCAGGAACACTATCTTCCCGAGGTAGAAAAGAACGGAACATTGTATGCTCCACGTATAGCCCGTATCTTGAGTCATATTGAGGAAGGAAGCATCTGCTATTCTGTTCAGTTTGAGGTGGAAACTCTGCCAAACTGCATCGTTGGCATCAAGAGCAAGGAGTGAAACTGAACGAGGAATTACTGAATATCTTTAAAGATAAAGTGATTGGCTTTCCTACATTGATGGAGGTAATAGTGTGATACAACCGGTCAAAGAGAAAATAATATTGGGTATAGACCTGGTACACCATTATGGGGTATGGAGTATTGCGTGTGGCAGGTGTCAAGCCGGAAATGATAGCCATGGGAATTATCGACCTCCGCAAATTTGGAGACCACTATCTGAAGTTACGCCATATTCATGAACGGGTACTGAGTATCATAGAGAGTTATTTGCCTGACGAGCTCGCTATTGAGGCCCCTTTCTTCGGAAAGAATGTACAGTCCATGTTGAAGTTGGGGCGTGCGCAAGGCGTAGCAATGGCAGCTGCTTTGAGTAGGGATATTCCCATTACGGAATATGCTCCTTTAAAAATAAAGATGGCCATCACCGGAAACGGACAGGCATCCAAGGAACAGGTGGCGGACATGTTGCAGCGTATGCTGCATTTTCCCAAAGAAGAGATGCCTACCTTTATGGATGCGACGGACGGTTTGGCGGCAGCTATTGTCATTTTCTGCAAATGGGACGTCCGGCAATGGAAAAAGGATATAGCAGTTGGAAAGATTTTATTGCGAAAAATCCCGATAAAGTAAAATAAACCCGCAATGAAAGAGGCTGGGAGTGAGAATAGTAATAAACAAGTAAGTGCGAAGGTAGTGTGAGTACCGCAGGGGAGGTTTAGTATGAAAATGGGAACCAATTATTTAGCGATATTAGGGGTGACTACGGTGACGACAGTAATGAGTTGTACTACTGCGAAAAAGGAATATATGTCTTATGAATTATATCCGGTCCGTACAGGAAGTCTGATTGAAATGGAGTATACACCGGAGGCAACGAAGTTTACTCTTTGGTCGCCTACGGCAGATGAAGTACGTCTGATGCTTTATGAGGCAGGCGAGGGCGGACATGCCTATGAAACGGTAAAGATGCAGTCGGGGGAAGAAGGAACCTGGACAGCTGTGGTAAGTAAGAACCTCATTGGCAAGTTCTATACTTTCAATGTGAAGATCAATGACAAGTGGCAGGGAGATACTCCCGGAATAAACGCCCGTGCTGTCGGAGTAAACGGGAAGCGGGCCGCCATTATCGACTGGCAATCCACCAATCCGGACGGTTGGGAGAGTGATATTCGACCTCCTTTGAAGTCTCCCGCCGATATGATTATTTATGAGATGCACCACCGTGACTTTTCGGTCGATTCCACTTCAGGAGTGAAGAATAAAGGAAAATACCTGGCACTGACCGAACATGGAACGATGAACTCCGACAAGTTGCTGACAGGCATCGATCATCTGATCGAACTGGGCGTGACACACGTGCATCTGCTTCCTTCCTTTGATTACGCTTCGGTAGATGAAACCAGGCTGAATGAAAATTCGTACAACTGGGGATATGATCCGCAAAACTATAATGTACCCGATGGTTCCTATGCCACTGATCCCTATCAGCCGCCACTCGTGTGAAAGAATTCAAGCAGATGGTACAGGCATTGCATAAAGCTGGTATCCGTGTGATAATGGATGTGGTGTACAATCATACATTCAATACCGATGAGAGTAATTTCGAGCGGACCGTTCCCGGTTATTTCTATCGCCAGAAAGAAGATAAAACGTTGGCGAATGGCTCAGGGTGTGGTAACGAGACTGCCAGCGAACGCCCTATGATGCGTAAGTTTATGGTAGAATCCGTCCTTTATTGGATAAAAGAATATCATGTTGACGGCTTCCGGTTCGACTTGATGGGAATTCATGACATCGAAACGATGAACGAGATACGGAAGGCTGTGAATGCGGTCGATCCCACCATTTGCATTTATGGAGAGGGGTGGGCTGCCGAAGCGCCTCAGTATCCGGCTGACTCCTTGGCAATGAAGGGAAATATAGCACAGATACCCGGAGTCGCTGTCTTCTCTGACGAGTTGCGTGACGGGCTTTGCGGACCTGTGGGCGATAAGCGCAAAGGAGCTTTTCTTGCTGGAATTCCGGGAGGGAGATGAGCGTAAAGTTCGGCATAGCAGGAGCTATCGAGCATCCGCAAGTACAGTGTGATTCGGTTAATTATACTCAAAAGCCGTGGGCGAAACAGCCTGTGCAAATGATCAGTTACGTTTCCTGTCACGACGGGCTGTGTTTGGTAGACCGACTGAAGGCAAGCATGCCGGACATCACTCCCGAACAACTTATACGTCTCGATAAACTGGCACAGACTGTGGTTTTTACTTCACAAGGTATTCCGTTTATTTACGCCGGAGAAGAAATCATGCGTGATAAGCAAGGCGTGGACAATAGTTATAAGAGCCCGGATGCAGTGTAAT
>ENA-OQIC01000203-OQIC01000203.1-human-gut-metagenome-genome-assembly--contig:-NODE-203-length-27574-cov-2.704412_pt1 | contig 27574 bp, 28 predicted proteins | sample MGYA00242572_ERZ504736 | MGnify/ENA primary metagenome ERZ504736 (study PRJEB26092, sample SAMD00036201) | human gut metagenome | host: Homo sapiens | study: EMG produced TPA metagenomics assembly of...
GTTATGGATCGCTTAGCACTTATTTTGATAAACCAGCAGAAGCCTGGAATGAAGCGCTGCCCTTGGAAATGGAACCATGGGAGTCAATGTCCTATGGAAGATTTCAAAATGAAAGAATAGAATTGAATCTGGATTCGCTTTGGTCTGGAAATGGAAGAAACAAGGAAAATCCCAACAAAAATGTCGACTGGGATCTTTTTAGAAAACACATTTTTGCAGGGGATTACCAGGGAGCAGAGAATTATTGCAAAGAAAATGTGTTAGGAGACTGGACAGAAAGCTATCTGCCTGCAGGAACGCTTTCCATTAATGTGAAAGAACCCATTCAAAATGGAAACAGCTTTTATAGAAGAGAACTGTGCCTGACGAATGCAACTGAAAAAATAGAATTCTGCCAGGATGATTTGATTTATCAAAGAGAATTTTTTGTGAGTATGTCAGAACCAGTGATGGCAATTCATTATCATACTTCTCCAAATTGCAATCTTGAAATGTCAATAACACTGGAAAGTGAAATAAAGCACAAATCTGCTTTTTTTGCAGAAAATGGAATTATATTAGAAGGGCAGGCACCCATTTATGTTGCACCACCTTATTATTCCTGCGAAGTTCCTGTCGTTTATGAAGAGGGGCAGGGAATCCGTTTTGCAATTGGATTATATGTACAAACGAACGGTGGAAATGTATATCAGCAAGCGGATAAGCTTTTTATAAATACTCCAAATGATGTGTATATTTACGTGTCCGGAGTAACTGATTTTAAACAAAAAGAACTCTTTTTTTCAAAAAGAAACTGTATGATGGAAAACATCCAGCACATTCAATATGAAAAGCAAAAAAAGGCGCATATGGATGTATACGCAAATTATTTTGATAGGATGCATCTTGACATTAATTATACACCCGATAATGAACTTGCATTAAAAATGTTTCATTATGCCCGCTATCTGATGATCTGTTCATCTGTACCCGGTTCACAATGTACAAATCTTCAGGGAATCTGGAATCACCATATGCGTGCTCCCTGGAGCAGTAATTATACTGTAAATATTAATACGGAAATGAATTACTGGATGGCAGAAAAAGCAAATTTAAGTGACTGTCATATGCCTTTGCTTGAACTTATAGAACGTACCTCAAAAAAAGGTGAAAAAACAGCTCAGGATGTTTATCATCTGGCTGGCTGGGTAAGCCACCATAATCTGGATATTTGGGGACACTCAAGCCCGGTTGGACAATTTGGACAGGACGAAAATCCCTGTACATATTCCATGTGGCCGATGAGTTCTGGATGGTTATGCTGTCATTTATGGGAACATTACTGCTATACATTGGATGAAGCTTTTTTAAAAAAGAAGGCATTTCCGATTATACAAGGGGCCGTAGAATTTTACCTGGGCTATCTGGTACCTTATAAGGGATATTATGTAACTGCTCCCTCTACTTCACCTGAAAATACATTCCTTGCACCAGATATGACGACACATGGTGTTACGTTTGCGTCAACAATGGATATCAGCATATTGAGAGAACTGTTTGGATTATATTTAAAAGCATGTGAAATTCTGGGAGTAGAAGATTTTACAAATGCAGTCAAAAATGTGCTTCAGAAACTTCCTCCCTATAAAATTGGGAAAGAAGGGCAGCTTCAGGAATGGTTTTATGATTACCCGGAAGCAGATATCAATCACAGACATATTTCTCACCTGTTTGGATTATATCCTGGGAACCAGATTCATAAAGAGAATGAACCTCTTATAGAAGCCTGCAGAACTTCTTTGGAAAGGCGTGGGGATAAGGGAACCGGCTGGTGTATGGCGTGGAAAGCCTGCCTGTGGGCAAAACTTGGAGATGGAAATCATGCCCTGACTTTATTAAAAAATCAGCTTCGCTTAACAAGAGAAGAAGCATGCAGTCTGGTAGGTGGCGGGATATATCCGAATATGCTTTGTGCCCATCCTCCGTTTCAGATTGATGGTAATTTTGGATTTGCTGCTGCTGTGCTGGAAATGCTGGTTCAGTATGAAGAGCAGAAAATTGTTTTTCTTCCGGCATTACCAGATGAATGGAAAGATGGGATGGCAGAAGGCGTGAAAGCGCCTGGTAATATCACACTTAATTTCAAGTGGAAAGAAAAACGGGTTACGGAAATAAATCTGAAATCTCCAATTGATGCGAAACTGGTAATCTTATATAATGGTATGGAAGAAGAAATCGTCCTGAATGCTGGAAGCAGTTATCAGAAGACGCTGATATAAAGAATATATTATGATATATGAAAGGCAGGATATCTTGTGATTATAAGACATCCTGCTGTTTTATATCAGATTACCTGCTTATAGATGAAATCGTTTCCCATATTCAGAAGGCGAAATTCCCATACACTTTTTGAATAATCGACTAAAATAAAGTTGATCGTCAATTCCTACCATAACGGAGATCTCCTTCAGGGAAAAGGTATTCTCCTTTATCAGTGTAGCAGCTTTTCTTATCCGCAGATTGTTTAAGTAGCTGGTAATACTTGTTCCTACTTCGGACTTGAAAACACGGCATAAATAGCTAGTGCTGAGATTGACATTTGCCGAAATGGAGGATAATGTGAGACGGTGCATGTAATTATTTTCTATGTATGTAAGGGTTTTGGCAACATCATTTTTATAATGCCCCTCACTATGAAGAAAGTCCTGATATGTGGTCCTGGCCTCTTCATAATTTTTCAGATTTTCTTTATATGGCATATCTGGTGCAAAGGATTGGTACATGGTAAAACGGTTATACAGCTTTTTTATCAGCTGTTCCACTTTTACTTGACTGCACATTAATTCTTTTTGGGAAAATACTACGAGCGCATTATGGGCACTAAGAACAAGAATGTATGGCTGTAGCACTCCCTGAACAGCATCCAGTATCATATCTCGCAGCAGATTAGCTGATATAGAAAATGCATCATTTGATAAAAATTTTTCAAACGTTACATAGCATACAGCACAGGAATGTTTCATAAATCCAAATTTTTCTGCTCCATATCTTTCAATGAACGAATCGAGAGACTCTTCTCCCTGAAAAAAGGAGAGAAGATGATCGGTTATGGGTTCAGTGATGTCTGTTTTCAGAATGGAATCTTTTCGGTCAGCTGTATTTTGCATTTTTTTTGTGGTTTTGTTCAGACAGGCAAGGAGTGTATCTGGTTGAATTTTGATTTTTAACAGATAGTCCGCAGCACCTAAAAGCAATGCACTTCTTACTGAATCGAAGTCTTCGTAGTTGCTTAGTACCAGTATTTCTCCGGGATATTCTTTTTCCTTCAGAAAACGAATTAGTTCCAGTCCGTCCATTTCAGGCATTTTCAGGTCAGTGATAATGATATCCGGATGATGTTTTTCAATCAGTGGAACAGCCTCAAGACCATTTGATGCTGTTCCACAAATGAAAAAACCATGCTCTTCCCAGGGAAGAATGGAGCGAAGCGCAATTTTTACGATTGGTTCATCGTCAATAATTAATATACTGTACATAAAAGTCCTTTCTGTGGGCAAAAGTGGTTGTGATTTTTAGTTGTTATAATCTTTTGACAGTTCTTGTACATATAGTAAGGGAAGAGTCAGCGTACATGTGGTTCCTTCTCCAGGGTGACTATTGACCTTAAGTCCATATTCCTTTCCAAAATTCAGCTGTATTCGGTCATTTACATTGGTAATTCCAATTTTTTTCCGGTTTGTATGAGGTTCCAGCGCTGCAGGTGTCACTTCAAATCCTTTTCCATTGTCACAGAGTTCTATGATAAGATGATTGTTTTCTTCCCAACAGGTGATTAGAATTTCCATAACGGAGCCGTCATCAGAAGAACCATGCATAACAGAATTTTCTGCAAGGGGCTGCAGGATTAGTTTAGGAACAAGGCAGGAGAGCAGTTCTTCCTCTTCTACGTCAAAAGAGTACTCAAAGCTTCCGGCATACCGGATTCTTAAAATCGCGAAGTAGTTTTCCAGGTTCTCAAGCTCTTCCTGAATGGTTATATACTCGTTTTTATTAGTCAGTGTATTTTGCAAAAGACTGCTGAGGGCCTGGATTCCATCACTTACAATCTGGTCTTTATGCATGGCGGCTACAAAGCGCAGACTGTTTAAAGTGTTGAAAAGAAAATGAGGATTTAACTGATATTGAAGCATCTGTAGCTCCAATTCTCTTTTTTTCTTTTCCTGGCTTTTCTGTTGTTTCATCAGGCTCTCAATGGTATCTGCCATATGATTCATGCTTCCGGAAAGATCGGAAAGTTCGTCTTTGTGGTCATCCTGGATCCGTACGGAAAGATTTCCCTTTGATAATTCCCTGCAAAAATCCAGCATGCTTCTGATGGGGGAGGTAATTCCAGGATACACCATAGCTACAATTCCAATGCAGAGTAGAACAAGGAAGAATGCCACAGCCAGGATTTTCCAAAACATAGTGTTAACTTCAGAATTAATATAATGATATGGCATGGTATATACAAACAGCTGGTTCAGGTTTTTATTGAAAATATAAGTAACCAGCTGTTCTTCGCCATTTTTGTAAATGCTGAAAAAATCTGTTCTGTTTGGAAGTCTTGCTTGAATATTTTTCAGCAGCTTTTTTTCGGTTTTTTGCCCCAGTTGAATACTACGATCCCAGGAAGAAAGGATTGTTCCATCCATATTCAGATACATAATATTGGAAGAGTCAGCCAGACCTACTGGTTCCAGTACTGTTTTGGAAAAATTTTTTCATCAATGGAAATCAGGGTATAACCAATTACACGACTCTGACTGTATTGTTCATAAATTCTTCTTCCAAGAATCAGGATGTCCCGGTTACGGTAAGTATGTGCGTATGCCCATACATCCTGATTTTCTTCTTCAAGACGACTCAGGATCCTGCTTACATCATCCGAATATAACCCATCATATCCCAAATCATAAAAAATATTCCCATCTGTATCATATACTGTAATGTTTTTTGCCTGTGCAGGATAGATGATTTTACTTCGAATCATATGTTGGATTTCATTGATGGCTTGATTCTTTTCCGTATCTGTCATACCCTTTTTCAGAAGACCGTCCTTGATTTCCTGACTGATGCAGATGGAGCCGCAGAGATACTGATACTTTTCAATCTCACTTACCATATTCAGATTGATCATGGATAAAGTCTGTGAGATGGAAGTGGAAGTTTTTCCCGAAGCGCTTCTGAAAAATATGAAACGAATAGAAGCTGATTCCTGTTAATGGTACAATAGAGATCAGGAAAAGCGCTATGATCAGCCTGGTTCTAATACTGAATTTTCGAAATCCCTGATATCGTTGTCTTTTTCCATGCCGCTGTCCCTCATTTCTAAAAAATAATTCGTACATGGTCCGGTAAAGATGGAAAAATCGTTCTGATTTTCATGACTGTATCGGATTGTGACAGATTTATTATACAGGAAAAAACAAGATAATCCATTTAAAATACAAATAGAAAAAGATTGTACATATATGTCGCAAGAAAATCCATATTATATAAAAATAACAGAAAAATGTTCCATATAAAGAATTGTTTTGTGAATTTACCACAAGAAGATTTTCCATTATACTAATATCATCAGGCAAACATAATAAAAGCCAACAAGAAGGAGGAAACAACCTATGAAGAAAAGATTTGCAGCTTCTGCTATGATCCTTGCTATGAGCGCAGCAACAGTACTTTCCCCGCTTACTGCATTTGCAGAGGCAGAAGAACAGGAATTGAACATTGCCATTTTCCAGGGGGGATATGGGGATGCTTACTGGAATCAGATGGTGGAGCTTTTTGAAGAAAGCCATGAGGGCGTGAAAGTAAACATGACTATCAGCCTACAATTGGAGATATCATCCGTCCACAGATTGTAGCTGGAAATGCACCTGATTTTATCTGTCTTAACGATGGTGGTGAGGATGGTGTAATCCTTTCCCTGATCAAAGATCATGCACTTCTCAACCTGGATGATGTTTTTGACGGAGAAAATTATGCTGGAACCGGTACCCTTCGCGATGATATTACAGATGGGATCCTTTCCAGTACAAAGTGTGCACCATACGGAGATGATGAGATCTATCTGGCACCATTCAACAGTGTCCGCAGGGTCTGATTTACAACAAAACATTCTTTGATGAGAATAATCTGGAAGTGCCGAAGACCTGGGATGAGTTCTTTGCACTTGGTGATAAGGTAAAAGATATTGACGGACGTGCACTTTTCACATATCAGGGAATTTATCCGGGATACATGGAAGAAATGCTCTGGCCGGCAATTGCAAATGAGTGCGGCGAAGAAGCACTTACTAAGATTGCCAATTACGAAGAAGGTTCCTTTAATAATGAGGGTGTGTTAAAGGCTTTAAGTCATATTAAAGAGATTGCAGATAAAGGCTATCTGTTAGAGGGCACTGTTGGTATGAACCATACAGAGTCTCAGACAGAGATGATGCTTGGAAAAGCTGCATTTATCACAAACGGAACCTGGATGGAAAATGAGATGCAGGATGCGCCAAGAGAAGATGGATTTGAATTTGCAATGGCTACGATCCCGACCGAGAACGCAGACGATGTGCACTATGTATTTGACAGCTGCGAGCAGTTTTCCATTCCGGCAGCTGCCAAGAATCCAGAACTTGCAAAAGAATTTCTTCGTTTCCTGTATAGTGATGAATCTGTATCTGCTTTTGCAGAAGCTTCCGGTGCCCTCTATGCTACCAAGAGTGCCCGTGAAGTAGCAAAAGATAAGCTGTCTACTGCAATCTACAACATGTACGGAATCTACGAAGAGGCAAATGCCTCCTCCCTGATTATGAGCTTCGCAGCAGTTCCGGCTGACTGCAAGGTTAACCCGAAAGATGAGATATTTAATCCGATTACATCTGTTATGAATGATGAAATGACAGTGGAAGAGTGGGCACAGAATGTGGAAGATGCTTTTGCACAGGTTCGTGCTGATATGGAAGCTGCCAACTAAACTTCATATACCAGCCGGATAAAAACGGTAAAGCATGGAAAGGCTGCTACACAGTGTATGCTATGCAGCAGCCTTTTGTAACCCTGAACAGATATATCGCCAATCGGTGATGTCATCCACATTTATTAAATACTTTAAATTTAAAGAGGTGAACAAGCGTGGTAAAGAAGCCCAGATTATTTATAGCCCTGTGTACGCTTCCTGCATTGATTTTAACCATTGTTTTATGATTGTGCCTATGGTAAATGCCATTTATCTGTCTTTTACCAGTTCCACTGCACTTAGCGTAGGCTTTAACAGCAAATTTGTATTTTTGGATAATTACAAGTATATGTTCCAGGATAAGGATTTTCTTCAGGCACTGTTTAATACTCTTAAGCTGATGCTGGTAATCCCGGCTGTGACCATATTTCTAAGTCTTGTATTTGCATTTATCCTTACTCAGGGACAGCTCAAGGAAAAGTCATTTTACCGGACCGTATTCTTTTTCCCAAGTATTGTTTCCATGACTGTAGTTGGTATTGTGTGGTCTTTTGTGTTTAATCCCACAAGAGGAATTCTGAATCATATGCTGGATCTGTTCCATTTCTCCACTTGGAAACACGCATGGCTTGGAGAGGGAAAAACGGCTCTCTGGTGTATCGGTGCAGCCTGGTGTGGCAGGCTATTGGTTATTATATGGTTATGCATGTGGCTTCCATTGACGGGATTTCCCAGGAGGTTTATGAAGCTGCTTCCATTGACGGTGCAACAGGAGTGCAGAAGTTCTTTAGGATTACCATTCCGCTGCTTCGCAGATCCATTGGAACGACCTATATACTTTCCCTGTCTGGTACTATCAATTTAAGTTTTACTCTGTCCAACGTTATGACAGGCGGTGGACCAAACGGTGCTTCCAGTGTGCTTTTACAGTATATGTATACGCAGGGTATGCGAAACGCTAATTTTGGATATGCCATGGCAATCGCCATGTTTACCCTGATTCTTGCAATTGTGCTTGCAATGATTTCTAAAAAAGTATCATCTGAAAAAGAATAGGAGGGAGACTGATGAAAACTGTAAGAACCTGGTGTATCAGAATCCTGATGATTCTGTTTACCGTTATCTTTTTGTACCCGCTTTTCTGGAACCTGATGTCTGCGTTTAAGACAAATGCAGAATATTTGACAGATCCCTATGCATTGCCCACAGCTTTGAATTTGGATAATTTTGTGGCAGCATGGCAGAAAGCAAATATCGCCGCTTATTTTGGAAATTCCATATTTGTGACTGTGTTTTCCACTGTATTGCTATTGCTTCTGGTTATTCCCATTTCTTATGTACTGGCAAGATACCGTTTTGCGGGCAGCAAACTGATCTCTGCCATTTATATGGCATGTATTTTTCTGCAGGCTACCTACATTATGATTCCTTTGTTTCTGGAATTACAGGCTGTGAATGGATTAAATAACCTGCCGGTACTATGCCTTGTTTATGCAGTTATGCAGTTTCCTTTTTGTATCTTTACTTTACAGGGCTTTATGTCTGCAGTACCCAGAGATTACGAGGAATCTGCAAGAATTGACGGTGCTACTAATATCCAACTGCTATCAAGAGTTATGGTGCCTCTTGCAAAACCCGGAATTGCGACCATTACGATGTTAAGTGCCATGGGCTTCTGGAATGAATATCCATTGGCACTTGTTCTTCTCACGGAAGATGCAAAGAAAACTCTTCCCATCGGAATGGCAAACTTGTTTGAAGTGCAGAAATATGCCACGGACTGGGGTGCACTGTTTGCAGGACTTGTAATTATTATGATTCCAACAATCATTATTTATCTGATTGGACAAAGATATCTGCTTCAGGGAATTGGTGCAGGCGGGTTAAAAGGGTAAAATGAAAGGGGAAATAAAATGCCAACTGATCAGGAATTAATAAAAATAGTTCCCTCCAGCCGCCAGCTTGCCTATCAGGCAACAGAGTTTTATGCGTTCTTTCATTTTGGAATGAATACATATACCAATCGTGAGTGGGGAGATGGAACAGAAACACCACAAATTTTTAATCCTACAGAGTTTGTTGCAGACCAGTGGGTGTCTGCAGCACAAAATGCAGGTATGAAAGGGGTAATCCTTACCTGTAAACACCATGATGGTTTCTGCCTGTGGCCGACCAGATATACCAGCCATAGCGTTGTCTCCAGTCCATGGAAAAATGGAAGGGGAGATGTGGTCTGGGAAGTGTCTGAAGCATGCCGTCGTTATGGGATGAAATTTGGAATTTATCTTTCACCATGGGATGCAACAAGCCTTGTTACGGAAGCGGAAAAGAATATGATGATTACTATCTGGCACAGCTGACTGAGCTTCTCACCGGTTATGGAGATATTTTTAGTGTCTGGCTAGATGGTGCCTGCGGAGAAGGACCAAATGGAAAAAAACAGATATATGACTGGAAACGCTATTATGAATGTGTCAGAAAATATCAGCCAGACGCATGTATCTGTGTGTGTGGGCCGGATATCAGGTGGTGCGGAAATGAAGCTGGCGATGTAAGAAAATCTGAGTGGAGTGTTGTTCCTGCACGTACAGCACTTGCAGAGAGTGTACAGGAAAGAAGCCAGCAGACCGATGATAAGGAATTTAGAATGCGCCGGATCACCAGCGACATGGAAGATCTTGGAAGCAGAAGAGCGCTTGAAGGTGAAACGAATCTGATCTGGTATCCGGCAGAAGTAAATACTTCTATAAGACCTGGATGGTTTTATCATCCAGAAGAAGATGATCAGGTGAAAAGTCTGGAGGAGCTGATCTATATCTATATTGGGGCTGTTGGAGGAAATGCAACCTTTTTGTTAAATATTCCACCTATGCCAAACGGGCTTCTTCATGAAAATGATGTTAAACGTCTGGAAGAATTTGGAAGTTGGAAAAAGAAATCTTTTACTCATAATTTAATGAGTACAGCACATATTTTTTCAGAAAATGAAGATCCGACGCATCCGGTTTCTGATTTGACAGATGATACTTCAGAAACCTGGTTTCAGCCTGAAAGCAGCGAACTGCCAGTAGAAATAACCATTTGTCTGGACGGTTCATACAACTTAGGGTATCTGGTATTAAAAGAGGCTGTCTGCTATAGTCAGAGAGTGGAAAAATTTGAGATATTTGTTAAAGAGGGGGAAATATGGAACAGTATTTACACAGGAACAGTAATTGGTTATAAGAAGATCATTTCTGTTAAGGGGCAAAAAGCCCAGAAAGTGAAAATTGTTTTACATGATTTCCGTGTACTTCCGCTGCTCTCATTTGTTGGAATTTATCCTGAAAGTCTTTAATAGGGAAAGCATTCTTTCTCATAATATCTTAAGGTAGAAGCAAGAAGATATTATTAGAAAACCATTGAACCTGCTTGAAAGAGAGAACATTCAAAGCAAAATTGCCAATTGGTTTGGAATAGATTTTTCCAAACTGTAGATTGTTTTTATAAGTAATCTTGGAACTAATGCAGGAGTCATGGTGCAAATGGACAATGTTCGCAGAAAGCACTTGTCTTTTAGAAAGACTCGTATTAAAATGCTTGTCAGTGATCAGGTTGCAGAAACTTGCGATGCCTGCGACCGGACGGAGGACCTAAGGGTCCTCCATTTTTCTATATACGCAGATTTTTATAGCGATAGAAAAAGCATTAAAACCGATAAAACTATTTTTGAACTATGAAGAATAGATTAGAAATCTCATTGCGCGAAAAGGGATGATTATTGTTGACCGTGAGTTCACTGCGTCTAAATTAAAAGATATCAGTTATTTTGCCCTGATAGATGGGTACAAAAATCTGTTTTACAATCCCATGAGTTAGAAACGATTTTTGACCATAACACAGTTAAAATTAATCAAAAAATCAATCGCAAATTTTTACGATTGCATTGACAGTGATTCTCCTTATCTATATATTATTGCAGTAGGAACAACTTATCAAGTACTCGGAAATAACTAACTTGGTAATAAAATTTTTACTGGAGGTTATCAGAAATGACAGAAAGAGAAAAAATGATAAGTGGAGAGTTATATGATCCAACGGATAAAGAATTGGAACAATTTTTAATTTCACCTGCTTGGATGTATGTGAAGTACATATAGGAGATAATGTGATGATTGGTCCAAATGTCACATTGGCAACTCCCATGCACCCATTTTTACTTGAAGAACGTAATAGCAGAAAAAGAGAAGATGGAAGCTTTTATAATCTTGAATAGGAGAAACCAATTACTATAAAAGATAATTGCTGGCTGGCATCCAATGTGGTTGTTTGTGGCGGTGTTACCATAGGAGAGGGATGTGTAATAGGAGCAGGAAGTGTTGTGACAAGGGATATTCCTCCATATAGTCTGGCTGCTGGAAATCCATGCCGGGTTATTCGCAAAATAACTGAAAAAGATCATATGAAATAAGATAATACAATCAATAAAGGGGATGCCGGTTAATACCACTTTTCGGCATCCCCTTTTTGCCCAAATAATTAAGTATTCCAATATCCGATATGGCAGAAATATTTCTGGGACAGATTGTATTCCGGAGAAAAATGAAAGGTTAGTTTTAACTGGTTGTATTACGGCGAATCAATATTGGAGTAATCTGTTTATGGACAGGCTTTTCCAGTGGTTTAGGGGAACGTTTTTTTTGTTCTTCCATCTGTTGAACCAGAAGCTCCATGGCAGTTTGTGCAATAATATCAATCTGCTGACCAACGGTTGTGATTGGGAGAATTGCCTCACTGGCAATGGGAGAATTATCAAATCCTATGATTTCATAGAAAGAGGGTAATTCTCGGTATTTCTGGAAAATCAGGTTAAGAAACATGTTTGCATAGGTATCGTTGGCAAGGAAAATGCCTTTTTTTGATTGGGATATTTCTCTTCTATTCTTGTAAAAATGCGTCTTATTTCATTTAAAATTTCCTGATAAGAATTACCGCTTACACTTAGATCAATATCATAAGGAACCTGATATTCTTCACAGGTTTCCTTAAATGCGCGAATACGGTCGTAAGCAGGAACTGTTTTCTCAACATTGACATTGATGTGGATCAGTATATCACATTTATCACGGATCAGCAGAGTGGTAGCCTGAAGCGCACCCATATAGTTGTCAGTGGTAACACTGCTGATATATTCCGCTTCACGTTCAATGGCAACGATGGGAATCTGATAGGAGGATAATTGTTTTGATGACAGCGTATGACTTAAAACAATGAGACCTTCAATCTGATAGGATAGGAGCTCTTCAATATATTGCTGTTCTTCTTCAGCCCCATGTTCACTGCTAAAGACGAGAAATTTGTAGTGATAATCACTGTAGCTGGACAGCAGTTGTGTCAGCATTTCAGAATAATAATGCAGATAAAGATTCGGAATAATGATTCCGATAAATTCACTTTTTCCATTCGCCAGAACTTTTGCAAGTTTATTTTTTTTATAGCCAAGGATATCAAGGGCCTGAGAAATTTTTTCCTGATTTTCAAGTGTAAGGGAATCAGGATGATTGAAATATCTTGATATTGTAGTTTTTGAAAAATGGGTATATGCTGCAATATCTGCAAATGTCACCTGTTTTTTTGACATAAAACTTATTCTCCTTATAAATAAATGCAAATATTTTTTTTTAGTATAGCAATTATTATACAAAAAGGCAATATTAAAATAACCGATTACGTAACCGGTTATTTTAATGAAGAAAAGTGTTGACAGAGAGTGTGTGATGTAGTAACATCAAATTATAAAGTAACCGGTTACTTAACCGGTTTCGTGAACAATGTATGAAAGGAATGGAGGAAAAAGTGCATGAAAACAGTGCAGAACCAAGCAAAGCCCGTAAGCAAGCAGACGTGGAGAAATAAGGTTACGTATGTGAAGAAAAACTGGCAGTTATATCTTTTTTTCTTAATGCCGGGACTTTTACTGACAATCATTTTTAAGTATCTCCCGATGGGAGGGCTTTTGATTGCGTTTGAAGATTATAATGTAATCAAGGGAGTACTTGGAAGTCCATGGGTTGGACTTGAATATTTCAGACGTTTTTTATCATCACCGGATTTTATGAACTATCTGATGAATACATTAAAGCTGAGTATCTATGGATTATTATGGGGATTTCCGGTTCCGATTATTCTGGCATTACTTATGAATCGTATTCAAAAAACAGGGATCAAGAAAAAAGTACAGCTTCTGATCTATATGCCGAATTTTATATCTGTAATAGTACTTTGTGGTATGGTTCGTATGCTGTTATCACCGGTAGGACCTTTGAACAGGCTGCTTGGGATTAGTACAAACTGGATGACAATGCCATCTGCTTTCCGTACTATTTATATAGCAAGTGGAATCTGGCAGACTGCAGGCTGGGCATCTATTATGTATACTGCAGCATTATCTAATGCGAGCAAAGAGTTGGAAGAAGCGGCAGTTATGGATGGTGCAAACCTTTTGCAGCAGTCTGGTACGTGGAGCTTCCGGCGATTAAGAACATTATTGTAATTCAGTTTATCCTGCAGGCAGGAAATATTATGAGCATTGGATTTGAGAAGGCATATGCATTGCAGACAGATATGAACCTGCCGGCATCAGAAATTTTATCTACATATGTATATCGCATCGGTCTTTTGAACGGTGATTATGGTTATTCTACGGCAGTAGGTCTGTTTAATTCAGTTGTAAATGTAATTCTGTTGATTTTTGTAAACTGGGTTGTAAAGAAGCTGAATGATGGAGAGGGATTATAGGAGGAAGAGAAGATGGAGAAAAAGAAGAGAAAATATTCAAGGACAGATCGTCTGATCCTTGGAATTGGATTCACGATTCTTGGACTGTTTGTACTTTCTATTGCGATTCCAATTATATATGTAGTGCTTGCATCTTTTATGGATCCTACTGTTTTGAATAATCAGGGACTGAGCTCTGATATTAAGGACTGGACTTTGGATGCTTATAGAAGAGTACTGGAGAATGAGATGATCTGGCGCGGATTTTTGAATTCTTTTCTGTATTCATTTGTATTTACAGTGATCTCAGTTTTTGTAACATTACTGGCAGCCTTTCCTCTGTCTAAAAAAGAATTTGTGGGAAGAAAATTTTTTAATCTGATTTTTCTGATCACAATGTTTTTTGGGGGAGGAATGATTCCAACATTTATTTTGATCAATCAGCTGCATATGGTAAATACAGTATGGGCGGTTTTGATTCCGGGAGCATTTAACGTTTGGAATATGATTCTTGCAAGAACTTATTATCAGTCAATTCCGGCAGAATTAAGAGAAGCATCTGCAATTGACGGTGCTAATGAAATTCAGCATTTTTTCAAAATTATGATGCCGGTATGTAAACCGATCATTGCAGTACTGGCACTGTGGTCATTTGTCGGAATGTGGAATAGCTACTTTGATGCGATGATTTATCTGAACGATGCAAATCTTCAGCCACTGCAGCTGGTACTGCGTTCAATCCTGGTGCAGAATACTCCACAGCCGGGAATGATTGCAGATATCCAAAGCACAGCAGAGATGGCAAAGGTAGCAGAACAGTTGAAATATGCAACAATTGTAGTATCAAGTTTACCACTTTTAGTGATGTATCCATTTTTCCAGAAATATTTTGATAAAGGAATTATGGTTGGATCGGTAAAAGGCTAAAGAAAGGAATGATACAGATATGAAGAAAAACAGAGTAAGAAGTTTGCTTGCACTTGGACTTTCTTTAACAATGATGGTAAGTATAATGGGGTGTGGAAAACAGCAGAGGCTTGATGCTGAGATTAATCCGGATACACCGGTATCGGATGTACAGTTTCCATTGAAAGAAACAGAGGAGCTTTCTTTTATTACCAGTGCACCGGCCACTTCAACACAGGATCCAAATAAAAGAGTGATTTTCCAGAGAATGGAAGAACAGACAAATGTTCATATTGACTGGACCTGCTTTGTATCAGATCAGTTTTCAGATAAAAAGAATCTGGCGTTGGCTCAGTTTGGAAATCTGCCGGATGGGCTGTTTAATGCAGGCATGAGTGATTATGATCTGTTGCGTTATGCAAAGCAGGGAATAATTATTCCGCTGGAAAATCTGATTGACAAATATATGCCAAACCTTCAGGCTGTGTTTGAAAAATACCCGGAATACAGAACCATGTGTACAGCACCGGATGGACATATTTACTCTTTTCCGTGGATTGAACAGCTTGGTTCCGGAAAAGAAGCAATTCAGGCCATTGGAGATATTCCTTATATTAATAAGAAATGGCTTGATTATCTTGGTCTTGAGATTCCAACCACAACAGACGAACTGGAGCAGGTACTGATTCAATTTCGAGATCATGCAGATGATCTGAAACAAGAGTTTTCCATTGAAGGTGATGTAATACCAATGTCATTTATTATCAATAACGGAGATCAGGATCCTTCAATCTTAATAAATGGATTCGGAGATGGTTATGGGGACACAGGAGATCATTTTGCTGTAACAGATGAAGGTAAGGTGATTTATACAACGGTTCAGGAAGGATACAAAGAAGGTATCAAATGGCTGCATAAACTTGTGACAGAGAATCTGATCGATCCGGAAGCATTTACACAGGAATGGTCTACTTATGTTGCAAAAGGAAAGAATCACCGTTATGGACTTTGCTTCACATGGGATATTGCTAATATAGACAACAATACGGATTATGTGATGCTTCCGGCACTGACCGGACCGGATGGAATGAGAAATATCACCAGACAGAACAACAGTGAGACCAGCGGTTTTGACAGAGGAAGATGTGTGCTTACTACCAGCTGCCGTAACACGGCACTTGCTGCCGCATGGATCGATCAGATGTATGCACCCCTTCAGTCTCCGCAAAATAACTGGGGAACCTATGGAGAGAAGGATTCCTTTAATATTTTTGAGCTGTCTGTAAACAAAGATGGCGAAATGTTAAAGCATATGGACTTAGGAGATCAGTCACCGGTGGAAGTACGTGAAGCGCAATCTGTAAATGGTCCTCTCGCTATATTAAATGAATATTATGACGTATATGTAACACAGCCGGAAGATGCGAAATGGCGTCTGGATAATATGCATGAGACATATTTACAGGATATGAACAGCAAATATGTTTATCCTAATGTATTTATGAGTATTGATGATACAAACAAAGTGTCACAGTATGATACAGATATTAAGAAATATGCAGAACAGAAGAAAGCAGATTGGATCCTGAACGGAGGAATTGATGAAGAATGGGATTCTTATCTGAAAAAAATGGAGAAGTACGGGCTTTCCGATTACCTTTCGATCAAGCAAAAATATTTTGACCAGTATCAGGATTCATTAAGCAGTGAAAAATAAGAGAAGATATCATTTTGACAGGAGGAACTATATGAGCGAAATGTTGGAAAAGGCAAGAAAATATGAATTTATACAGGGACAGCAGATCAAAGAGGAAGAAAGACCAGCCTTTCATATAACTCCTTATGTTGGCTGGATGAATGATCCAAATGGATTTTCCTGTTATAAAGGAGAGTATCATTTGTTCTACCAGTATAATCCGTATAGCACACATTGGGACAGTATGCACTGGGGACATGTAGTGAGTAAGGATTTATTGCATTGGAACTATGTTCCGACTGCATTGGCACCGGATGAAGATTATGATAAATTCGGCTGTTTTTCAGGAAGTGCCATAGAATTAGAGGATGGCAGACAGTTGCTTATGTATACTTCTGTAAATCAGGAGAAACTGGAAGACGGAACTGTAAGGGATATTCAGACACAGGCAGTGGCAGTTGGAGATGGTAAGGATTATGAAAAGTATGATAAGAATCCGGTTCTGACAGCCAAAGATCTTCCAAAGGGGGCTAGTAAAGTAGACTTTCGTGATCCCAAAATCTGGAAAGGGAACGATGGAAACTTTTATTGTGTTATAGGAAGTCGTCCGGCTGATGGAAGCGGACAGATCCTTCTTTACAGAAGTAAAAATGGCTTTGAATGGGAATTTGTAAGCATTCTGGCAAAGAATCAAAATCGTTATGGAAAAATGTGGGAATGCCCGGATTTCTTTGAATTGGACGGCAAATATGTGCTTCTGACAAGTCCACAGGATATGCTTCCGGAAGGATTAGAATTTCATAATGGAAATGGAACGTTATGTATTATTGGGGAGTTGGATCCTGAGACACATACTTTAAAGGAACAGTTTTGTCAAGGTGTTGATTACGGAATTGACTATTACGCAATGCAGACACTGCTTGCACCGGATGGACGAAGAATTATGATCGCCTGGATGCAGAACTGGGATACGCTTGCATATCGATGCAATGACTCTGGATGGTTCGCACAAATGAGTCTTCCAAGAGAACTGTCTGTTAAAAACGGAAGATTGTATCAGGTTCCGATCAGAGAACTTAATGCCATGCGTGCAAACAAAGTCGAGTATAACAATGTTGTGATAAAAGATACCAGGCTCACACTGGATCAGATTGAAGGACGAACGGTAGATCTGGAACTTGTGATACGACCGGCAGATAAAGACAATCTTTATAAAAAATTTGAACTCTGTTTTGCAGAGAATGAGAAATATCATTCTACATTATGCTTCCGTCCGGATGAATCTGTTTTAAAAATCGATAGAAAATTCTCAGGAAGCGAACGGGCGCTGGTTCATCAGAGCAGTTGTCTGGTAAACGGTGACAGCAATGAACTAAAATTGCGTGTGATTTTGGATAAGTTTAGTGTGGAAGTATTTATTAATGACGGCGAGCAGGTTATGTCTGCGGTTATTCTTACAAAGCAGGAAGCAAAGGGGATTTCTTTCTTTGCTGATGGTGCAGTTAAGCTTGATATAGTGAAATATGATTTATTATAATAAAGCGTTATAAATTGGGACATAATACAGCATTTATTGGTAAGGTTGGTAATGATTTTTTTGGAGATCAGTTGAGAGCAGCCATAAAAGAAGCAGGAATTGATGACATTGGATTATGTACAGATGAAAAAATTCATACTACGCTTGCTATGGTACATACATATCCGGATGGAGATAGGGATTTTTCCTTCTATCGTAATCCGGGAGCAGACATGATGCTGAATAAAACTGAGATTTCCGAGGATATTCTCAAGGAAACAGAAATGCAAATAAGTAAAAAACTTTAAATTTGTAATTCTTGCCAAATAGCAAGGAAATCGCAAGACTTTGGTCATGTGAATTTCCTTGCTTTTTTTCTCAAAGTGTCAGGTAAGGCCCTTGTTTATGGAAGAAATCAGCTCTGCCAGTTGTTTCCTTTTGGTGCGTGTATCACCGTTGATCATCAACTTGGAATAAATCTGGTTGATATATTGCTTCACAGTGCCCTCAGAGAGAAATAACCTTTCGGCAATTTCGCGGTTGCTCAGACGGTCAGTGATCAAAGCTGCGATTTCTGCTTCTCTGCTGTTCAGCATATTTAGAATCTCAGGTCTGGAATTACGGCTGGACAGGCGGAGGCAGTGTTGTTCATAAACAGAACCAAGGGAAAGGATCCGGTCTGTGAAAGGCTCTGGTGTTATGGAATTAATACTGCCCAGCACGTCCTTGATATAGTTATAATTTTCTACAAACGGAATCAGAAAGCCATCCGGCATGGCGTGTCCTAAGGCTTTCTGCAGAAGCTGTCGTGCATCATGATGTTTGCCCAGCATTGCGTAAGCAGCAGCGGTCTGGATCTGAACGTGGAGAGACACAAGTTCATAGTGCATTTTCTCACAGAAGGGCAGAAGTGTTTCGCTTCTGCCTATAACTTTTGCGTACATTTTCTGTGAAAGAAAGACCTGATTCTCGATCATTTCCATCATAGGTCTGCAGGGAGAAAGAAAGCTGACAGTGGATAACATATGGTCTTTAAATAATGCAGGAATCTTTTCCGGCATTCTAATTAATGCATAGTAGTAAGCATAAGTACTGTCAAAAATATTCAGCCACATCATATTGTGGAGAGACAGAAGCTCCTTACGCTTTACTTCAGGGTTCTTCACAAAGGTGACACCCTCCTGAAAAAGGGAAAGCCTTGCAGCAAGGAAATCACAGCAGAGCGAAATATTGTGCTGTCCGTTTGAGGCAATGGTGGAATAAGTCTGCTCCAGCAGAATCTGTGCATCTGAAAAATTTCCCTGCATAAATGCTGCCTCTGCATTCATGAGCAATTCCGCACCCTGTCCATGCCCCTGGGTGATCCTGTAATAATGGGGCATACACTCATTCATAGCTGCCAGTTCTGCGTCCAGAGTTCCGGATCTGCGGTGAAACATCATCAGAACAGAAGGAGAACCGAAGGTCCAGCTTCCTGTTTTGCGGATACTGATGGCAGGTCTGGTCATTTTAGAACTGGCCTGACGGTGCAGAACGCTCATACCGGTGATATCGTTATACATCAGAAAACTCATAATAAGATCACATTCTCCGGAGAGATTCTTTCTCTCATCTTCGGACAAAGTGTTATATTCAGCTATGGTATTTGTCAGAAGCTGCTTCAGTTCCAGCATTTTGGGAATCTGATGCCAGGTAAACATACGGCGCATTAATACGAGAAGGGCCAGAGGCCTGGTCTTCAGGATTTCTGTTGGACAGACATCAAGAAATGCGAGAACCTTTTCCGGCGAAAGAGAAGCCAGGAGGATTCCTGCATCCTTTTGGATAACAGCAAGTGCTGCATCATAGTTAAGAGCCTTGTTATAGGCAGCAAGTGCCTGCAGAAACTGTCCCCGGGATTCATACCATTGTCCGTAACGATTCCGGAAATCTGTCTGTTTTCATGGGAAAGCATGGCAAAGGCACGCTGTGTACATTCCTTCATCATATGGTGAAAACGGAAGCTGACTCCATCGGGCAAAGGAGTGATAAAAGCATTCTGTCTGGTCATAAGGGAAAGAATCTGTCCGGCTTCCGGATTCCCTGTAATAAAAAGAGCCATCTCAACGGTAAATTCATCTGCAAGTCCCATAACAGTGAGAAATTCCTGCTGTGCATCAGAAAGAGGTGCGATCATGGCAGAGGAAAACATATCATAGATATTAGAAGTATGGTCAGGAAAATGTCCGCTTTCAAAAAAGGTACAGAGATTCAGATAGACTGCAGAGAACCACCCCTCACTGGAATAGAGAAGCGTGTTCAGCTGATCTTCGTTCAGGCTGGCACCGCAGCGATGGGTATAGACAGAAAGCTCCCGGCGATTCAGACACAGATCCCTGGTATGGATCTGATATAACTTTTTGCCAAGACGGAGAATCTCTTTTCCGGACAGAAAAGCATTTCTGCCGGATACGATCAGGTGGATATTTTCAGGCAGCCTGTTGGCAAGCATACAAAAAAATCTGCAACATGAGGTTCACCCAGCAGATGAAAATCATCAATAAAAATGTAGTAAGAGATCTGACTGCTCAGGGAATAACAAAGCTCATCAGCAAGCATCCCGGCACTGGCAACATCTGAGGGGCAAACATAATTATCCAGAAAATCAAGCCCTGCAAAGGCAAATGCCTTCTGAACGCTCTGCCAGAAAACAGACAGATTATCAGAATAAATACTGATCCGGATCACACAGGAATTTCCGTTTTTGCTCTGTTTGTCCAGATACCAGCTGATGGCAGTTGTTTTCCATATCCCATGGGAGCGGTCACAGCAGTGAATGCAGATTGTGAAATCGGCTTCAGATTCTCCTGCAGACGCTCAGAGATGTAAATTGTATTCAGATTATATTTCTTTTTAGACATCTGTAAAACCTCTCATTTGATACGATATGTTTTATTTTAGCATATAAAGTATCAAAATGAAACTTTTTCCCAGGCGGTTTTTCAGGCAATATCGGACACTGCTTTTGCTATACGGGGACACTTTTTGGTTCCAGGTTCCTTCTGAAACGTTTCTCTATCAGATAATTCGTATGGAACCTTCAAAAGTCTATGATTATGTAATTACATTTTACTTGAAAAATTAAACAACATATGATAAATTATAAATGCGCGTAAAAAAAGTCACATTTATAAAAAGGCGATTAGTATGAGAGAATTTTTGGAAAAAACATTACGGCAAAATGTAATAATGACAGAGAATAAAGAGGTATATAAAAAACTTCCATTAGCATATCGTGGAAGATATGACATTTTTACAGTAGAGACTAATGGTGTATTATGGATGGCTATTCATCCCAAAGATGATATCGGACTTGTTGTTTTGCGTAGAGACAGAGTTGGCGTGGAAAAAATAACAGGATTAAACTGTGCAGTTTTCTTGATCGAACAACATTTTATATAAAAGAAAAGATGATAGAAGAAGGAATTCCTTTTGTAATAGATAGGAAGCAGGTATTTCTCCCGTTTATTGGATATTTGCTGAGTAAAGGAAATGAAAGAGAGCTGGCACCAGTTCATTTGATTTCATTTTTGACGCAAAAAATGCTTCTAATGGCCATTTATGAACGATGGAATGAAGTAAAAGTATCTGATGCGGCGAAACGATTGGAAGTGTCAACAAAATCTGCAAGCCGGTGTTTTGATGAACTGGAATATTTAAATATTGATGTGTTGGGTATGAAAGGTAAATCAAGAGTCATCGATATTCCGGATGAACGAGAACAATTATGGCAGCAGATTAAGATGGTACTAAGAAATCCAGTAATTCGAAGATTTATTTTGAGAGAAGATATAAAATTTGAAAAGAAAGCAGGTATTTCTGCTTTATGTGAGTATTCTCTTTTGTCCGATAATGTTTATCCTACTTATGCCGTGACGAAGAAAGAACTAAAAGATAGTGGAGTGAAAGCGGAAAAACAAGTGAGTGAATTGGAAGAAATTGGCTGTGTTGTCTTGGAACTGGGATATTTTATTGATTTTCTGGGAAAAGGATTTCAAGATCCTTTAAGCGTAGTACTGTCACTGACAGGAGATGAACAAGAAGAGGAACGAGTTGATATTTCTATTAATGAGATGTTAGAGGAATATGTATGGTCAAAGGATTAGATACATTTTGGAAGTACTTTGCAGATTATGAAGAACAGTATGTTTTAATAGGTGGCGCAGCCTGCGATATTCTTTTTGAGAGTAATGAAGTGAATTTCAGGGCTACAAGAGATCTGGATATGGTTTTGATTGTTGAAGCATTAACTCCGGAGTTTGGAGAGAAATTTTGGAAGTTTATCGTTGATGGGAAATATAGAAATAAAGCAACAAATGGTAGTAACCCTCAATTCTATAGGTTTGATAAACCAGAAGAAGATAAATTTCCGAAAATGATCGAATTGTTTTGCAGAAGCGATTTTGAACTTAAAAGCGCGGAAGGAATTACACCGATACATATTGATGATGAAGTATCCAGTTTATCAGCAATTCTTTTGAATGATGATTACTATAAGGCACTTCTTAATGGAAAAGTTATAAGAAATGGACTTTCTGTTCTAAGACCAGAATATATAATACTTTTCAAGGCAAAAGCGTATCTTGATTTGAAAAGTCGAAAAGATTTAGGTGAAAAAGTGGATTCCAGTGACATAAAAGAAGCATAAAAAAGATATTTTGCGTATTGCATCGGAACTTATGCTTGAAAAAGTAGAAGGATTGCCGATTGCAGTAGGTAATGATATACATAGTTTTATTGACTTGCTGGAGCAGGAACCATTTGATCAAAATTCATTGAAAAGATATGGACTGAAAAATGAGGATATTATGGAATTGTTAAAGAAAGTATTCGGATAAAAGTGCTCTTTATCTGTCACGGCAGGACTATGGAATATCAGACAGAATGAACTGGAATGGGGATAATCGTTAAAAGGTATTAAAGGAAGAATAGAGATATTATTATGGCGTGTGAGGAGCGAGACTTGCACGCCTTTTTGGTATAAAAGTACGTGCTTTTTACGTGAAAGAGTGATATACAGGATCAACTTAGATAATCAATATGAATATCAGGATTAAAATCCCGGATAAAATGATTAATAATCAGCCTTATACCATCCGGGAGTACAAGATTTTCAGACTGCATAAGGACAGTGCAACGAATCAGGCAACTGTTGATATATTAGATCCTGTCTTTAACAGCAGTACTAACGAGCTTACCTTTAAGTCAGATAAATTCTCCATTTATGTACTGACTTACAAAGATACCTACTATTCCCCAAGTTACCCGGTAACAGGCATTAAGGTATCTCTGGATACTCTTACCTTAACAAAGAAAGATGAAACCGCCCAGCTTACCGCAGAGGTGACACCGTCTTATGCAGACAATAAGCGTGTAACCTGGCAATCCAGTGATGAGAAGTAGCAACTGTAGATGAAAACGGCAAGGTAACAGCAGTTGGAAACGGAACTGCCACCATCACCGCAACATCTGTAAGCGGCAGTTACACAGCGACAGTTTCCGTAACAGTGAAAATCCCTGTGGAAATTCAGAAGCTCACCATAGAAGCAGAGAAAGAAACCCTGACAAAGATTGGTGAATCCACAGAGTTGAAAGTAAAGATTGAGCCTGAAAATGCAGATTTACAGAAACTGATCTGGAAATCCGATAACGAAAAAGTTGCCACTACAGATGAAAACGGCAAGGTAACAGCAGTGGGAAATGGAACTGCAGAGATCACAGTTACAACAGAGGATGGAAAAATTACAGCTTCCATTATGATCACAGTGAAAGTCCCGGATGAACCCACGATCAATAAGACCACAAGCTTCAGAAGGTTAAGAGCCCGTTCTGTAAAACAGACAAAAACTTCTGTGAAATTGCAGTGGAACATCATTAAGGATGCAGATGGATATTTCATATACGGCAACCGCTGTAATACAGGCACAAAGTCTTACAAGTACAGGAAGCTTGCCACCATCACCGGTGGAGATATCAGCACATGGACCCAGAAGGATCTGAAAAAAGGTACTTACTACAAATATGTGGTAAAAGCCTACAGAATGGTAAATGGCAAAAAGGTAGTGACAGACACGTCCATATCTGTACATGCAGTCTCCGGAGGCGGTAAATACGGAAATGCAAAAGCTGTTTCCGTAACCCAGATTGGAAACAAAAAGAATGTTTCAAAGATCACCCTGAAAATGGGAAAAACCGCACAGATAAAAGCAAAAGAAGTAAAGAAAGATAAGAAGATTGCACGCCACAGAAAACTTTGTTACGAAAGCAGCAATACAAAAGTAGCCACCGTTACCCCGGATGGCCTTATCAGAGCAACAGGCAAAGGAACCTGCACAATATGGGTATATGCACAGAATGGCGTATACAAAGCTCTGAAAATCACTGTAAAATAATCCTGATGGAGTTTTAACTGTAAAATGAAAAAATACCGGATTGAGCCAAACAGGCTGATCCGGTATTTTTTCGTTCCGGGAATTTATAAGTGTTATAGAAAAAACAGGAAAAAGGTGGTAATATAAAAAATACAGAGAGAAAGGACATGGCAGAGTGGACATATGACAGAAAATACAGTATTACCACTGATAAATACAGCATTTGAGCCAGGAAATGCAAGAAAAGCAGCAGAGAGTTTTGCAGACAGGGATTTCCGGGAGATCGCTATTGCAGAATTTTATTATTTCACAGGGCAGGCGCAGAAATGCAGTGATCTGGTGGAGATTTATATTATGAGTTCCCGGCTGGAACTGAAGCTGTCTGCATGTATGCTCTATGTGTACTCTAATCTTACACTGGGAAATGCGAAGGCATCTGAACGTGGCCTTGAGATTATCCGGGAATGTCTGAGAAAAGAGATGGAAGCTCCCACTTCTGAGAGAAATACAGCATACTGTGTATTTGCAGGATATATGGGAACAGTTCTTTTACATCTCTCTACAGAGGAACTGCCGGATATGAAGAAATATATGAGCAGTCTGCCTCAGGGACTGAGAATTTTTTGCTGCCAATGTAATTTCCCATGACCTTTATCTGAAAGGTGAATACAGCAGGGCTCTGGGAATCTGTGATGCGGCACTGTTTTCCTGTAAAGAAATTTATCCTGTTGGGATGATATATCTTTACTGTGTAACTGCTATGTGTGAAATCAGTCTGAAGAATCAGGCAGAAGCAGAAAAAGCCATACTCACTGCATGGAAACTGGCAGTGAAGGATGAGCTTATCGAGCCGTTTATCGAACTCCACGGACTTCTCCAGGGACTTCTGGAGTCCTGCATCCGCAAAGAAAATCCTGAGATGTACAGAAAAATATCGGATGCAGTTATTACCTTCAGCCGTGGATGGATGGCGGTTCACAATCCTGCATCAGACAGACCGGTGACAGACGCTCTGACTACCATGGAATTTTCCATTGCCATGCTGGCCTGCCGGGATTGGAGCAACCGGGAGATCGCAGAACACATAGGGGTATCCTTAAACACAGTGAAGCATTATCTTACAGATATCTTTAATAAGCTTCATGTCAAAAAGAGAGATGAATTAAAGAATTTCGTATTAAAATAATCAGGAAATCCACGAAGATACGGTATTTGCCCTGCGTAACCATCCGCTGATGCCGCAGGATATGAAAATACATAGTAATAATGCCCAAAAACAGAAGATACATTTTTAGTAAAAAACGCTTTTGAAATCAAAGTAAAATGGCTTTATAATAAAAATAAGGGCGAGTAGCATAATGAGTCGGAAAACAACAGTTATGCTGCTTGTTTTTATAAAATGAATCTCAGGAGGAATTGCATATGCATGAGTATGAAATCTTTATTGAGGATATAAATCCGTGTGGAGGAGAACAATACAGTAAAAAAACTTTGATCGAGGCAGAAACAGCCAGCCCGGAAGCCTATGTAAAAGAAAATGGAAGATTTCCGATTCTGGAATCCACACGCAATGAGAGTGGAGATGTTGTAATAGTAACAGGAGACAATCAGGGTTCTTTTGTACGTTATACTTTTACGGAATAAGAATGCCAGTCAGCAAGGAGTGGATTTTGTGAAATATGAAATTGGAGACTTTGTCAGCAAACCAGTTACAGGTATCTGTAAAATAGAAAATATTTTATATTTGAATCCGCAGGATGAAAAAAATGATAAGTTATATTATCTGATGAAACCAGTAGAAGATGAAAAGGAAAAAATATATGTTCCTGTTTCAAACTCAGATTCAAGACTGAGATTATGTCTGACAAAAGAAGAAGCCTGGAATCTGATCAAACGAATTCCGGATATCCCGACAGCATGGACAAACAATGAAAAAATGAGGGAACAAAATTATAAAGAAGCAGTAAGAGCAAATAACCCTGAGGCATTAGTTGCTATTATAAAAATGATTTATCAGCGGAAGCAGAAAAGACTTGCACAGGGGAAAAAGTGTACTGCTACAGATGCAAGGTATTTCCAGATAGCAGAAAATCTGTTATATATGGAACTGGGAGTTGCACTTGAAAAGCCAAAACAGGAATCTGTAAAACGATTATTGATTACATCGATCAAAATAAAATAGATTGATATGCATTGTAAAAATATTTCGTTTGACTTTTTAGAAAACAGGAAATATAATGATAACGAACGAGTAGCAGATGAGCGTAAATCCAGTTTCATGCTACTCGTTTTTCTTTTGTTAAATAGAATATTTGCTATGAAAAAAGTGTGTAGCCTGTCAGCGTAAGTCCAGCTTATGTGACAGGGTGCGCACTTTTTTTTGTGCAGAAAAGAGAGGAGTTAAAGTAAAATGGCAGAAAGCAACAAAATGAAGGATATGCCGGTGAATAAGCTGATGATCCAGATGGGAATCCCTATGATCTTATCCATGGCATTGCAGGCGGTCTATAACATTGTAGACAGTGCGTTTGTAGGAAATATGAGAGTAGGCAGTGAAGCTGCATTAAATGCCCTCACTCTGGGTATTTTCGGTTCAGATGCTTATGGTAGCGGCAGGAATCGGAACAGGTGTAGGAACCAATGCACTTCTTGCAAGGACACTTGGACAGGGAAACAGGGAAAAGGCTGCAAAGGTAGCAGGAAACAGTCTGTTTCTGGGTGTGATCATTTACGTGGTCTGTTTACTGTTTGGTATCTTTGGGGTGAAAGCATATATTTCATCACAGACAGTTGATGCAGAAGTACTTGAAATGGGAGTCAGTTATCTGCGGATATGCTGTGTGATTTCTTTTGGTATTATTTTCTTTTCTTTATTTGAAAAGCTATTACAGGCAACAGGTCGTTCTCTTTATTCTACAATCGGACAGGTGGTTGGTGCTGTTGTAAATATTATTCTCGATCCGATCATGATCTACGGTATTGGACCTTGCCTGAAATGGGAGTGAAAGGTGCAGCTTACGCAACTGTAATTGGTCAGGTTGCTTCTGCTGTATTGCTGCTTATTTTTCATATGAAACTGAACAGGGAATTCGGGCATGGGCCGAAATACATGAAACCGAATGCTGGTGTTATAAAAGAAATCTATGCAATCGGACTTCCGGCAATTATTGCGCAGGCTCTGATGTCTATTATGGTTTATGTGATGAATTTGATCCTGAAGTTCAATCCATCAGCACAGACAGCCTATGGATTGTTCTATAAAGTTCAGCAGTTTTGTTCTCTTCCTTGCTTTTGGTCTGCGAGATGCGATCACTCCGATCA
>ENA-OQIC01000204-OQIC01000204.1-human-gut-metagenome-genome-assembly--contig:-NODE-204-length-27429-cov-2.509523_pt1 | contig 27429 bp, 31 predicted proteins | sample MGYA00242572_ERZ504736 | MGnify/ENA primary metagenome ERZ504736 (study PRJEB26092, sample SAMD00036201) | human gut metagenome | host: Homo sapiens | study: EMG produced TPA metagenomics assembly of...
CAGTGTTTTCCTTCCAGATTTCCGCCATAATCTTTCAAAAGTTCCTCTACCAGCGTCTTCCCTATTGCATAGGCATCTGGCTGTATTACAGGAAATTTTTCTATTCCTGACAAGATATCGTCAACCAGCATAATTTCTGCCTTATTGCCGACTTTTTTTAACATCTGCTGTGTGTCTTCTCCCGATACAGGCTGTACGATCACTCCATCTGCACCATTTTTAATTTCTTCTTCTATTAACTTCTTTTCTTCTTCCTGACTAAGAGATGCACCTGTACTTACCATAACCATTTCAGCACCCTTGTCTTCTGCCGCCATCTTCAATCCATATTTAAAAGCAGACCACTGCGTATCATCTGCATTTTCTACGATTACCGATATCTGATAACTTTTATCTACGTTTTTCTCCCGCAACATAAGAAATGCCAGAAAAAGCACCATCGTGCCCAACACAGCCTCTATGAAGATAAACATTTTCTTATCCTTCTTCATTCTTTTTCCCCTGTACTCTTGATAATATGACCTTTTTCCAATATCTTGCAATTTTCCTCAGTATAAGGCACTGCCGGAATACAGATAGAAACTCTCGTTCCCTCATCTGGTTCACTCTCTACCAAAAGTCCGTATTCCTTTCCGAAAACAATCTGAATACGACTGTTGACATTGACTAATCCTACACCGGAACCATGCTTATGAACACGATTACTGTCTGTCAATACAAGTACAGCTTCTTCCTCCGGCATACCCAATCCGTTATCACAAACAGCCAAAATAATCTTGTCCTCCTGCATCCTTCCTGTCACTATAATTTTTCCACTATCTTCCATACCACTGACGCCATAATTTATGGCATTTTCCAGCAACGGTTGCAAAATCAGCTTTACCGTACAATAGGAATAGAGTTTCTCATCTACATCAAAAGTAACAGAAAAGGAATTTTTATATCGTACTTTCTGGATATTCATATAACTTTGAGCATGCTGTAATTCATCTTTGATGCTTATGACTGTGCGCCCCTTGGAAAGACTGATACGAAACAGCCTTGCAAGCTGGGAAATCATAAAAACAGCCTCATCATTTTTCTCCCCTTCAATCATCCATGTAATAGACTCCAGTGTATTGTACAGAAAATGTGGATGAATTTGGCTTTGCAGAGCATCCAATTCGCTTTTTCTTCTCTCATTTTGCTCTAATACGATTTTCTTCATTAAATCATCAATCTGCTCATAAGATTTCTGAATAGAATACCCCAAATGGCGGATTTCCTGCGAGCCTCCAATATAAATTTCCGGTTTTTCTCCTGCTTCGTACTCCCGTACAGAATGGTTCAGCTTCAAAATCGGGCTGGAAATTCTAAGGGAAACCACACGGTTAATGACTACCAGCATCATAGTCATCAGTATGATTAACATTGCCACAAAGTAACGGATATTTACCATACCGTGATTAAACGTAGAATAAGGAATAACGCCTACCAGCTTCCACCCTGTATAGCTGATGGTATTTACCACAACTTTCCTGTTTTCTCCCTTAAAAGACTCATTGTAAACCCCATCCTTATAGACTGCCGCCTGTATATTATTCTCATCATAAATACCATCACTAATCTGTATCTGTCTGGGATGATAGATAATCTCTCCATTGCTGTCACATAAATAATAATATTGCCCGTTGTTTACCTCATTGATCTGTTTCATCATTCTGGAAATACTGGAAAATCCATGTCTACCAACAATACGCCAGACTGGGGAATCCCCTGATTTGTCAGCTCTACAACTCTACTTAGAGAAATGACCCAATAATAACTTTTGGCTGTATCGTTAAACAGATTTTGAATATGAGGCGTGGAAAAGTGCATATTTTCCATTTCTTCTGTGGCTTTTAAATACCATTCCTGACCGGTTACATCCGGATCTTCCTTCTGTGCAACTACCGGTTCCGCTGTAATCAGACTTCCATAATCATTATACAGCGCAATACTTCTTAAGTTTTCCTTATTTGCCTCATACAAAAGGTTCATGCCGCTTTGAATTTCCTGTTTGCTGTTTTCAAAATCATTTTCTTTAATTACATTATAATAAACTGTGTCGGAAATCTGACGCATACTCATCAAATATGCCTCCATGCTTTCCCCCGTTTGCTCCATCAGCTTTTGCGTACCGTTTATGGTTTCCTCTCTTGCGGAATTGGAAAACCGCAAATACAGAATAACTCCCAAAATCAGCATGATAGAAATAGAAACAATGGAAAAAGCCAGCATAATTGTGGTCTGAATTTCTTTTGGTTTCATTTTTTTCAGTTGTCTGAAATACTTATTTTTCACTTTCCTTGTACTCCGTTCTGTACTTAGAAGGAGATACTCCAAACCTTCGTTTAAACACGTAGCTAAAATAGTTTGGATCTGTATACCCTACCTTTTTCCCGATAATATAACTTTTTTCATTGGTTTCCAGTAAAAGTCTGGAAGCTCTATCCATGCGGTAATCTGTAAGATAACCGATAAAAGATTTTCCTGTTTCCTTTTTAAATACGGTAGAGAAATAAGAATTGGATACCCCCAACGCCTCACATATACTATCCAGAGAAAGTTCTTCATTTACATAATTATTATGCACATAATCCTTGGCTTTCTCTACAAAGGATTTTCTGGAAGTATTTCGCTCACTGAGGAGTTTTCATGTAGCGCAACACTAATATTTACAATCCATTGCTCCAGCATATCCTGCTCCATGTCTGATATTTTCCCATACAGTTCTCCCATATCTTTGGAAAGCTCATCCAGCACAATATCATTATTGGCGGCAAAACGACAGAACTCGCTGAGAAGCTCCATGACATCCAAATGATGCTGCTGCAAAGACTTTTCTTTAAAGGAAATGCTGTGAAGATAAGCATGGACAGCCTCTATAATTTCCGGTTCTTCCTTCAGACGTATCATCTTAAATAAATGGGACAGCTCTGTCTCATGACTGGAACCCGGATTATTCTTCTCGCTGGGTGCAACCTCCTGAATGTTAATTGCTCTTGAAGTCCCATAAAGGACACGATAAGAAATGGCATCTCTGGCGCTGCTGTAAGACTTGGATAAATCCAAAATATGATTGCATACCTGTCCGATACCAACAGTCACATTTGCTCCGATTATTCGGTGTACATAGCGGCAGAAACGGTCGCATTCATCTGTCAGCTCTGAGATTTCATTTTCTTTTTCCAGTTGAGCAAGCAAAACCGTCTTTCCCAGATAAGAAAAGCACTTTGCTCTCCATTTTTCTCCCAGATATTCCTTTGCCTGCTTCTCCACAGAAGCTGATAAAAGCAATGGATTAATATCCTTTGGCCCTTGAGAAGATGACGTGTGAATAACCAGACAGCAGAAAAAAGGACCGGAAAGAGAAATCTGATAATCTGAAAGATATTTCTCCAGCTCCTCTTCATGAATATGACCTTCAATCAGCGTGGTATAGAAATTTGCCTGTAAAAGTGGCAGTGACTCCAGATAATATTTCTTTAAGATTTCCGCATTTCGCTTTTCACTGATTTCCTGATCCAGCTTTATCTTTAACTGGGTAAATACATTGGTAAGCTCAATGGAATTTACCGGTTTTAAAATATATTCCTCTACTTCCAGATGTACGGCTTCTTTGGCATATTCAAATTCGTCAAAACCTGTAAAAAGCAGAAGCTTTGTACCCGGATAATCTGCTTTGATATGCCCTGCCAGCTCCATTCCGTCCATATATGGCATATTGATATCTGTCATCACCACATCCGGCTGAAATTCTTCTACCATTTCCAGCGCTTTCACACCGTTATTGGCATATCCGATAACAGAAAAGCCAAGACCTTCCCAGTTGATTTTCTTCATGATTACCTGTATTACATCTTCTTCATCATCTACTAAAAGCACTGTATATGTATCCATATTTCTTCTCCGTATTTTTACTCTTATTTCGCATTATTATAACATAAAAGAGCCAGACCTGCATCTGACTCTTTTTAAAAAGCTGCTTATTGACTTATTGTAATTATTTCTTCTGAACGTATTTCAGACAGTCAAGTGTAACTGCTACAAGAATGATGATACCTGAGAATACGAACTGCAGGTTTGTATCAATACCAAGGATTGTCAGAGAATATGTAAGCGCTGTAAAGATAAATACACCAACAACTACGCCGGAGATTTTACCGATACCACCTGTAAAGGAAACACCACCTACTACACAGGCTGCAATGGCATCCATTTCCCATCCCTGTCCATAAGCTGCGGAACCGGAACCAACCATTCTGATACATTCCAGCCAAGAACCAAATCCGTAAAGAACACCTGCCATAACGAAAGCGCCTACGGTTACACCGAATACGGAAATACCGGATACAGATGCTGCTTCAGGATTTCCACCTACTGCATACAGATTTTTACCGAAGTTGTTTTATTCCAAATAAACCATACAATAGCGATAGCTGCAACAGCCCACAGAATAATTGTTGGGAAACCATTTACTTTTGGAATAACCATGTTTGGAATTGTAGCTTCAATCGCACCAAAAGATACACCTTTTGTTGCGTAAGTAACAATACCGAAGATTACCAGCATGTTTGCCATTGTTGAAATAAATGGATGCATTTTAAATTTCGCTGTAAAGAAGCCTGCGATTGTTGTAAAGAAGGTACATAAAACAATACAGACTACCAATGCTAAAATAACTCTTGCAATAACAGGCATGCCTGTAAAGTCAAAAATATGACCGAATACACCACCTGTATTGATACCCTGGTGCATAATGATTGTTGCTGCTGTCATACCCATACCAACCATACGTCCAATGGAAAGGTCTGTACCTGCTAAAAGGATTAACGCTGCTACACCTAACGCAAGGAACATACGAGGAGACGCCTGCTGAAGGATATTCAATACGTTATTGTAAGTTAAAAGCGGTGAGCCTTTTACAATCGGTGTAATAATACACAGAGCAATGAAGATTAACAGGATTGCAATATACAAACCGTTCTGCAAAAGGAAGTTTCTGCGGTTAAATGTATATTTGTAGTTTTCCCATTTCTGTACTCTTGTTTCCATGAAAGTAAACTTGGACATACGCAGTAAGTCAATTAAGTGGAACTTATAAGAATATGCTGCATGTCTTCTGTCTTTTGCTGCCTGAAATTCTTTTTCCATTGTCATCTTGGCATCAAAAAGTCTGTTTTTGTAAACATAATTTTCATCTTTGATTTCCTGATGGTCAGAAAGCTTTGCTACGGCAGCTTTATGCTCTTTTTCCAGTTCTGCCACTTTTTGCTGATGACGTGCTTTTGCAGCTGCTTTTTCTGCTGCACAGCTTGCTTTTACAGCCTGATAGTAATCTTTATCAAAATGCTCTTTTAAATAATTTTCTGCATCGGCAATCAGTTTGGAAACTTCGTCTTTATTCTTTGCTTCTACTGCTTTTGCTTTGTCCAGCTCTGTTTTGCATTTTGCAAGTCTGTCTTCTTTTTCACCTTTTGTAAGAGTACGGTCTCTCTTAATGCTGTCCATAACATTCTGGATTTCTACGATTTTATCTGTACCGTCTACTCTTAATTCATCAATTTTTTTCTGAATTTTACCAACATAATCCTCTATCGGCTGACGCAGTTTCATTTCCTGCTCTGCAGTAAGGATATTACTATTTTCGTTTGCCATATCTATTCTTCTCCCTCATTATAGGTATTTTGCACTGAGTCTTAAAGTTCTTCCTGATTGGTCTCTTTTGTATTTACAATTCCTGAAAGATGTCCGTTAGACATGACACCAATACGGTTTGTAATACCCAGAATTTCAGGCATTTCTGAAGAAACAACGATAATCGTTTTTCCCTGTTTTGCCATCTGAATAATCAGGTCGTAAATTTCATATTTCGCACCAACATCAATTCCTCTGGTCGGCTCGTCCATCATGAATACCTGAGGACTGCGCTCCAGCCATTTTCCAAAAATAACCTTCTGCTGATTACCGCCTGAAAGACTGGAAATCATATCATCCGGTCCCATACATTTTGTGTGCATAATTTTGATTTCGTTGGCAGTTGCTTTTATCATTTTGGAGTCTGAAAGAGCAATACCTGATTTATACTGAGGCAGGTTTGCAATGGTTGTATTGAATGTCAAGTCACATTTCAGGAACAGACCGTTTGCCTTTCTTTCCTCTGTAATCAGTGCAAAGCCGTGATCCATTGCTTCTTTTGCGCTGTTGAAATTCATCAGCTTGTTGTTGAAGTAAACACGTCCTGCCGCTCTGGTTCGGATACCAAAAATAGTCTCTAAAAGTTCTGTACGTCCCGCACCTACCAGACCGTAAAGTCCGAATATTTCTCCCTCTCTTACATCAAAGGTAATATCCTGTAAGTGAGGCTCAAATTTTGTAGACAAATGCTGAATGGATAAAATAACATCCTTTGGCTTGTTGTCTACCGGTGGGAAACGATTTTCCAGAGAACGTCCAACCATGGCTGCAATCAGTTCATTCATATCTGTATCTTTTGAACTTTTTGTCATAACCAGATTACCGTCTCTAAGAACTGAAATCTCATCACAAATTTCAAAAATCTCATCCATTTTATGAGAAATGTAAATCAGAGAAATTCCCTGTTCTTTTAACATTCTCATCATCTCAAATAATTTATCTACTTCCTGTACTGTCAGAGAAGAAGTAGGCTCATCGAGAACAATTACTTTTGCATTATAGGAAATTGCTTTTGCAATCTCACACATCTGTCTTTGGGATACTGACATATTACGCATAGGCTGTGTCAGGTTTACTGTCATGCCCAGCTTTCTGAAAAGCTCGGAAGCTTCTTTTTTCATTCTTCCCTCATCAACGATACCGGCGGAATTTACCGGATACCGTCCAAGGAAAAGATTATCCATAACATTTCGTTCCAGACACTGGTTCAATTCCTGATGAACCATGCAATTCCGTTTTCCAGTGCATCCTTTGGTCCTGAAAAACTGACTTCTCTGCCGTCCAGAGTGATTTTTCCTTCATCTTTCTGATAAGTTCCAAAAAGACATTTCATCATTGTTGACTTACCTGCGCCGTTTTCGCCCATAAGTCCCATAACCGTTCCTTTTTTCAAATCCAGATTGATATGATCCAGAACTCGGTTTCGACCAAAGGACTTGCTCATATTGCGTATCGATAAGACAACTTCATCTTTCTTATCTGCCATTCTTTTCTACTCCTGTATCTCTATATTGGTATCTGACGGTATATGCCACTGTCAGATTTAAAAGAGGCTGTCGCATTAAGGCGTATCTAAATACTGCCTTAACACGACACCCTCTATCTTTCATCTTGCCACAGGTATTACTGTTCTACTTACTGCAGTAATGCTGTATAAGAAGCTGCATTGTCTGTTTTAACCATGTTAATTGCGAATGCGTCATACTGGCTTGGGTTTCCAAGACGGTTTGTTATGTTGGACTCTGTCTGTCCGTCACCACCGATGTATTCAACATCAAGGTTCAAAAGATCATCATATTTCTCAAGCAGTGGCTGATATGTGGAGCTTAAGAAGTTATCAGAAGCGTTGTAAATGTTCAGCCATACTTTCTTTTTAGGAGCTTTGCTTTCATCTAACTGTTTGGATACAGGCTCGAATGTCTTAGTAGAGTCTGTAAATTCTTTATAGTTATCTGCTGTTACAGCTACGTTTAATGCGTAGTAAGAACGTTCGTCTTCTTTGTATACATATTCTTTATCGCTAAGAACGTTTCCTGCTTCATCTGCTGTACCGATACCTGTATCAATATCAACACCATCTAAAGAGTTACGAAGAACACGAAGTGTTAAGTAAGCCTGTACGTCTGCATGCTGGCTGATTGTTCCGCCGTATCCTTCTGCGATAGCTGCTACTGCATCACTGTTAGCATCGTATCCGAAAGTAGGAACTTTGTTTTCTTTTGACCAAGCATTGAACATAGACATTCCCATACCATCGTTGTTAGAAACAACAACATCAATCTGATCACCGAAAGAAGAAGACCATGTTCCGATTGCGTTACCTGCTGTAGCTGCATCCCATGTAGCACCTGCAGAGTTTTTCATTTCCTGAGAACCTAACTCACGAACTACAAATGTCTTTCCGCCTGCTTCTAAGGAACCATCCTGAACTGCTCCCTGTTTTCCATCTACGTTTGTTCCAACTGGTTCACTGTTAATAACGCCGTCTTTTTCTACGCCTGTTCCAAGAGCTTTACGAACACCTCTTGTACGTGCGATGGAGTCATTATGTCCGATATCACCGATTGCTAAAACATATCCGATTACGCCGTCTCCATTACGGTCAATAGTTTCTGCATTTTTTTCAATGTATTCTTTAACCATCTGACCCTGAAGCTCAGCACCCTGATTCGCATCAAAACCTACATAATATGTATCTTTGTTGAAGTTAAGAGCATTCTTGTCTAATTCACCTGTTGAGCTGTTAGATGGCTGACGGTTGAACCATACTAAAGGTTTGTCTTTGTTTGCAACGTCAGAAGCTTCTGTTTTTCCGCCTTCTTCTGTTTTTCCTGTTTCCTCTGTTTTGCTTCCTTCTTCTTTTGCTGGTTCAGAACCACATGCAACAGCAGAAAGTCCTAATACTGCTGTCATTGCTAATACTGCTAATTTTCTTTTCATTGAAATATTCTCCCTTCGCTGCACCATTTTCGTCCGTGCGTTTTATTGATATTGACACTATACACAATATTTGGAAAAGAAAACATAGAATTTTTTTTGGTTTTCATTGAAATTTTTAAGATTTTCTTAGTCATATCGCATAATATTATAGATTTTCTTGTCGAAATATGTGCATTACGTCTATATCTTTCCTCTCAGGTTTGTATATTCCTTGTTGCCCTTGTTGGTCTTTGCTATGAGATTTTCAAGGGTAAAAGAAAATAGCCGCCACTACTGTGAATAGTGACGGCTGACCTTATAAAAGGTTAAGCTACTTATTACTATTATCTATCCCATTTATCACATAAAGAATTAATCTGGTCTGCAAATCTTGCTAAATCTTTATTTGTACCTCCTTCATTATGGCGTATTACTGTCATTAATCTCTGTCCGGCTGCAACTAATCTTGCAAATACTCCGGCTGCTTTTCTACTCTTGGCTTTCTGCTCTGCACGTTTAATGACAATGCCTACGGTTTCTCTGGTTATCTCGTTTGTCACCAAATCAACTTCTGTTCCGCTATAAGGAGCCATTGCCTGATAACCCAGTTCATCCTCCAATCTCTTGGCGAATAAATCACAGACAGTATCATCTCCATGTGCTACAAAAACACGTTTGGGCTTTTCTTTAAAGGAGGACGCCCACCTCATAAGTCCTGCATTGTCTGCGTGTCCACTAATACCCGGAAGCCTTACAATATCTGCATTAACATGAATTTCCTCGCCGAAGATATGAACGTCCTTCGCTCCTTCCACTAAAGACCGTCCCAGTGTTCCCACTGCCTGATATCCTACAAATAAAATTGTAGAGTCGCTTCTCCAGAGATTATGTTTTAAGTGGTGCTTAATACGTCCTGCATCACACATACCACTGGCAGATAGAATTACCTTTGGTGTTTCATTGAAATTTATTGCCCTTGACTCATCACTGGTAATAGACAACTTCAATCCCGAAAAGGTAATAGGATTTATTCCTTTATTGATTAATTCCATTGCTTCTTCATCATAGCATTCACTATAATGCTCTTTAAAAATACTGGTTGCCTGCACTGCAAGAGGACTATCCACATATACCTCAAATGCCGGAAATTCCGGCAGCATATTATCTTCTTTAATCTTTCTAAGGAAATAAAGCATTTCCTGTGTCCTTCCTACTGCAAAAGAAGGAATTACTACATTTCCGCCTCGTTTAAAGGTTCTCCTTAGAATATCAACAAGTTCTGTCACATAATCCGGTTTTTCTCCGTGGCTTCTATCTCCATAAGTGGACTCCATAACCACATAATCTGCGCTGTCCAGATATTCCGGATCTTTAATCAATGGCTGTTCCGTATTTCCAATATCTCCTGAAAATACGATTTTCCGTTCTTCTCCACCTTCTGTAATCCACAATTCAATACTAGACGAACCTAATAAATGTCCTGCGTCTACAAAACGTACTTTAATACCTTCTGCAATCTCTATTACCTGATTGTAATTACACTCTACAAATTGCTGAATAACTCCTAACGCATCCTCCATGGTATAGGCAGGCACAAATTCCGTCTGTCCGTTTCTCTTAGCTTTACGATTTCTCCATTCTGCCTCAAACATCTGAATATGTGCACTGTCACGAAGCATAATATCGCACAAATCACAAGTCGCCGCAGTTGCATAAATCGGACCACGAAATCCTCTGGCATGTATCAACGGAAAATTACCGGAATGGTCAATATGCGCGTGTGTCAGTAATGCAAAATCCAATTCTGACGCAGCCACCGGAATATCCTGATTTTCATACTGGTCGGGCCCCTGTTCCATACCACAATCCACAATAAATTTCTTGCCTGCTGCCTCTAAGAAGTAACAACTTCCGGTAACCTCATGAGCAGCCCCTATAAAAGTCAGTTTCATAGAAAACCCCCTTTTGTGTAAAATGAATGTTGCTATATTCATTATACCCCAGTAAAGAGGGTTTTGACAGGACTTTATTTATTTTTTAGGAAATTTAATAAATTGTGTGATTACTCCACGAGAATACCGTTGGTAATAGGATCTTTACTTTCAGTTATACTTCCATCTTGTGCTACACAGGCTGCTTTTACTCGATAATAATATCCTCTTGTAACCTGCACATTATAACTCTTGGTTAACAATGCTGTATTATATGCTGTATCTGAAAAAGTTCTTATATTGTACCAGTTTCCGTTAGAATATCTCTGTAATGTCATTTTAAGAATTAGCTTGTCACAAGTTACTCTTCCATACACAGCCCCATAAACATTAACACTACCATTTCCGTTATCTGTTACTTTAGCAGTTCCCTGATTAAGAATATTTCCTCTGGCACTATTATATAAACTTATCTCTGAAGAATTTCCATTAGCAAGTTCAAAACTATCATTTGTGCCTTCTTTTAAACTGTTTCCATTTGCCAAAACTGTTGTGTTTACTGCCAAAATCAAAGCTACCATTAATATATTTCTTAATAGAATTTTGCCATTTTTTAAAATTTTCATTTTTCTCCTTCTTACAGCTAATACATAATATTCTTAGCTATATTCTCCATTTCCTTTTCTTTTATTTCCCCAAAAACTCATTAGTAACTGTTTTTGTATTCCCATTTTAGAGCATATATCGGTGCCTTATCTTCTTTTTCCTCTATTTTCCATAACGTAATCTTCAATTCCGGTATAAAATCATTTTGAAATGTGTCAATTAAAACACCATTATCATTTTGATTTAAAACAGAGGCTTTAGTTTCATTTAAAAATGCTGTTAAAAATATCATTTGCTCACCATAAGAATATTGCAAAATCCCTGCTCCTGCTTCTTCATCCAGACTATATGTCTGATATTTTAACTCATCTGGAAGATAAAAAAATCTAGGCATTTTAATGTCTAAAATATTCTCAATTTTCTCACACGCATATCGCTCTGTCCTGTCACTTTTGATTACATCATTATTATCTACCTGTGTATTCACATCATTTCCAAACAGCTCATTCATCTCCCTCATAATGTATGCTCTGTTTGCCTCACTGCTCATAGAAATGCCGAATACACCGATTAGGACTGCTGCTGCAACAGAAGCCCAACGTACCACTCTTTTTCTCCCTGTATTTCCCTGTTGCTCTTGCTTTGTCCACATGCTGTTTTACATTTTTTAATTCTTTTAATTTACTTGTGTGTTTTTCTCTATCATCTACATTTGTCACATAATTGTTTGTGTCTTCAGTCGACTCACGCCTTCTGATTTCAGCCATTAATTTTTGAAAGCCATCTTCTGTGGGTTCACATTCCAAAGATTTTGAAATTTCTTCCGCCTCTTTTTCGATTTCTTCCGCCTCTTTCAAAAATTCTTCCAAAATTTTCTGATTTAATTCTTCATCATTCAAATTTTCAGTAAAAAAGGTTTCACATTTTTTCTCATTTTCTTCTGATTTCCCCATGAAACTCCTATCTTTCCTTGACTTTTTTTCATAACTGTATCATATTATCTTATAGTTACTATTTTGAACTAATCAGGAGGAACACCATGAAACATATCGTACTTACCGGCGGTGGAACTGCCGGACACGTTACCCCAAATATAGCTATGATACCACGCTTGAAAGAGCTGGGATACAAAATTTCTTATATCGCTCTTACGAAGGTATGGAAAGAAAGCTCATTGAGGAACTTGACATTCCTTACTATGGAATTTCTTCCGGTAAATTACGCCGTTACTTTGATGTCAAAAACTTTACTGACCCGTTCAGAGTTATAAAAGGTTTCTTTGAAGCTAAAAAATTAATGAAGCAGTTAAAACCTGATGTCGTATTCTCTAAAGGCGGTTTTGTTACAGTACCTGTTGTAATTGCAGCAAGCAAAAAACATATACCTACCTTTATTCACGAGTCTGACATGACACCGGGACTTGCAAATAAAATATCCATTCCTTTTGCAACAAAGGTTTGCTGTAATTTCCCTGAAACAGTTTCCCATCTTCCGGAGGACAAGGCTGTTCTTACCGGAACACCTATACGTCAGGAATTACTGGAAGGAAATCCGGAAAAAGCGCTGGAATTTACAGGTCTTTCCAAGGATAAACCTGTTATCCTTATCATAGGTGGAAGTCTGGGCGCTGCCGCTGTCAATGACGCAGTAAGAAAAATTCTCCCTGAATTATTAAAAGATTTTCAGGTAATCCACCTCTGCGGTAAAGACAAAGTCGATGAAACTTTATCTAACGTTAAGGGATATGTACAATATGAATATATCAAGCAAGAACTTGCTGATTTATTTGCTTTAGCCGACCTTGTGATCTCCCGTGCAGGTGCAAATGCAATTTGTGAGCTCAGTGCTTTAAACAAGCCTAACCTCTTAATTCCACTTTCCGCACGTGCAAGCCGTGGAGACCAGATTTTAAATGCTCGCTCTTTTGAACAGCTTGGTTATAGTAAAGTTCTGGAAGAAGAAGAACTTACTAATGACGTATTATTAAGCGCTGTCCGTGATTTGTATGAAAACCGGGAAGCTTATATTACAGCTATGTCTTCCAGTAAGCATAAGGACTCTATTCAACAGATTGTCCAGCTCTTTGAAGACGCAGTAAACAAGACCTTATAAATCTTCAAACTTGTGTCTGTAATACTTATTAATCCAAACTTTTATCCTGTGCCTTTTAGCTCTCAGACTTTCTACTGAAATGCCAAGGGCACGGGCAGTTTCTAACGCACCTTTGCCTTCTACATTCATTTTCATAACAATTTCGTACCACTGACTATTCTTCTTTTCCAAATCTTCCAATAATTTTCCCGTAAACTCTTGCATAACAAGCTTTTTCGTTGTTTCCTCTTCCACAGATGATTGTTTTTCTAAGCGATTTGAAGTCCACATAATTCCTTCTTCTGCGAAAAGCTCTCCTTCATTTGAAGATCCGGCAGTCACTTCATGTACCTGATATGATTTTCTGCAAAAGTCAATGGCTTTTCTCTTTGCATTTACTATCAACCATTGCTTGTAGTATTCTTCCTGTATAGTATCTGCCTTTTTAAAGAATAAAATAAAAACTTCTTGGCTTACGTCTTCCGCAAAGTCGATATCACGCAAAACACTATACACTACCATTTTCACTATTTGATAATGCTGACGATAGATTTTTCGAAATTTCTCTTCTGTCATTTCTTTATCCAACTTCTAAATTTTAGACCTGAGAAAATTTTTTCAAAATCTCATCTCTATCTTCTGGTTTAAGAGTGCCCGGTTTCCATGTAATTCCCACACCATCATTTTCATTTCTCGGAATTAAATGCATGTGGAAGTGAAATACAGTCTGCCCCGCTGCCGTTCCATTGTTCTGAACAACATTGTAACCATCGCAGTTCAACACTTTTTTCATTTTCTTTGTCACTTCTTTTGCTAATATCAAAGCTTTTCCTGCCAAATCATCAGGTAATTCATACAAATTCTCAAAATGAGCCTTTGGAAGAATTAGAGCATGTCCCTTACTGGCAGGTCCCAGGTCTAAGATTACTCTAAAATCCTGATCCTCATAAAGTGTTGCGGCTGGTATTTCTCCGTTTGCAATTTTGCAAAAAATACAGTCTTTCATTTTCATAATCTCCTTTCACTTATATATCCGAATAAAAACCTGTAAATATTACTTCTGTTTTGTCGAATTTTGGCATATAAAACTATTTGCTATTTAAAAACAGGGATGTTACACTTGTTTTTGAAAAAATAAAGAGGGGGTAACCATGAACACTCAAATAAATCAATCCAATCAACATATTACTGCAAAGGAAGAACCTGATTATCGTCAATTGTATGAGGAGCTTCAAGTACAACAACAATTTACATTATCTCATGTTTCTCACGAAATCCGTAATCCGGTAACATTAATCAACAGCTTTTTACAACTGCTGGAGTCTCATCATCCCGAATTAAAAGAAGATAAATACTGGGGAAAGATTATGGAAAATATGGATTTTCTGAAAACGCTTCTTAATGAATTTTCCAGCTTTAATAATTCCGGCAAGCTAAATATCCAGGAATTAGACCTCTCAGAGCTTCTGGAAAATCTGGCTGCTTCCAGTTTACCTACTTTAGAAAGCTACAACGTTTCTCTTGTTTTAAATATTGAGCCAAATCTGCCTGTCATTCAAGCAGATAAAACGAAAATGTCCCAGCTGATTTTAAACCTTTTAAGAAATTCTTCAGAGGCAATTAAAACAGAGGGTATTATCCATTGCTCTTTAACCTCTCAAGAGAATTATCTTGTTCTTTCTGTTAAGGACAACGGAAGCGGAATTCCTGTTCTGTATCAAGAAGACCTCTTTGAACCATTCATTACTCATAAACAGGAGGGCACAGGTCTCGGACTGCCTATCTGCAAAAGAATTGCAGAAGCCCATAATGGAAGTATTTCTTTTCAATCCGTTCCTGAAAAAGGTACTGAATTTACCGTTCTACTACCTATACGACAGCCTTTATAATCTTCTTTGATACACCCTGCGATAACAAAGGACAGCTAAAATAAATCCACTTATCAATCCACCAAAGTGTGCTGCATTATCCACACCTGTACTTGTCATTCCAAAATATAGACTTAATCCGGCCATGACAATTAACTGTCGAGTGGTAAAATTTTCAATTCGTCCTCTGTTTGCAATAACAATATAGATGAGCGCACCGATGACTGCAAAAACTGCACCGGATGCTCCTGCCGAAATAAAATATTTGCCGTTTTTTATTTCCAGATATATGGACAATACATTTGCCCCTATACCTCCGAGGAAATAGATAAGCAAATATTTTATTTTGCCTATATTTCTTTCCAGACAATCTCCCAAAACAATAACACCAGCATGTTATTCCCCAGATGCTGAATTCCAAAATGCAAAAACATGGATGAAATCAGGCGATAATACTCATGAGACTGCAAAACTGCTGGTGTATAGCAGCCACCCCAGCGTAAAATGTGGTAGGTATCCAAAGATGAGCCGGTTACTTCTACCAGTAAAAATACCAGCAAATTAATGCCAATCAAAAGAGTATTAACCGGAACTTCTTTTCTTTTTCTCAGAAAATATTTGATTTCATTTTCCGTTTTTTTTCTTTCCATTCCTGAATAATTATTTTCTGTATTCATCACTCTTCCTTTACTTCCATAGCTATCTATCTTTTTATCATCCCTATTTTACCATATTTTTCCAAAATCAGCATTACATTTATCAATATATAAGTACCTTTTTTCTGCAAAAACAATCGTATTTTCTTCTTTTAATAAATATTCTGTCTCCGGTTGTATGATTTCTCCGTCTAATTCCGTTCCGTTTCTGGAATTTAGGTCAATTAAAAATGTCTGATTATTTCGACAGATAATTTTTGCATGAACACGACTGATGGTAGGCACACTCAGACAGATATCAACCCTTCCTCTTTGACTTCCTATAATTGTATGTTCTTTTTCCAGAAAAAATTTCTTTCCCGTTTCTATTTCTAAAAGATAAGATTTCCCTTGGACTTCTGACTGTAAAAGTACAGTTTTCCCAAAATCCTCCGACATCTCTTCCTGCCTTTCCTCTTCCCCCATTATTCCTGTTACTTCTTCCCTTTCAAAAGTCTCCGGAATATGATTTTCTAAATCTTGCTTTCTATATTTCAAAAAATAAATCAATCCGCCTACGGCAATCACAAATACTATAAGAAAAACTGCTGCAATCCCCAGATAACGTATTCCTATGTTAGATAAATATCTTGCCAAAAAGATGACAACTCCTATTACCAAAAGAATTCCTACTACAAATATTTTCTTTATGGGAGGTTCTTCTTCCTCCTCTTCCTTATAAAATCATCCAAAATTTTCTGTCTTTCTTTTTGCTCCTCCTTATTTTCTATCTCAAAATCAGTGTTTCTATTTTCCGTTTCTCCATAAATAAGCTTACATATATCATCCGGTTGAAGGCGATTTTCTACTGCAAGTTTGTGCATACCATATCCGATGGTTACTGCGCCTTTATCCTTATGCTCGATTTTAGGCAGTAAATATTCTGTAAGAACACAAAACTCCTGTTCTATGGTATTTTCTTGCTCCGGAAACCAGAAAAAGGAGTAGGTATCTTTGTCTAAGTTTTTGTATAAATACGCAGGATTTAGAAGCAGAAAATCTCTATTCAGCAAATATTCGTCTAATTTTTCTAAAACCGAAACTATTTGTAAAAAAAGCTCTTTTAAAGTATCCTTATCAAATTTTCCTTTCTCATACAGATTTTCAAGACTCTGACTCCCTGTAATTTCATAATAAAGATATTCTTTTCCATTTATCCGCTGCATTTTACAAGGAAGTAATCCATGCACTTGATTTTCCAACAAAATACGAGTTTGATAATTATCCTTTAAAGGGTTTTCCAATGGTAAAACGGCAAAATTACAGCTCATATTTCTCTTAAAGATAATCTCCAAAGTGCTCCCTCCCTTCTCTTATTTTTTCATTCTATATTTTGTGAAAATCTACGGTATTTCTGAACCTTTTCAATAAAATCCACAGGTTTTATTACCTTGCTTTTCCACTTTTCCTTCATGCTCCAGTTCAAATTTTGGAACGGAATGTAAAACTCCTTTTGAAACCCTACCGATATTTCTTTTTTTCCTCCGCTTACCGTATAGGACTCCTGCATATCCGCTGCTTTTTGTTTTGTTTCTTTTACTGCGGTTTCTTCGCTTATCACCGATCGACCGCTTCCATACACAGAAAGCTCGCAAATTTGTGCTGTCTTCCAAACCTTTGTCTGCGTGCCCCATATCAAAAACAGAGAAGCAAAAATTACCAACAGCCATACACCGCTTATCAATGCCATTTCTACCGTATAACTTCCTTTTAGTCTTGATTTTTTATATCATCCACATATACGCACCTGCCATCCCCATTGTTAAAAAAGGGAGAAACGGAATTTCTCTGTCTTTTCTCCCTCTGTTTCTCACAAAAATAAAAACTGCCCATAAAAAAGCGCCGAAAAGTGCCATTGATAAAATGCCCAATGTATTCCAAATTCCTACGGATAGTCCCATAAGCAAAATAATCCAGCAATCTCCGTAACCTATTGCTTCTTCGGATGCTTTACTGATTATAAAGAAAAGAATACCCGGAATACTTCCCATAAGGGCAAATACTGATTTTTCATATATATTTTCGCCTTGAAAAAGCACTTCCCCTATAAACGTTCCCATCACAAATATTCCGTAAAAACCAATTTTCCACAAAGCAACTGTCTTTTGTTTTCCATCTTCCACACTACACAGCAGAAGAATACACAAATGCACCAGCCATTTTTCTTTCACACATTTATCCTCCACACCTGTCACAAATATTCAAATGTTTTACCTGCGATTTCTTCACCAGCTTTACGTGACGTGTCAATCCGCCGCATTCCTTGTCCTTATGATAGCGGTTTCCCGTGGACGTAACGTAAACGGTTGTCGGTTTCTCTCCTATTTCCATACATCTCTCACAGCTATGATACTTTTCTCCATATATATTTTTCTTCTGTTCTGCATGAGAATAGGACATTCCCTGTACCGAAAGTCTTAAATGACTGCAAGAAGCGCTGGTATGATAAACACTTTCCCAATCCGTAACATAAACCATTTCTTCTTCCTGAAGCAGTTCCTCCTTAGGCGTATATCCAATCCATGCTCTCGCCTGCCCCTTCACCTGAAATCTCACAGGAAATGTCTGAAAAGGTGTAAAAGGAGCTTGATAGAAAAAGGAAGCTTTCAAAGAAATCCTTCCATTTTCGTATACGGACTGTGCCAGATTTATTCCGTGAACACCGCCTACGACCCCAAGCAAAGCTTCACCTGTAAGCTTTTCCTGCACTTTCCTCCTCGCATAGATTTGGCAAACAGCATTACTTACTGTTCCCACCGGTGATTTTGTATCGTCCTCCTGACAATACGCATACATTCCCAGTTCTTTTGCGCTTTCGCACAAGGCGCTCTGTATCACTGTTGTTATTCTGTATAAATCTAAAATTCCTGCTAATATTACCACGGCAAAAAAGAAAAGAGGCAGAACAACCGCACACTCCACAGTCAAGCTCGCCTTTTGCCGAAGAACTCGCACCTCCTTCTTTTGTTTTCTCTGCTTCATGGTTTTCTACCTCCCCTTCTGCCATTTTACATATCATAAGAATACATTCTTTCCGCCTGCCATATCTTATTCTCCGGCCCTGCAATCTGAAAGCTGACAGCAACGGCATCGATACACGCATCAAAAGCAAACTTTTCTTTTCCCTCTTCCTGCCGAAGATTAACTTCTATCACATCCATAATTCGCATTACCAGTTCCTGTTCCGGCACGCTCATCAGTAAAATCCCCAGATATTCCTCATAATCCGCTCCTTTTTCTGTGGTTATCCCCGTATCTGCCCTCAAATCAGAAAGCTGTGTCTTCCAGCTGCCGCTATCCTTTACCAAAGGCACACAACCACCGGACAACAAAGCCTTTACATCTGCAATTCCTTCTATGTATGCCCAGCCTGCTGCCAGTACCCCTTGCACAAAAGTCATCCCTTCAGGTATAAGCAAAAGAAACGACAACGCAGAGGCACATGCTGCTAGTTCTCCCCTTTTCTGTGTTGGTATAAAGAAACGCCAGATTACTGATTTCACGAAGAAGAAGCAGGTTTTTCACAACAGAGGACAGGTTTTCTCTATCCCCCTCTTTTCCGCCTAAAAGATATTCTATTTCATAAGCTAAGGGCGTTTCTGCTCCGTCTGTAAAGCTTTGAAACTTCTCAAAAGCATATTCCTGAATAAAAATCTTATCGGCAAATCCCTCTTCTGCTTCCAGCTCCGGAAAATCCCCCATTCCCTGCTGCCTTTCCCTCTTTGATAAAACAGCCGATAAATCGATGGTTTTTCCGATACATTTACACCTGAAGGTAAAACAAAAGATAAAAATCCATTTTCTTTAAAGCTTTTTATAATTTCTAATGGATTATTGGTCTCTGAAATTTCCGGCATAGGCGTTGTTTCTTCCGGATTTATTTCCTCCATTCCATTGTTTTTTATGTTTTCCTGTTCCTCCAACACTTGTTTTTCTTCCTCTGTTTTCTTCAGCAAAGCCTCTATGCCTGCATTGCCCAGATTTTCTTTCATATAGCGGATTATTTGCTGCTTCACCGCTGCTCCGTTCTTATCCGATGCCGCCCGAAACCCGTCTGCGGCACATATCTGTACCGCACATTTTGTCAGTCCTGAGTCTAAAACAGGTTTCATGTAGTCCTCTAAATGATTTAATACCTGAGCAATCTGTATTCTGCCGGTATTATAAGATGCGTCCAGAAAAAACAGATTATACCTTTCTAAAAGCTCTCTGTCATATTCCGAAAAAAGTGAATATAAGCCTGTATCCATACTATTAACAGCCTGCACTCTGGCACAGGCTGTTCGAGATGACTGAATGCTGACTGTAATAAGCGATAACAAAACCAAAAGCAAAATACTCATAGCTGCGGTCATACTTCCCTTTTGCTTCACTCTCTCACCTCTATATGCTGTTACTCTGCTTTGTAATTTTAGATAAGATGCTTTTCACCAGACTGGTAAGCTGTTCCTTGAAAATCAAAACCAAACCGATAAGCACCACAAGTATAAGTATAATTTCTACTACGCCGACAGCATCCTCTTCCTGCCAAAATTCCTTTAATACTCCCATAATTCTTACCTCCTGTTATAAAAAACTAAAAAATGCCGGTATCATTAAAATCATTAACACAACAATCAGTTGCAGTACCATAGGAAGCAAAAGCTTCGTAGACGCCTCTTCTCCTCTTACCTTTGCACTGCGCTTTCTCTCGTCCTCTGCCACTGCCTCCTCCCTTTCCAAAAGCTCCAAAAGGTTCTGATTTCCCTTTTTCAAATTCTGCACTAATAAAACAGACAAAATTTTATACTGAGAAATCCCGCACCTTGTTCCGAAACGCTCATAGGCCTCTGCCTCATATATACCGCCCTGCATTTCTTTGCAGGTACGGACAATTTCTTCATACGCACTCCTTTCTTTTGCATGATATTTTTCCCTGCTGCGCAGATATCCGTCTGCAATTTTTTCCATAGCCTTTCGTATGGTAAATCCGGCTCTTAAAAACAACACCAATTTCTGAACAATATCAGGATAATCTCTCTGCATCTCCTTTCTCACAAGCTCCTGCTGCTTTTTCGCTTTTCCTTCTGCAAGGGATAAACACCCAAGCCCAATACCAAAGACAGCATACAGATAATTCCTCCTGTCTGTATTCCCGTTCTCCTATAACGAATTTCTTCTCCCTGTACTGTTTGGGGAAGATATAAAGGTCCTGAAGGATTTTCGCTTAAGAGCTCTGCTTCTTTTTGAATTTCCTTCTGTATTTTTTCTCTTTCATTCAATTTCGATGGATAAACCGTAATCTCAGCATTCCATATATCTGTTACTTCTCCAAGAGAAAGAAACGCAGCCACTTCCACACTTTCTCCCTTTTCAGAAACACCTTCTTGCGGTATTCCCTCCCAGCTCAATATATCCGGATTTCCTGTACTCCATGATATTTGTACCGGATTTTCTTCCAAAGCCTGCGGAAACCGAAAGTCACCTCCTTCTTTCTTTGCCTTTTTCAACCACTTGTCCAACTCTTTTTTGGCTTCCTTTACATAGTTTTCCATCTCCTTTTCTGTGTATCTTTCTTCCTCTACATAAACTGTAATTTCCTGTGTTTTTCCCTGTGTTTCGGCAAGAAGTGTCTCCTCGTACCCGCCTTCTCCATAAGGATTTCTTTCCAGATACTCCATACTTCTTTCTTTGTCTTCTTTTATAAAAATTCCTATACCCAAAAGATTTCCAAGCAAAATAACCGACACCGCCATACAAAAACTCTTTTTGTCCTTTCCCCACTCTTTAAACATCAATCTGAGTCAACCTCACTCCCCATTGAAATGCCGCAGTATACAAAAGAAGGCAAGCTGTCATAACGCAAATCCCCACCGGATTTCCATATAACACACTTAAAAATTCCGGAGAAGTAATCTGCATATAAAGAATAATCCCCAGAGGAATAAAGCTCATAATCTTCTGTTCCATTTTTCGAGATGCCAAAACAGCATCAATCTCCTTCTTCACCTGAATACGTTCTTCAATAGACGAAATACAACGGTTTAAAATTCCTCTCATATTTCCTCCCATTTTCTTTGCCTGTATCAATACATCTGTAAAATTCAAAATATCTTCTACTCTGCTTCGAATTCCCAAATCATACAGCAATTCTTCTAAGGGTATGCTGTGTCCCAGTTGTCTTTCTATATAGGCAAATTCCCTTGCCATCTCTGCTTTTTCTCCATACAGTCTTTCCAAATCTTTTCTTGCTTCCCTTATGGTGTTATCTAAAGAATAACCTGCCGATATCCCCACCTGCATAGCATTTAAGGCATCTTTAAACTGATAATTTAGCCTTTTCTTTCTCAGACGGATTTGTTGTTTTTCCTTTGATGTATGTACCAGAAAGGTAACGGAAGCATAAAGAAAAAAACTGCCGTGCTCTTATAAAACAAATAATTTATTCCCATGCAGGCACACACTGCTTCCATAAGATAAAGTCCCCACTGCTGTACAGAAAGATGATAAACATCATAATCAATTTTATTCACAGGATAATTCCTGCCTTTGTAAGCTTTTCGGTGTGATAAAGCTGTCCTCTTTTTTCTAAATTTCTGTTTCTGACAAATAACGGATTTAATACAACCTCACCTTCCTTTGAAATTTCTTTAATCTCACAGATTTCCAATACTTTTCTGCTTTTATCTGACATTCTTCCTAAATGTATAAAGATATCAAAGCCTGACACAATCTGGCGGCGAATAACCGGTATAGGCAAATCTATTCCCATCAAAACCATTGTTTCCAGCCTGCTTATCATATCCTGACAGCTATTGGCATGAATGGTGCTCAGGCTTCCGTCATTTCCTATATTTACAACCTGCAAAAGCTCTGCCGCTTCCTTTCCTCTCACCTCTCCTACAATAATTCTGCTTGGTCTCATACGAAGGCAGGTTCTCAATAAATCTCCGATGGTAATTTCCTGAGATTTCTCAATATTCGCCGGTCTACATTCCAGACGAACCAGATTTTCTATCCCCTGAATTTGCAGTTCTGCATTATCTTCGATAGTAATGACTCTCTCATCCTTGGGAATATATTCTGATAACGCATTTAAAAATGTAGTTTTTCCCGAACCTGTCCCACCTCCTATTAAAATCGTATAACCTGCTTTCATAAGCTTTTCTAAAAAAATAGCTGCATCTTCTGTAATGCTCTCCAATTTCAACAAACGTTCCATAGTAATAGGCTTTCCGGAAATTTTCTTATGGTAAGCACCGGACCGTCCAGCGCAACGGGAGCAATAACCGCATTTATTCGTTCTCCTCCTGCCAGTCGTGCGTCTACAATGGGCTGCAGCGTATTGATTACACGATTGCATTTTGATGCCATTTGCTGAATAACATCCTCCAGCTTTTCCGGAGAAGAAAAGCTCTTTTCAAAAGCTTCGATTTTACCGTCCTTTTCTATAAAAATTTTATTCCATCCATTAATCATAATCTCTGTGACATCATCGTTTTCCAGCAGCTCCTCCAGAATATCCATACGCCGTACAGACATAAAAAGTGCATTTCGCAGACTTTCTCTCTGTGCAATAGGCAAATATTTTTTCTTGCCGTGCTGATGTAAAATTTCATCAATTATCTCCAAAACATCTTCATCTAAATCTTTCCATGTATTTTCCAGCCTTTCCACCAATGTTTTTCGCAAATCTTGAAATTCATCACTGCTTTCTTCTTTCATAATTTTCCAGCACCTTTCTCACAAAACTTCCCCAAGGTCCCATTTTCAGTTCCTGTACTGTGTTTATTCCTTCCATACTCTCGCCGGTAAGAGAAACTATCCTTATCCTATCTTTCTCTATAACACCCCAATTTTCCATCAAGGTATGGAACTGAGAAAGTTTACAGTCTGCTATAAATCCTCCCTTTACAGGCACATAAATTTCACTGCATAAATTCAATACAGAAAACAGCTCATCCACTGCACTGCTGATATTCAATATCAAAACATGATATCTGCCGCTCTTTTTCACAGCTTCAAAAAGCCTGCTCCAATGTACAAAGGGAATTGATTTAATATCCTCCGGCGACTCCACAGGAGGCAGATAATCCATATCCCCCTGCTGCTGTATCATCCCTTCCACTTCCTCCCATAAATTTTCCTTTCCGCAGCGCAGTGCAAAAAAGAAATCCGTAAGGTTTTTCTCGTATTCTCTCAAAAATAACTGCTCCAATCCTGCAAAATCTTCCATGCTGATATACAGTACCCTTTTCTCTTCTCCCAAAATCTGTGCTGCCGCCAATGCAAACAAACAATTTGCACAGATTTCAGAAGGTGAATAAATTCCCACAATTTTCATGCCCTGTCTTGCATCCGAGCAGAAAGGAACCTGCGTTTTTTCCGTATAGTATTCCATCACCTCCTTAATTACACTTTCCGCCGACTGATACTTATAGATACACTTATACGGCGATTTTGGCTCCTCTTTTTCATCAGAAAGCACCACTACATTCTCTTCTTTTATCTGCTGTATCCGTTCATCTACATCTTTCTGTGCAATCAACAACATAGGCGGAGGCTGACTTCCCACCGAACTGTAAAATTTTTCCACATCTGTAAAAGCTTCTGCACGAAACGGAAGCTTTTTCTTATTGTTCAAATACTCTGTAAAATTACAGGCATAATCCGTATCTGAGTCACAGACTGCAATCATATTTTTCTTCAATAAAATCCTCCTACATAAAGCATGACGCTTAGAAATATCGGTACTGTAAAATGGAAATTTTCAGGTCGACTGCCCTTTTTCCTGTAAGCACACAGCACCCTGCTTTGACTATATTCATAAACATAATTGAAAAAATAAGAAAATCGCTCTTTGAAATTTCCACAGGAAATCAGAAATGCGAAAGATAAAAGTCCTCCCAGAAAAAGAGAACAAAGAATAAGCTTAAAAACAGCAGTTACACCTAAAAAAATTCCCAGACCGGAAAATAATTTTATGTCTCCTGCACCTAACATTCGAAAGTAAAACAACGGGAACAGCAAAACACAGGGCAATAATAATCCCAAGCCTCCTGATAAAGTCCCAGCTATTCCATTTGCTCCCATCTGCCAGAAAAAGCCTGTCAGAAAAAACACTACAATAAATCCGTTCACCACCCTTTCCATCAGAAAATCCATACACATGGCAATACCCGAAAAACACAATACAAATAACGATTGTACTGACAACAAATCACCTCTTTTATTTTATAAAATCTTTGGAAAATCCCAGTCGAACGACTGTAAGAATATCTTGAAGTTGTATCTGATTATAGTCTCAGAAAAAGGATTTGTAAAGAGAAATTATTACTAATTTTTCGATTTGGATAGACTACACAAAATTAGCATTTGCAATCTCTGTGATTTTCAGTTAAAATATTGAATAGAAACAGTAATAAGGAGTATAGACTATGGGACTTATTATATTTTAGGTGACAGTATTACCGATGCCGGCAGGAAAACTTCTCCTAATGAGCTGGGATTTGGTTATGTAAATATATTTTCAGAACGTTTAAAAGCGCAAAGCCAGAACTGGAACATTCTCAATCGTGGTGTAGAGGGTTATGTCGTACAAAATGTTGCAGAAACTCTCCATCGTGAATGTATTTCCTTAAAGCCTGATTATATCAGTATTCTGGTGGGAGTGAATGATATCGGACTGATTGCAAATTCCTCTGCTTCCGAACAGGATAAGCTCTATATGCTGGAAGACAGTATCCGTGCCTATCACGAAATGCTTTTTGATTTATCCAGAGAAACACAGGCAAAAGTCATTATTTTAGAACCTTTTATTCTGCCTCAGCATGAAAAATATGAAGACTGGGTACCATGGCAGAAAAAAATGTCTAAAAACATTCAGAAGCTTGCCCGCAATTATGGCGCTTATTTCATTCCACTGCAAACACCTTTGAATAATAAAATTCAGGAACAGGGATATGAAAATATTACTACCGACGGTATTCATCTTACCACTCAGGACAGCAGCTCCTTGCAGATATTGTAAAGGACTCTTTCCATTTATAAATTTTTCAAAATTTAATCTTTCAAAACAAAAGGCGGGATATACCTCAATGTGTATATCCCGTTGCTATTTCAACAAATTTTCCCGATACAACTTCAGCTAAATCTTTTGGATTTAATTTCAATGTCGTACCAATTCTTCCTCCGCTTACATAGATTTCCTCATACGCAAGAGCACTTTCATGAATAATGGTAGCGTACTGTTTTTTCATTCCCAACGGACTGCAGCCGCCTCTCACATAACCGCTCACTTTTGTAATATCCTTTACATGAATAAGCTCTACGGATTTTTCACCCACTGCTTTTGCAGCTTTTTTCAAGTCAATTTCAAGAGCAATGGGAATAACAACAACATAATACTCTTTACTTTTCCCCTGCACAATCAAAGTTTTAAAAGATTGCTCCACAGGAGCTCCTGTTTTTTGTGCGGTATGGAGTCCGTCAATAAACTCATCGCACTCATATTGAAGAACCTCATAAGGAATTTTATTTTTCTCTAAAATTCTCATTGCATTTGTCTTAATTTCTTTTTCTTTATGCTTTCCCATTGCTTTACTCCTATAATTTCAAATGCTTCATAAAATGTCTGTAAAGTACGCAGCCTACAAAAGCCGCCAAAAAGCTCTGCGATTGGGAAGGTAATCCATACCCCAAACAGCCCCATACTCTTGGATAATAATGCAGCTAAAGGAATAATAATTACCAACTGACGCAGCACAGAAATCACCAGTGACTGAATTCCTTTTCCCAACGCTTCAAATGCGCCGGAAAGTACGCAGCCTACCGTGGAAATTAAAAATCCCACAGCAATCACCCGAAGCATGGGTACGCCGATTTTCAGCATTTCCTCATTTGCATCAAACAGCTTCATAATAAATCCCGGAAACATCAAAAACAACAGCATACCTGCCAGCATAATTACACCGGTTGCTTCCATACTTGCTTTTAGCGTTTCCTTCATACGTTTTTTATTTCCCGCACCATAATTGTAGCTCATAATCGGACGCATACCCTGCACAACACCGTTTGCCGGCATATATACAAAAGACTGGATTTTAATGTAAAGTCCGAATACTGCAATGGCAGTTGCTGAAAAAGCTGCCAAAACAGAATTTAAGGCTGCTACCAGAATAGACGGCATTGCCATCATAATGGCGGAAGGAATTCCCACCGTATAAATTTTTTTCAAAATTGCTCCGTCCAGACGGAACCCTTTGAAATTGATTTTAATAGACGGACATTTTTCAGGAAAATCCCATAGAAAGCACTGCTGCTAAAATCTGTGCCGCAACCGTTGCAATGGCTGCACCCTGCACGCCCATCGCAGGCAAACCAAACCATCCGAAGATTAACACAGGTCTAAGATAATATTAAAAATAGCTCCTATTCCCTGAAAAAACATAGGCATAATCATATTTCCCGTTGCCTGAAACAGTTTTTCGGAATATAAATGATACATACTTCCGACACTGAAAAATAAAACAATCTGTGTATATTGGCAGCTCATATCCAAAATCTCAGGACTGTCTGTAAACGCACTGAGAAATGGTCTTGTCAGGAAAATCCCCGCAAGTA
>ENA-OQIC01000205-OQIC01000205.1-human-gut-metagenome-genome-assembly--contig:-NODE-205-length-27402-cov-2.092209_pt1 | contig 27402 bp, 36 predicted proteins | sample MGYA00242572_ERZ504736 | MGnify/ENA primary metagenome ERZ504736 (study PRJEB26092, sample SAMD00036201) | human gut metagenome | host: Homo sapiens | study: EMG produced TPA metagenomics assembly of...
CCAACGCCGAATATGGTCCGGCAGCCAACGCCAAGACCAACACCAAGGCTTCCGGCGTCAAGTTCGGTTACGGCAACGGCATCCTGAGCAGCCAGGTGATCGGCATCAACGGCGGCTGGGGTGAAAGCAACGGTCGAGTGGTCGGCGACATGAGCGCCGACAAGGAAGGCTCCGCACAGTGGATCAATTTCAACGATCTGGCCACAACTCCGCAGGCATGGACGATCACTACGAGATCGCCATTCCGCTGAGCGAACTCGGCACCACCGCGGACCATATCGAAAAGTACGGTCTCGGCGTTGAACTGGCAGCCACCTTCGGCCTTTCCGCAATGGATTCGCTGCCGTATGACATGGCAATGAACGACAATGCCGATCTGCCGGACACCTCCTCTCAGTCAACAACTCCTACGAGAAGTCCGACGAAGACACGTTCACCGTTGCCATGGCCAACATCGGTGGCCATGAAGATCCGACTCCGGTGACCAGCGTGAAGATCAACGGTGGCAGCTACACCACTGATCTTTCCAATGGCGCCGTTGCGAAAAAGCTGACCGCCACCACCGATCCGGCTGGTTCGTCCGTGAGCTGGAGCTCCTCCAACACGGCCGTCGCCACGGTTTCCGCCAACGGTACGGTCACGCCGAAGAAGGCCGGTACCACGACCATCACCGCAAAGTCCGGTTCCCAGAGCGATTCGATCACCGTTACGGTGACCGGCACGCTTCCGACACCGCCGGTGGCGAAGAACACCATCTATGCGACCAAGCCTTCCGGTTGGAGCAAGATGTACGCGTACGTGTACACCGGCGACGGGGCGACCGCGAAGAACAACGCGGCCTGGCCGGGCGTCGAGATGGTGGCTGCCGACAACTGCGACCAGACCGGTTACCAGTACGAGGTGCCTGATTCGCTCGCGTCCGGCGCGAAGGTGATTTTCAACGACGGTGGCAGCCAGCAGTATCCGGGCTCCCGGCAGCCGGGCATCGACTACAACGGCGGCACCGTAACGTGGGATGGTTCGTCTGCTTCGTTGAAGGCCGTGGATTGCACCGTGGTGGTGCCTCCTGACGACGACAAGAACGTGCAGATCACGTTCAAGGCGACCGGCGTTGACCTGAAGTCCGGCGAGAGGGCCTACGTGGTCGGTGACTGGGGCCAAGGCAAGGGCAAGACCTGGAACCGCGCCGGTGGCGTCGAGCTCACTACCGTGGGCGGCGAACTGACCGGAACCGCGACCGTGGCCAAGGCCAGTCCATGACCATGCGCCTGATCAAGGTTTCCGCTGACGGCAAGACCACGTGGGATCCGTCCACCGACCGCAAGACCACCGCCGACAAGGTCAAGACCCTCACCCTCAAGTGGGATGAGCGCCAGGTTTCGCAAAGCGTGGACGTGACCATCAACGCGGCCGCCGACTTGAAGAGCGGCGAAAGCCTGTACGCGGTAGGCGACTGGGGTCAGGACGGCAAGACCTGGACCCGCGCCTCCGGCATCCGCCTGACCGCCACGGGAGCCGACGGCGTCTACTCCGGCACCGCGAACGTGAAGACCGGCAAGTCCATGACCTTCCGCCTGATCAAGGTCGACGCGAACGGCAAGACACGTGGGATCCGACCACCGACCGCAAGACCACCGCCGACAAGGCCAAGACCGTCGGCGTGGCCTGGGATGTGAACACCGTGAACGAGGACGGCACCGTGCCGGTAACGTTCGCAATCACCGGTGACGGCGTCTCGAACGGCAAGCTCACCATCCAGAAGGGCCAGCTCGCGAACCTCTCCGTGAAGGGCGCCACGGGTGATCCCGACATGTGGTGGAGCGACGGCGCGGCAGTGGCGGTTTCCGGAACCGGTGTCGTGTACGGCGTCGAGACGGGAACCGCAAAGGTGAATGTGAAGGCCGCGGGCAAGACCGCAACCATCACCATCACCGTCAAATAAGGAATCAAACGGATTTCATAAAGCCATACATCCACCGGTCTGACCGGTAGATCTCAGGGGCGTGCGATTTCAATATGTGATATTGGAGTCGTGCGCCCTGTTTTTCATAATCGTTTGCAATGATCTGCAAACGTTTTTTCTTGTAATCCCAACATGATGGCAGCGAAACGCCGAAGTAGTAATGAAACAGTTGTGACGAGATTTTCAATATTTATGAAAGAGGCGATCCTGAAATTGCCATATCGGGGGTGTTGGATGGTGTGTGGGGTGTGATTAAAGCTTTAAATCAGTTCGTTTTCACGTCGTGTATGCAAACGTCTGCAATCTCTTGCAAAACATGATAATTTGTAAAATAATCTTGAAAAAGCTTGAAAAATGGGGTTTGTAAAACGGGAGTGTCTGACGTTTGGTGAAATCTAGATGAACTGTTGAGATAAAATGAAAACGTATGCTGTACCCTCCAGGCAAGGGGGAGGGTGAAGTATAAGGGCGTGCTTTGGCAGTAGTGCGCGTCCGGTATAGAAGGGATGACAGTGATGGCGGACTCCGACATCACGGTGGCCGTGGCCACGCATAAGGCGTACCGTATGCCGATCGACGGCGTATATATGCCGTTGCAGGTCGGTAGGGCGTTGCATCCGAACGTCGATTTGGGTATGACGTGCGACAACACCGGCGATAATATTTCGCAGTTGAACGCACAATATTCCGAACTGACCGGACTGTATTGGATGTGGAAAAACTGCGATGCCGACTATCAGGGATTGGTGCACTACCGCCGTCATTTTGCCAAAAATGACAGTGCGAAACGCCACGGAGACGAAAACGAACGCTTCAGCTGCATCGCAGGAAAACAAGACTATGCGCGTCTGCTCGATACGTGCGAAATCATTGTGCCGGAACGACGCAACTACTATATCGAAACCGTATATTCACATTACGAGCACACCATGCAGGAAGGGCAGCTCGATGCGACACGAAGCATTATCGCGCAAACCAATTCCGACTACCTCGACGCATTCGACGCGCAAATGAACAAAACCTCGGCGCACCTGTTCAACATGTTCGTGATGCGCAAAGACCTCATCAACGAATACTGCTCGTGGATGTTTCCCATCATCGGAGAACTGGCCAAGCATATCGATTCAAGCTCATACAGCGTCTTCGAAATGCGATTTCCCGGACGCATCAGCGAAATCCTCTTCGATGTATGGCTGGAAACCAACCATTACCCGTACGTCGAAATGCCTATCATCAGCCCCGAACCAGTGGACTGGATCAAAAAGGGTCCGGTTTCCTTATGGCGAAATTCGTAGGCAAAAAGTACGTGAAAAGCTGCTGAAAACAGGTCTTATGGCAGTTTCGACCCAACCCCTCATCAGCGTGATAGTGCCGGTCTACAACGTGGAACGGTATCTCGACCAATGCGTGGAAAGTCTTATCGGGCAAACCTACGAACGATTGGAAATCATACTGGTCGACGACGGATCCACCGATTCCTCCGGCGAACAGTGCAATGCTTGGGCGAATCGTGACAACCGCATTCGTGCGGTGCGCCAATGCAATGCCGGCTTGGCGGCGGCCCGCAACACCGGCTCGACCTTGCCAAAGGCGAATACATCGGATTCGTGGATTCCGACGATTACGTGCTTCCCGATATGTTCGGCACGTTGCTGCACAATCTGCAGGAATCCGACGCCGACCTGTCGATCATCTCGTACGAACGGGAAAACCCTGACGGCAGCACCTACTGCAACGCTTTTCCCGACAAGAAAATCGTCATGACCTCGCAGGAAGCATTCGCCTATGTGAATCAGCATGGCTACTTTTATGTGACCGCGTGGGACAAACTCGCCAAAAAAGAACTCTTCGATAACCTGCGCTACCCGCTCGACGCCGTCTATGCGGAAGATTCGCCGGTCACCTACCAGCTGCTCGACAAGGCGGATCGCATCGTATACGATTCCACGCCGCTGTACCGTTACAGAATGTCGGAAAACAGTCAGTCGCATGGCATCACCGACAAATTCGCACAATCCACCGGAGCCATGCTCGACTTGGTGCGAACCAAATATCCGCATGTTGAAGCATATGCCGCATATGGGCATCTCGAATCCATTGTCGGTACCTGCAATCGCATCATGCTCGCGCATCAACGCAAGCAATGGGCGCAATTCGAACGGTATGCGCGTACGGAATTGCGCGAATTGCTGCCAATGGTGGAACGCAAGGGAATCATTGGGAAAAGTCAACTGCTGCAATGGAAACTCCTGGCCACCTCTCCGACGCTGTACGGCATGATGTACGCGCTGTACAAGCGACGGCATCCGGAAATCGCATCACATTAGGCATGGTGATGAGATGACCTCGACCATACTGTTCTTGACATTGCTGGCATTGCTGGTGCTGCTGATAGTGGCATATCGCGGGGATTTCGCGGAACCATCCATACTATTCGTGGTCGGATTCACGCTCGCGGTATTCAATGGACTCACCAATTACCGGACCTGGGATTTCGACCTGTCGATGCAAACCTGCTTCGTGGTTGGATTCGGCACGTTCGCATTCGCATTGACGGCTTACGGTGTGAAGGTGTTTTTCCGCAGCTGCGTCGGACATCGGACAGCACATCGGGAATACGGTGAGCCGCAAGATATCGTTCTGCCGATGTGGGTGTACGTTGGCGGCCTGCTGTTCACCGGTTTGGCATTGCTGATCGTGTCACGGCAGATAATCTCATTGACACTGCTACGGGGGAGACGGCTCTCTGGACAAAGCCATCGGCTTGTATGACAAACTCAACAAATTCAGCACCAAAGGCGTGGCCCTCTCTGGAATTCCCTCGCTACTGCATCTGGCGACCAACGCCATGGCCTATGCGTGGCTGTTTCTCGCCATGCGCAGCGTGGTGGTCCGTTCGTTGCGCAACGATTATCTTGCGGTCATCAATGTGTTGGCGGCCGTTCCGATGACGTTGATTTCCGGCGGACGCAATAGCCTCATTCAGCTTGGCGTTGCCGCATGGACATACTGGGCGTTGTTCCGCAGGCAGAACAACCGTTGGAAAGGCATGCGGCTCGGCTTCCGCACTGTGTTGAAATTCGTGGCCATCGCGCTCGTGGGATTGGCTTCGTTCAAGCCACTGCTGTCGCTGATGGGACGCAAGGCGGGCGACTCGACCATGTACGAATACCTGTCCATCTACATTGGAGCGCCGATAAAAAACCTAGACGCGTATCTCACGAACTCCATGTCGCCTTCGTTGGCGGTCAAATCCACGCAATGGGGAGACATGACATTGGCTTCCACCGGGCCTCGTTCCCCCAGATATTCGGCAAAACCGTGCTTGACTGGATGCAATGGCAACCCTTCCAACGGTATGGCGAGCGCAGTCTTGGCAACGTATTCACCACATATTACGCATTCATTTTCGACTGGGGCATCGCGGGTGCGATGCTTGCCATCGTGCTGATCGCCGCACTTTCTCAGCTTTGCTATGAAAGCGCGGTTTTCGCATTGCAATACGGCAAGGCGGGCATTCCCATATCGATGATGCTGTACGGTGCCATCGGCTATTGCTGTGCGTTCAGCTTTTTCTCCAACCGTTGGATGTCAACCATGTTCAACCAGATCATGCTCAGAAACATCATTATCTGGGTGGTGCTGATATTCTTCGTGAACTCCGTGCGCATACGCAAACGCGCCTTCGCCAAGCGGGTGGTGCTTTATGCCTGAACGTCAGCCGACCAAGCCGGTCGGGCAGCCGTCCAGCAAGCCGGCCAAGCATCCAACCGACGTGCGCATTCGATCCGTGAAATTCAACGTGCTGATGAACATGATCGTCACCACGTCGTCAGTGATCTTCCCGCTCATCACCGTGCCATACGTGTCGCGCGTGCTTTCCACCGGTGGCACCGGGCATGTGGCGTTCGCTCAATCCGTGGCCTCATACTTTCGCTGGTGGCCCTCCTGGGCGTTACCTACTACGGAGTGCGCGTCTGCGCTCGCGTACGCGACGACCGCGCGGAACTATCGCGTACGGTGCTGGAATTGCTGGTTATTCTGGCATGCTCCACCACCATGGTGTTCGCGGTCTACCTGGCGTGCCTGTTCACCGTACCGAAAATGAACGCGCAATTCGGGCTGTTCGCGCTTTTCGGCCTGGCCATCTGGCTTTCCTCGTTCGGTGTGGAATGGTTCTATCAGGCGTTGGAACAATACGAATACATCACCGTGCGTAGCGTATGTTTCAAACTGCTGGCATTGGTGCTCATGTTCGCTTTTGTACGGCAGCGCGGCGACTACGCGATATACGGCCTGATCGTGGTGGTGGCCGGGTACGGATCCAACGTGCTCAATCTCCTGCGGCTACGCAGGTTCGTGGACTTCCGCAATTGTGGACATCTCAATATTTCCCGCCATTTCAAACCGATGCTATGGTTCACCATCGCATCCATTTCATCCGGCATGTATATTCAAGTAGACATTGTGATGCTCGGCTTCCTTGGCACCACCGATATGGTCGGCCTGTACCAGCTGGTATCCAAAATCAAATCCGTGCTCGTCACCGCCGTCAATTCCGTCGGCAACGTGATGCTGCCACGCCTTTCGTATTATCAGGCGCGGCGCAAAGAGCGGCAGGCAGGCGAACTGATCGCGAAAAATATGAATTTCGTTATGGTATTCGGCTCCGCGATCATTGCTCTGCTGATATTGCTTGCCGACCCGATCGTGGCATTGCTCGGTGGCGCTGACTTCGCGGAATCCGCGGTTCCGCTACGATTCGTCGGTATTGCGGTGATGTGTTCGGCCATGAATATCGTGCTTGCGAATGTCATGATTTCCAAAGGAATGGAACGTACATGGGCCATGGTGAACGCGATCGGACTTGCCTTGGCCGTACTCGCAAACGTGCTGCTGATTCCACAGCTCGGCGTGGTCGGTTCCGCCATCAGCATTTCATTGTGCGAAGCTTGATGCTGGCGATGCGCTCATATGTGTGCCGCGGGTTTTTGGTTGGCATTCGCACGTCGATCGATCCGATACGTATTCTGCTCAGTGCGATTGCGGCAGGCTGCCTTACGCGGGGTGCGATCGCGATATGCGGTGCCGAGACATGGAACGCCTTCCTGTGGCTGATGTTCGGCGGATTCCTGTTCGCGCTGATATATGGCATCGCGTTGCTGCTGTGCCGCGAACGATTCGTTATGGCCATGCTTCAGCCGGTATTCAACCGACTGCATGTACGGAAAACGAATGATGAGAATAACGCGCATGGCGCAAGCAATGCGAGTGACGGACGATATGCAAACAATGGAGGTTGGCAATGACGAACTACGTGATCTGCGAACGTTCGCTGCATCATGCGCACGCTGGATCCAAAGCGCGCGATGACATTCGGCAGGTGCTCGAAAGCCAATCCTGGCAGCCGTTCGAAGTGCGTCCCGGCGAGAACAAAGGGTATTTCGACAAGCTGGTGTGCGTTGGGCGTACGCTTGCCGATTGGCATCGGCTGGAACGAACCGTTCGCTGCGGGGACGTGGTGTTGGTGCAATTTCCGCTCATCATGTACAATAAGGTGTCGCTGTACGCCTTGCCTTCCGTGCGTAGGATGAAAGCGCGCGGAGCGTTGTTTGTTTTCCTGATTCATGATTTGGAAACGCTACGCGGCTACTCCTACGCCGATTTCGACAAACAATGGGTGACCGAAGCGGATCTGCTCATCAGCCACAATCCGCGCATGAGCGAAGTGTTGCGCAAGTACGGCGCGACCGTGCCGATCGTGGAGATCGGCATTTTTGATTACCTGCTGCCGCAAGCGAATCCTGTGCCCGTGGAACAGCGTCACGGCATCGATATCGCGGGAAATCTCAGCCATGCAAAGCCGAATACGTGTATCGGCTGGCCGAGCGATTCCCCAAAGCCGACATCAATCTGTACGGGCCGAAATATGACCGGCGGAACGGCAAAACGGCGTGGTACCGCGGAATCGTCGCACCCGATGAACTGCCAGACAAACTGGAAGGACGATTTGGTCTGATCTGGGACGGCGACAGTCTCGACACCTGCGGCGGCTATTACGGCAAATATCTGACCGTCAACAATCCGCATAAGCTGTCGCTGTATCTTGCAGCCGACAAGCCGGTGATCATATGGAACAAGGCGGCGCTCGCACCATTCGTAGTCGAACAGGGAGTGGGCGTTGCCGTCGAATCGTTGCAAGAGGCCATGGCCGTGGAATACGGCATGACGCAAAGCGAGTATGCGCGAATGGTACGACGGGCTTCGCAATTGGGCAGAAGCTGCGTGAAGGCTGGTTTACAAGGGAAGTCATGGCCAAGGTGCAGGCGGTATTGCCGTCGTTGCGTCGAGAAAACAAGGAAAGGTGAAATCATGGGCGTGAAGCAGCGAATCAAAACCATCGTTCCGCATCGCGTCTGGCGCGTATTGCAAGGATGCAAAGCGAACATGACATTGGCTTCGTACTATGCGGGGCAGCGCAAACGGTTCCTGAGATTCTGTGCTGGGCAATGGAATGTGGGGCAATCCGAGCAATTGCGCGGCACTATGGTGTTATTAACATTCATCGTATTGAAAAGGATTGTCGCATAGACGGTTCCGTGCGGGATTCGGCAGATCCGCGTTCGGGGAGTTGCGTTCCGTGATGGATGAATGGCGGGAACGCGACTATCCGGTTGACGATGTGACGTATATCGCGGCACGGCAGGTGGTTCGTGCATACGTGCGCAAGCATCGGGCGTTGGAGAAGCCGATTCCTGAGTTTGTGGGCGTATGGTTTGCCGACGAAGTGGCCTCGGTGGATATCGAAAGCGTCGAACAAGCCGAAAAAGCCGACGTTGCGGGCAATGCGGGCGTGAAAACCGTGCGTGCCGCAGACAAACGCGACAACGCATCGCTCGACTATGCAGCATTGTTCGCAGGGCGTTCCAGCGTACGCGAGTATGCCGAAACCCCTGTTGATATGGGAACGGTGCGTAAGGCCGTAAGCATGTCGATGAAACGCCATCGGTATGCAATAGGCAGGCATATCGCGTGCTGCTGATCAGCAATCCGAAATTCATCGAACAGGCATTGGCGTTGCAGGGCGGGTGGCGTGGGTACGATGCGCCTCCGGTGCTGGCGTTGATCAGCGTGGACGTGCGCAGTTTCGTAAGCGTTGAGGAACGCAACGAGCCGTATATCGACGGAGGCCTGTTCGCCATGGCGTTCCTGACCGCATTGGAATGCGAGTCGCTGGCCGCCTGCCCTCTCAACACCATGATGCGTGAGAAGCAGGAGCATGAGATCCGCAAGCTGTTGGGCGTGCCCGACTACGAAACGCTGATTGCGTTCGTGGCGATCGGCAACTTCCCGGAAAGCATCGAATCGCCGGTATCGTTCCGGTATGATGCTTCGGTGATCACACGGGAGCTGAACTGACGATGAGCCATACCATCAGTGTGATCATTCCCGTCTACCGTGCCACGTTGCAAACGTTGCATGATTGCGTGAACAGTCTGCAACGGCAGCAGGGCAGTGGCTTCCGTATCGAAGCGGTGATTGTATTCGATGGTAAGCCGGCATTCGAAACGGCACCGATCTCGAATTGGAATTCGCCATTGGTCAGCATTCGTACGGAAACGATCGCCCATGCCGGAGTCTCCGCGGCTCGCAACGCGGGATTGCGCGCGGCCACGGGGCAGTGGGCGATGTTCCTCGATGCGGATGATGTGCTCGCCAAGCATGCCGTCGACGGCATGCTTGCGTTTGCGGTGCGATACCGCTGCGATGTGGTGATGGGAGCGTACCGCAACGTGCTTGCAGGTGCCGATGCCGATGCGAACGGTGTTCCCGACGCCGCTGGTGCCGTCATTATGGGCGGCAAAGGCGAGGGATCTCCAAGTGTGGAAGAACACCATTATGCTGAAACTGACATGGTGTTCGAGGGACGCAGGCGTCTTGACCTATGCGAGGATATGCTCCGACCGCAGCGAGGTATCGCGCTTGTTTGGGGCAAGCTGTACAGCATGCCGCTGATCAAAGGGATCGACGGATTCAACGAAACCTTGAGTTTGGGAGAGGACGCCGAATATGCGTTCCGTGCGGTCGCGGCGGCGAATCGAATCGGCTATGTGGATGAAATGGTGTACGAATACCGCCGCAATGCGGATTCGGTGGTGCGGTCGTTCTCCAACGATTATGTGCGGCGAACAATATCTGCGATCGAAACAATGCGCGATACCATTCGTCAATTTCGGGAAATATCTGATGGAACGCTCGATGATTACACATTATTTCATCTGACGATCATTATGATCAATGATCTGTTCAATCCCGAAGCGCATGGAACCGTCATGAACGAAAGAATCACTATGGAAAAGTAGTGAACATGCCGGTTTTTCGGCAGCCGCTTGATCGATATCGGGGAGGTCGTTTTCCTGTGACCCGACAAATCGCGTTGCTTTCGATGAAATATCGATGGTATTACGTGAGCGCTGCGATCGCATGGGTGCGTCATAAGCAATTCAGTGGAAAACAATGAGAAAGCGGAGTGCTTCTGCAATAGCGAGAAAACAAAGAAATAACTACTTGAACGACGAGGAAATATGGACGAGAAGCATAATATTATCGGTCTAATCACGTATCATGCTGCCTATAATTATGGTTCGGTATTGCAGGCGTATGCCACGCAATCAACCATCACGGACATGGGGCATGACGTTACCGTCATCGACTACCGGCCGCTTGAGGGCGAACGCTACTATGAACGCTTATATTGGCGTGGGCTGGGCCTCAAATCGTCCCTCGCGGATTTAACCATGCTGCCGGTTGCGGGACTGCGCAAGAAGCGCATGCGCAATTTCGAGCGGTTCATCAGCACGAACATACATGTGGGCCAACGACGCTATCAGGAGCCGGAAGAGCTGAATTCGCTGGCTGACGCATTCGACGTGGCCGTGAGCGGCAGCGACCAGATCATCAACAAGCATTCCAACGAGCTGGAACGCGTCGACTGGAAGTACATGGACCCGTACCTGCTGAAATGGGCGAACTGCAGGAAAATCTCGTATGCTTCGTCGCCGGCCACCATGACCGACGATGAGCTGCGGCGCATCGGACCGGCGTTGGTGGAATTCAGCGCGCTTTCGGCGAGGGAACGTTCCGCATGCGGCAAACTGCGGCAGGTAAGCGGCAAATATGTGGAACACGTATGCGATCCGACGCTGTTGCTCAACGCGGGCGAATGGGAGGAACGCATACCGTTGCGTAAGTCGCAACACGTGCCCGAACAGTATCTGCTGTTTTATTCGCTGCTGCGTCCCAAGCGTGCTGTCGGCGTATTCAGGCAACTGCGTGAACTGTCTCGTCGAGTCGGCCTGCCTGTCGCAGTGCTGACGCCGCAGGCGGGCAATGTGCCGAAATGCGATGAGCTTGTCAATGTGCTCGAGGCAGGGCCGGAAGAATTCCTCTCGCTGGTGAAATATGCGGAGGGTGTAGTTACGGACTCCTACCATGGCACGCTGTTCTCCATCAACTTCCATAAACCGTTCTGGGTGTATACGGAAGGTACCAAAGAGCATGAACTCGGCACCAGACGCGGTCAAATCCTGCAGGAAGTGCAATTCGCCGACAGAATCATCACTGATTTTTCCGAAGTTGATTGTACTGATACCTCACAAACCATCGATTTCTGCAATGCCGATATTGCACTGGATATCATGCGCAGCCGCTCAAAGCGATATCTGCACGACGCTTTGAGCTGATTATGCTAAATCCGCTGATTTTGATGTGTGTATTTTCATGCGTATAGAAGCGTTTGAATATGATTTGAGCTTGGAGTGATATTGAATTCCAAGGCTCAAATGTTTTATGGATATCGCGGTTGCCGTTTACTTGATGGTGATGGTGATGGTGGCGGTTTGGTTGCCGACCTTCACGTTCACCTTGGCGGTGCCGGTCTGGACGCCGTAGACGGTGCCGGTGCCGGAGACCGCCACGGCGGCCCGTCACTCCACCAGACAGCGTCGGACGGGGTGGCGTCCTGGGTGCCGATCACGTAGAGCTCGGCGAGGTTGCCTTTCTGGATGGACAGTTTGCCGTCCGCGACGCCCTTGCCGGAGATGCTGATGGCGGAGTCGTCCGGGATCGTGCCGTCCTCGTTCACCTTGCCGGAGGTCCAGGAGACGCCGAGCGCCTTGGTCTTGTCGGCCTTGGACTTGCGGTCCCTGGCCGAGTCCCATGTGGTCTTGCCGTTGGCGTCGACCTTGATCAGACGGAATGTGATGGCGTTGCCCTTGCCGACCTTCGTGGTGCCGGTGTACGCGTTGCCGTACCTGGCGAGCTTGACGCCGCCGGCGCGGGTCCAGGTCTTGCCCTTGCCCTGGCCCCAGTCGCCGACCGCGTACAGGGTCTCGCCGGTCTTGAGGTCGGCGGCCGCGTTGATGGTGATGTCCACGGTGTTCTCGACCGCGTTGGTCCACTTGAGGTCCACGGTCTTGGTCTTGTCGGCGGTGGCCTTGACGTCGCCGATCTCGTCCCATGTGGTCTTGCCGTTCGCGTCGACCTTGATCAGTCGGGCGGTGATGGCCTGGCCCTTGGTCATGGTGGTGGTGCCGGTGTACGCGTTGCCGTTCTTGGCGAGCTTGACGCCGCCGGCGCGGGTCCAGGTCTTGCCCTTGCCCTGGCCCCAGTCGCCGACCGCGTACAGGGTCTCGCCGGTCTTGAGGTCGGCCGTGGCGCTGAAGGTGATGTCCGCGGTCTTGATAACCGGAGCGTTGCCGTGCAGGTGATGGCTGTCAGCGAGGCGGACGAACCATCCAGCTCACCTTGCCCGAGAATTCAAAACCAGGCTGGCTGGCCCCCGGCATCTGCGAGCCGTTGCCGTTGGAGAAGATCACGCGATAGGTGCCCTCGCCCAAATCCGGAACCTCATACTTGTATGTGCCGGCCTTGGCGCACGAATCGGCGGCCGCCATCGCGGTCATCTCCACGCCCGGCCAGGCCGCGTTGTTCTTCGCGGTCGCTCCGTCGCCCGTGTACACGTACGCGTACATCTTGCTCCAGCCGGAAGGCTTCGTCGCATAAATCGTGTTCGCCTGAACCTCAACCTTGGTGTAGGTTGCGGTGACTCGAGCGCTTCGCCGCTTTCGGCGCCGGTGCCCTTGACGGTCAGGGTGACGGAATCGCCGATCTCCATATCGCCGCCGATGGTGAGCGAGTCGCCGTCAACGAAGGAGCCGTTCTTGCCATTGCTCAGTGAGTAAGTGAGATTGGTGGCATTGCTGGCGTTCAACGTCACCTTGATGGTGTTGGAGGAGAACTTCTTGCTGACGGTCGCGGAAACGGATTCCTTCACGCTCGTGTTGAAGTACACGCTCACCGCATCGCCCTTGCGGTGCCGGAAGTGATCTTGCCGTTGGAAACGGTGATGGTGCCGCCGTTCACCTGATCGGTGTACGTGCCGTCGTCAAGCTTGGTCGGAGTGCCGGCCAGATTCTGGTCGCCGCCCATGTTGGCGATGCTCACGCCGTCATTGCCGGCATTGTTGTCGGTCTTGTAACGTTCCACCATGAGGCAGGAGTTGTTGTTCTGTTCGGAACCGCAGTTGCGCAGGTATTCGGCCTCGCCGTCCATGGCATTGCGGAAATGGTTGACGGCCGCAACAGCCGTGTCTTTCCACATGTCATCGCCGGCGTCGCCCAGCTGAGAGGCTTCTGCGAACTGGGGCTGATTGCCGCCGGAGCCTCGGACGGTTGAAGAACAGTGGCGCTCCGCCTGCGCGTGCGCCGACCACGGCCCAGCCGAAGCGTATCTGATCGTTGGTCAGATACGTGGATTCCTTGTCGCTATTGGCATAGTTGTCGTGGGACTCCACCAGGTGACCAGCTGATCGTCGTTGACGCCCCCGTTGCGCAAGCTCATAAGATTGCCCGCATTGAGATTCTTGCTCCACAGTGCAGAACGGATGGTCTTGCCATAGTCGGAGGCCGTGGCTCCGCCGCCGCCTTCGCCATACTTGGCATACAGGTTGGCGTACGCCTTGTAATCCAGTCCGGAATCGCCCTGCAGCACTTCGCCGTACTGGTATTGCGAGCCGTTCTGCAGAATGGTGGTCCAATACTGCGAACCGTCGAATTCGTTCGGCAGTTCGACGTGCTTGCCGGCGTCGAAACGGAAGCCGTCAACACCGTCGTTCACCGCGGTTTTCAGGAAGTCGTGCATACGATTGGCGACTTCCGGATTGGCGGTGTTCAGATCCCATAGGCCCAGCAGGTGGCAGTGCGTCACCTGCCAACGGTTGGAATAATCGATGTTGTCGCCGCCGGAGCCGCTGCAGGAGTTGCGCGCATGGAAATATTCGCTCTTCTGCCAGTCGGAGTCGATGGCGTTCCAGTCGGCGGTGAAGTGGTTGGCCACAACGTCGACGATGATGCGGATGCCATGCGCGTGGGCTGCCGCGGTCATGGCTTTCAGGTCGTCTTCGCTGCCGACCACGAAGTTGCCGATGGAGGTGTTCGTCGGCTGATACACGTAATACCAATTTTCGGTGAATTTCTTGCCGTTGGCGTCGTTCACCTTGATTTTGCTCATCGGCTCGGTCTGAATGGAGGTGTAACCGGCTTCGGCGATCTCATCCATATGTTCGGTGATGGTGTTGAACGACCACATCCACGCGTGCAGAATGGCGCCGTTCTTCATCTCCTTGGTCAGACCGTACTTTTTGCGTGCTGCTTCGAAGTCGGGTTGCCTACGGTGTCCGCATAACTGTTACGGTCGGTGCTCGCCTGTGCGGAGACGCTGGCGACTGCCAGTCCGCCGAAAACTGTGGCAAGGGCTGTGGCGCCCACCGCCAGCTTCTTGCTGACGCGCAGACCCAGCTTCTGCCAGGCGGGAGTTGGTTTCCGATGTTTCATTGACCTTCCTGATCCTTCTTTTTCTTGTGTTTGGGCCGGTATCGGGGCTTGTGGCTCCGTTATCGTGGCCGCTGCTTTGCGACGGGGGTCCCATCTTCTTTGATAGCGTTTGCAATACTGCAACCGTGTAGTGTATATTCTATCCCGGTTGGAGTGTAAAAGATGCTGAAAAATGGCGGATTTTCAATGAAAATCGTTACTGAGAAAATCATTGTAAAAAAGAAAATGATTGCAAAAGATAGTTGCGCAAGATAGCCCCTATATGAACCGTTTTGCAAATGATATGCATGCATAAAGCACGGTATTTCAGCGCTTCCTATATGAAATTGGAAAACTGTGCTGCAAAGTATTTGCAATTTGCGCAACCCGTAGTGCGGGGGTGAGGTAGGGGTTGCCACATCTGTTTTTAGCGGAAAACCGTCGGGGTGACAAGGGGTGGTGTGCCCATCGAGTTGGCTTAGGAAGCGCGCTGGCTGAACCGTATCGAATTTCTCATTGAGACAAGCATGGTCTGCGGTATGTTTTTTCGTATTACGTTGTGTTCTTGAAAATATGAATATATTCCCCGAAATTCGATTCGTTTTATTCTTAACAATGAGGTACAGTATTTCACGTAGTTATTTACAATAAAGGAAGGATTTACATGTCCGTTCTTGATGGTTTCAAAGAAGTTGGCGAAAGAACTGGTGGCAAGTTGACCATGACGGTCATGCTTGAATCCGTTCGTTTTTCCAAGGGTGTTTCCGAAGTTCTCGGACGTCCTGAATACGTCAAGCTGCTGGTGAATTACGAGCGCGGCAAGTTCGCAATCCAGGTATGCGATGAGAATGACGATTTCGCTCTTCAGTTCAATGCTCCGAACGCCGATACGCGTCTTCCGTCACCACCCGCAACCTTGACCTGCTCGTTGCGACGCAGAAGTTCTTCACCTTCCCGGAAGTGCCTGCAGACAAGATCGCCTTCTTCGCTCTGGACGGCGAATATCACAGCGATGAGCGCGTGATCATCTTCGATGCCAAGAACGGGGTCCGCAGCGGCACTGTCGGCAAGCGTGGTCCGAAGGCCGGTCACGGCGGCCGCAGGCGCAGGAAGATCGATGACGTCAAGGAAGCCACGGTGATCGGTTCCAACAATGCCCTGTGAAATCGGCGATATCCCAGTGATATTTAAGATCGTAATATAGTTTGAGCTCCGTAATATCTTCGAATATTACGGAGCTCAAACTATATCATCATCGAATCAATCAATGATGATCAATCGCGATTTAATAGCAGTGATTGGCTAGCCAGTACGTGTAGGCTCCCTGAATGGAACCATAACGCTGCGCGCAATAACCCCAGAACCACTTGAGCTGAGTCTGATAATTGGTGGCCCAATCGGCGCCCGCGCTCACCATCTTGCTGCCAGGCAACGCCTGGGGCAGACCATAGCGCCCGAACTCGGATTCGTTGCGGTGACGCTCCAGCCGGACTCGTGGGTGATGATGTATACGGTGGCGGTGAAATCGGCTTCGGTGTAGCCGTTCGACAGCAGATAATCGTGAGCCCACTGCTGCATTTCGCCCGCCGCACAGTGGTGCCGATCGACGCGGAAGCGCTGGAGGACGACGACGAAGTGGAGCCGGTGCCGACGAGAATGACCTTGTCGACCGGAGCCTTCTTCACATACGAGCTGATCATATTGGAGGAGACCACGGTGTCGCCGGACTTGGTTACGAGGTTCGTGGTTTCCATCACGCCCTCTTCGCCTTCCGTCTCAACCTTCTCCTGGCCTTCCGGCAGGCTTGAGGTTTCCTTCTTGACGACATTGAAACCGATGGCGGTGTCGGAAACCTCAACGCTTGCGCCGGCACGCTGAATGGTGATTACGGTCTTCTCATCCACCTTGGTGGTGAGCGAAGGGGAGACCGTGTCTTCCGGTTCGAGCGTGATGTCTCCCGCGTCGAGCACGGACTTCACGTCGGTGAAATTGGTACCGGGCACCACGCGCGACTTGCCGTTGATCTTCACGGTGACGTACGAGGTGTCTCCATTGAGCAGCTCACGGGCGTTGCCACGGGATGCTTCAGCGGAATCGGTGACGGAGAAGGCCGTGACCTGATTGGCCGTGTTTTGCTCCGCGGAGGTGTAAAGATTGCGCGACACAATGCCGCCGGTAGCCAACAGGCCCACCGCCGCGACCGTTGCGGCGATCTTCACCAGCGAGGACTTGCTCGGCATGGCGAAGGTAGACGATCGGGCGTGCTTGCTGTGGTTAGCCATTCTGCTCCTAACGCGCGTTCAGATCCTCGACGAATTCACACATGCACGGCATGCGGTGCGCCGCCACTTCAGCTTCGCCGGAAAGCGCATATCCAACGCGACATTCTACTCCATGCCATGGAATCCGGGCGAGCGCATATGTAACAGGCGGGCAAAGCGGGCATGCAAAGCGGGCATGCAAAGCAAAAAGGTGCCGTTGATGTTTCGCCATCGAACGGCACCTTTGCAATCCTTTGATATTCGCCTTATTGCGCCTGTTCCGTAGCCTCTTCGGCAGCGGCCGCATTGACGTCCAGCTCCTTGGCCTGGGCGATCAGATCGTCCAGATCCGACGCGCGCAACGCGCCAGCCTGCTGGAATACGATCTGCTGGTTCTTGATCACCATCAAGGTCGGCACGGCCTGCACTTTGGCGGCGGAGGCGAGATCCGGATTCTGGTCGATATCGACCTTCGCGAAATAAATGTCAGGATTCGCTTCGCTTGCCTTTTCGAACGTCGGGCCGAACGCACGGCACGGACCGCACCAGGTTGCCCAGAAATCCACGAATACCAGATCGTTGGATTCGACGACCTGATTGAAATCCTGCGAAGTGACCGCATGCGTTGCCATGATTGCTCCTTGCTGTTCGTTCCATCGACGCGCGTGACGGGCTACGCCCCTCGTATGCGATTGCTTTGGAGTATATAACCGCGCCCCAACCCGCCGCATTCCCGGCATATGCAATATCCGCTGTCAGAAGAATCGTCTTTCGGCGCATTCTTTTCCAGCCAATTCACACAAGATGCGTGATAATGGGACTATGCCAGTGATGAATGATGAAGTGCCCGACGAGGGCGATTTCGATGCAGGCCGTCGTCGCGGAGAATTCGACGACATTACGCCGGAGGATTTCATTCGCGGAATAGGTAATCCTCCAGGATGGCTTGCTTCCGGCGAAATCAACCGTATGCGCGGCGAAATGCCGATTCCATACGTGCTTGTGGTGCCGGTGCGCACCGATGATCTGGGGCGTGTTTCACAGGTCGGATCGTTGCTTCGCGTGTCTGACGACGGCAGTATCGAGCGAACGCTGATTGCCGGGCGCGTGCTCTATCACGAATCGTTGCGTGAGGCCGTGGCGCGTAATGTCGCCAAGGATTTGGGCGATATCGCGTTGCCGCAGCTGCCGGTGAGTCTGCAGCCGTTCACCGTGGCCGAGTTTTTCCCGACGCCGGGACTATCCGATTATTTCGATTCCCGCCAGCATGCGATCGCATTGTGCTACGTGGTGCCGATCGCGGGCGACTGCAAGCCGCAGGATGAGACGCTTGACGTGGAATGGGTCAACACGAACAGCGAGATCCTCGACACTTTCATAAACCAGATGAGCAACGGATATGGCACGATTGTGCGTCAGGCGATCGCTTGGGCCGGCAGGTAGCCGACAGGCTTATGGTTGACGTCGAAACCGGTCGGCCGTGGGCGCCAGGAAAGCGCGTGGCAGCTTGCGAATGCAGGCAGCGTAAGCGATAGATATATAGGCAATATAGGGAGAGGAACGGAGTGAGACGATGACGATCGAATTACATAATAACGTGTATTGCGAGGGCGAGGGGCTTCCCGTGGTGCTGGTGCACGGGTTCCCCGTGGACCACCGCATGTGGGACGAATGTGCGGAGGCGTTGGAGGCGACCGCTGTGGAACATGGTGTGAAACGGTTCCCGATCTGGGGTCCCGACATGCCCGGTGCGGGAGAAGGGCCGATTCCTTCCGATGAGACCAGTGGCGGCAAAGACGCGGACGGCGCTTTCCCGAACGGTTTGGACCATATGGCCGACGCCTATGTCGCGATGTTGCATGCGGCCGGTTACGACAAGGCGATTTGGGCGGGCCTTTCGATGGGCGGCTATCTGGTTCTCGACATTCAGCGTCTGCACCCCGAAGCTGTTGCCGCGTTGGCATTGTGCGACACGAAGGCCGCGGCGGATTCCGCGCAGATGCGCGCGAAGCGCATCGCGATCGCCGAAGCATGCGAATCGACGGGCACGCATGAGCCGGTGATGGGATTTGCGGCATCCACACCTGAGGATTCCACCATCAAACAGTCGGCCGCCTACCGTGAACAGTTCACGACGTGGATCAACGAACAGTCTGCCGAAGGCATCGCATGGCGTGAGCGCATGGCGCTGGGCGCCCGGATCTGAACGATGTGTTGCCTGCGATTACGGCACCGGTTGCGGTGATCTGCGGCGACAAGGATCCGTCGAGCCCGCCGAGCGTGATGACGCCGATCGCCGATGCGATGACAGGCACGAGCGCGGATATGACGGTGGTATTCGATTGCGGGCATTTCAGCGCATACGAGCATCCGCAGGCGGTTGCCGACGCGCTGCTCGCGCTGGTGCGCAGGGTGCAGTAGCCGGTATTTTCCGCCGCTGCCGTCAATATCGCAATCAGAAATACAAAAAAGATATAAAAAAATAGAAAAGAAAATACGGAATAGAGAAAAAATATCCGCTCTATCAATCGTATTCAAGGAAAGAAGCAATCGATGAGCGTGTTCTCGCCACTGGCGCTGACCCAGGCACTGCCGTTCCTGCCACTTGCGCAAGGCGACATCGACTATGAGGTTTCGAGACGCGACGAACCCGACCTGTTCGACACGGCGCTGCTGGAGCCGGACACGAAGGTCATTCTCGTCAAAGACGGCATGGTGGCGGTGCCGCGCGGACAGGGAGCCATCGCGGACTACGCCAACGTGCATATGCGTCTCGCGCAATTGCCCGGCGCCTACGTGGCGGCGGAACTGCACACGCATCCGACGGCGCTCGCCATATTCCTTGGATCGTATGGCGGCAAACGCGACGAACACGTGGTCGCCGTTGACGTGTCTCGCATGAAGCCGCGGAGACGGTGGTCGCAAGCAGCGAGCATATGGGCGCGGACGATGCGTTCGGCGAACAGCACGAACCGGAAGCGAAAAACGTCGAAATCGGTTGCTGGAAAGCGCTGCGGAACGATTCGACTGGGTCGATCTGCGCGGATTCGCACCGCATGCCAGCGCGCGCGAAGCAGGCCAGGCCACGACGGCGATCTCGCTGGGCGTATGGCATGCGCGCCAACCGTCATTGCCCACATGCGGCGCTCCGACCGAACCGGCGTTGGAGGATGGGCGCAACGCTGCACCAGCGAAGCGGACGGCAAGCGACTGCTGTTCCCCAGAGTGGAACCGGCCGTCATCACGGCGATCGTGGACCATGAGGACCGTCTGCTGCTGCAACACAACAGCGCATGGCGCAACACCGGACTGTACTCCGTATCGGCCGCTTCGTGGAAGCCGGAGAAAACCTGGAGCATGCCTGCCGGCGCGAAGCCAAAGAGGAAGTCGGCATAGACATCGGCGAACTCAAATACTTGGGATCGCAGCCATGGCCGTTCCCCGCATCGCTCATGATGGCGTTCAAAGGCGTGGCCAACACCACCGACGTGCGCGTGGACGGCGACGAGACCCTGCAGGCGCGTTGGGTGACCCGCGACGAATACATGAACGAGTTGGTGGCAGGGCGTATGGAAGCTCCCGGAAAGGCCACCATCGCCCGCTACATGATCGAAGAATGGCTCGGTCACGACCTCCCGTAACAAGTTTCGGCACTGCTCTAGGGAAATACATACGATTGACGTAGAATGAGCTTTCATGAGCGAAGAAAACGATAACAAGCCGAATCTGGATGTTCCCGAGCATCTTGAATATTCCGACGAGCATGTGTGGGTGGATGCTTCCACCGAGCCGGCCATGGTGGGTATCACCGAATATGCGGCCGACCAGCTTGGCGAACTCGTGTACATCGATCTGCCGGAAGTCGGCACCGAAGTGCAGGCGGGCGACGAGGTGGCGGAACTGGAATCCTCCAAGGCGGTCACGCCGCTGGTCGCTCCCGGTGGCCGGCGTGATTCGCTATGTGAACAACGAGGCCGCCGACGATCCAAGCATCGTAACGGGTGACCCGTATGGCGAAGGCTGGATTTCAAAATCGAACTTGAGGATGACGAGCCGGGACTGCTTTCCTCCGAGGAATACGCCAACATCGTGGCTCAGTGAACGGCACGATTCGGGAAATTGGATGGGAATCATCGGTATTCCCTGAAAATCCCTGATTTCACGCTGGGTACCAGGTAATTCAATAATCGCCTTTATAGTGGGGTTATGACCGAACCGCAGCCGTTGCCCCAGCGTGAACCGGATTCCATATCCGAAGATGACATGCCGACCGTGCCCATTCCCGCACGCAAGGTGGTCACCACCTTCGACGCGGCTTCGAAACACGAACGCATCGAAGTCAAGCCTCCGCTGACACGACTGTTCCGCCGCACCATTACCAGAGCGTTCAACAAGTGGGTGACGTTCTCAACAAGCATGGTGCTCAATCTCAACTGGTATCCGCGCGTGGAACCATATGTCGGCTACGGCACCGAACATTACTCTCGACTGATCTGCCGAACCGTGTACGGGCCCTTCAAACGTCAGGCGGGCCGTCTGACCCGTGGCATCCGTGCCATGCTCACCATCCCCTCGCCGCATACGAAGGTGCGCATCGCCATCGACGGCGTGCCCCTCGAAACCGTGCAGGTGGGCGCATCCGAAGTGCACGACGAAGTGGACGCGCAGCGCAATGTCTCCAGTGAATTCGCAGCCTCCGATTCCGCAGGATATCTCGATCTCGTGGCCGAACATTCGCTCGAACCGGGCGTGCACGACGTGTCATACAAGGTACGCAGCCGCAAACCAGTCACAGCCAACCTGTTCACCATCCCAGCGGTACGAAAGTCGGCGTGATCTCCGACGTGGACGACACCATCATGGTCACGCAGGCGCCAAGCCTGATGAAAGCCGCCTACAATCTGCTGCTGCTCGATCCAAAGAAGAAAATGCCGGTTGCGGGCATGAACCTGCTGTTCAACCGCATTGCGGACATGTTCCCGGACGCGCCGTTCTTCTACCTGTCGACATCGCCATGGAATGTGGAAAGCTCGATCCGGCATTTCATCGCCAACCATGGTTTTCCGGAAGGTCCGCTGCTATTGCGCGACCTCGATCCTCGCCCGAAAACGTTCATTCCTTCCGGAGTGCAGCACAAACTCGAGTATGCCGAACAATTGATGGCTGATTTCCTGATATGAAGTTCATTCTGATCGGCGATGACGGGCAGAGGGATCCGACCACGTACGCCACGATCGCACGCCGATACCCAGGGCGTGTGCTGGCGATCGGCATCCGGCAGTTGTCTCCACGCGAAGTCGCCGGCAATCTCGGCACCGTTGCGGGGCGTGCGGTCACGCAGCCGATCCCGGTCACCGATGTCCCGGTATTCACGGGAACGACCGGCTCGAATCTGATGAAAACCATGCTGCCGTTCCTGAAACAACAGATGGGCGTCTGACTTTTTCGTACGCCCGGAGCAGGGGGTGCGTGCCGCGTGGGATTGGGAATGCAATGCCGGTATAATCGCGTGCATGACTGATTTCGGGGTGAACAGGCGCAACGGCGCGCGAGAAAGCGACGAAAGCGTGCAAGACAAATGCGGGATGCCGATCGCGAAGCGTGTGCCGAAGGAGCGCGTATTCCACGGCGACACCTTCATCGACGAGTACGAATGGCTGCGCGACAAGGAATCGCATGACGTGCAGGATTACGTCGCCGCGCAGAACCGGTATTGCGAGCAGCGCATGGAACCGTTGAAAACCCTACGCTCCACACTGTTCGACGAGCTCAAGTCGCACGTTCAGGAAAACGACATGTCCGTGCCGACACGCATGGATGGCTACTGGTATTTCGTACGCACCAGGAGGGCCAGCAGTATGCGGTGCAATGCCGTGTGCCTATTCGAGGCGCAGACGATTGGGATCCGCCAACCATTGAAATCGGCGTGCCCATCGACGGCGAACAAGTGGTGTTCGACACCAATGCCGAAGCGCAAGGCCATGATTTCTTCCGTATCGGCGGCATGGATATTTCCAAAGACGGACGTTGGATGCTGTATGGCACCGACACCAGCGGCGACGAACGTTACGATTTCCGCATCCGCAGCTTGGAAACCGGCAAGGAACTGCCGGAAGTGTTCGAGGCATCGGTGGCGCCTGCTTCACACCGGACGCGCAATGGGTGTTCTATGTGAAGCTCGACGACGCGTGGCGTCCATACGCGGTGATGAGGCACCGCGTCGGCACTCCCATCGTCGACGATGTGGAGGTGTACCGCGAACAGGACGAACGATTCTGGGTTGGCATCGGCCTGTCGTTCGACGAACGCAATCTGGTGATCGGCACCGGGTCGAAGACTACCACCGAAGTGCTGCTGCTTTCCACCGACGATCCGGAAGGCGAATTCCGCGCGTTCATTCCGCGCGAGCAGGACGTGGAATACGACGTGAGTTTCAGCCGTTTCGAAGGTGCCGGCGAATGCGGTGAGGATATTCCGCTCGCGTGGTCTATCACAATGCGTTGAACCCGAATTTCGAAATCGATGTGATCGACATGCGCTCCCATGAGCCCCCGTACCGTTTGGGTGAGGGCGTGCGTGTGGCCGTCGGTTCGCCGTACGGATGCGAGCACGGCGACGAGATCGAACCGGGCGCTTCTGAGATGCCGATCGGCACACCGTATTCCAATCCCTGCAATCCAGCCATTTTGCAGGCGCGCATGGTCTTGGCATTGAGGGGATCTCGATTCACCGGCATTATGTGGCGCTGCAGTACCGGGCGGAAAGCCTGACGCATATTGCGGTGATGACGAAGGATGCCGCTGCGGAGGATTTTCTTGCGGGGCGTCCATGGAAGTTCACCGAGCTGGTTCCCCACGCGTTGGAAGACGATTGGGATGTCGACGAGTCGGTGGACGAGATCAACGAGGAACGTGCCGAAGTGTGGGGCGCGCTCGACCAATTGGCCGCCGCGCAAGGCGAGGGGTCGGCCGTGCATGGGGTTTCCCGCAAGGCGATGACTCATCGGATGGCGCGACCGCCGATGCGATGCCGGGGGAGACCCGGCGCTTGTATTCGATTGGTGTGGGAGGCAATCCTTCGTATGATGCGCCCCGCATGCGCTACTCGTTCTCCAGTTACACGCGTCCCGGCGAACTGCATGATATCGATCCGGCGACCGGCGAGGATCGCCTGTTGAAGCGTGCCACGGTGCTTGGTGGATTTGAACCGCGCGAATACATGGAGCGCAGGGTGTGGGTTACCGCCCGCGATGGCGAGCGCATTCCTGTTTCCTTGGTGTGGCGCAGGGATGTGCCTGCGTGTGATTCGGCGATGTTCGTTACCGGGTATGGCGCGTATGAGATCAGTTCGGATCCGGGATTCTCGGTGTCTCGCATCAGCATGCTTGATCGTGGTGTGCTTTATGCGGTGCCGCACATTCGCGGCGGCGGTGAGATGGGTCGTGCTTGGTATGAGCAGGGGCATTTGCTCAATAAGAAGCATTCGTTTGAGGATTTCGTTGATGCCGTGCGTGCGTTGCAGTGTGCCGGTTTGGCGTCGCCTGCTCGCACGGTGGCCGATGGCGGTTCCGCCGGTGGCCTGTTGATGGGTGCCGTGGCGAATATGGCTCCCGAATGTTTCGCGGGCGTGAGGCGGATGTGCCTTTTGTGGATGCGTTGACGTCGATTCTTGATCCGTCGTTGCGTTGACGGTTACGGAGTGGGATGAGTGGGGCGATCCGCTGCATAATGCGGACGTGTATCGGTATATGAAGGAATATACGCCGTATGAGAATGCGCCGTCTGATGCAAATGATGCGCGGGTTGCGGTTTTTCCCAAGATTTTCATTACCACGTCGATGAATGACACTCGTGTGCTGTATGTGGAGCCGATGAAATGGTTGGCCCGACTGCAGCGTGCGGGCGTGGATGCCGTGGCGAAGATTGAGGTTGAGGCTGGTCATGGGGGTACGTCTGGAAGGTACAAGCAGTGGAGGAGATCTCCTATGAGAATGCTTGGTGTCTTGGCGTGATGGGTATTACCAGCTGATTAGGCTGTGCGATTTGTGAGATTCGTATGATTCATGCTTTTCGTGTGTTTCGTACAGGAAAGCGGCATGGAGTGTCCATTAGTTGAGCGTTTTAAGTCCACGTGCTGATTCGTTGACTAGAGTCGCGTGCTATGAGTGATTCTGCAAAGAAGTACACCATCGCCGTCATTCCGGGCGATGGCATTGGCAAGGAAGTGACTCCGTGGGCTCAGAAGGCTCTGGAGAAGGCGGCCGAGGCGTTGCCGAATTCGATTACGAGAATTTCGATCTTGGCGCCGAACGTTACCTGCGTGACGGTGCGATTCTTCCGGAAGAGGAAGAGGAACGCATCAAGAAGACCGACGCGATCCTGTTGGGCGCAGTCGGCGATCCGCGTATCAAGGCCGGCATTCTCGAACGTGGCCTGCTGCTCAAGCTCCGTTTCGATCTCGACCAGTACGTCAACCTGCGTCCGTCCAAGCTGTACAAGGGCGTGACCTCCCCGCTCGCCAACCCGGGTGATATCGACTTCGTCGTGGTGCGTGAAGGCACCGAAGGCTGTACTGCGGCGCCGGCGGAGCGGTTCGCCGCGGCACCCCGAACGAGGTGCGCCACGAGTCCATCAACACCGCCTACGGCGTGGAACGTGTGGTGCGTTACGCCTTCCAGCTGGCCATGAAGCGCAGGAAGCATGTGACCCTCGTGCACAAGAAGAACGTGCTCGTCAACGCCGGAGACATGTGGCAGCGCATCGTCGATAAGGTCGCCGAGGAATATCCGGAAGTTTCCCACGACTATCTGCATATCGACGCGACCACCATTTTCATGGTGTCGAATCCGTCCCGCTTCGACGTGATCCTCACTGACAACCTGTTCGGCGACATCATCACCGACGAGGCAGGTGCCGTGGTCGGCGGTGTCGGATACTCCGCTTCCGGATGCATCAACGCTTCCGACGAATACCCGTCCATGTTCGAGCCGATCCATGGTTCCGCACCGGACATCGCAGGCCAGAACAAGGCCAATCCGACCGCCGCGATCCTTTCCGCGGCCATGCTGCTGCGTCATCTCGGTTTCGACGAAGCCGCCGCCAAGATCGATGCGGCCGTCGAAGCGGACATCGAAGAGCTGGGATCCGCTACCCGCTCCACCGACGAGGTCGGACGCGACATTCTGGCACGCATGTGACATATGATCCGGAACGCATGATTGCGCCGGATATGTTCGCCTGTTGAGACGCCTGTCGAAATCGAGTTCATGCTTGAATTCGACAGGCGTTTCGCATATTCAGGGGGATTTCAGGGATTGCTTTCAGAGTGGATGAAAGCAACAAGGCAAATTATGGGATATTGTTGAAATCATGAGTGACAACAATGCCGATTACAACGGTTCCGGCCAAGACGAGTATTTCGCGACGAACGATTCAACTCAAGCCGATTACAGCAGTCGCAGGATGGCTACAATCAGCCTGCATCACAGCCGCACAATCCCAACCCGTACGCATCGCAGCAGCCCGTGCAGGATATGCCCCGGGTACGCAGGGCAACAACATCCCCGGCGGTACGTACGGCAATGGTCAGCCATATGTCAGTCGGCGCCTACGGTTCGTCCGTTCCCGCATATCGGCTCGGCCGCTCCCGCTTACGGGCAGCCGACTCAGCTGCGCAACCTGCACAGCCCATCTACGGCCAGCCGACGTACGGACCTACGGATTACGCACAATCGGCGCAGACCCCCTATTATCAGGAGCCGACTCAGCCCAATACACGCAGTCCGCATACAATCAGCCACCAACCTACGCGCAGCAGACCTACTATCAGGCGACCCAACAGCAGCCCGGCTATGGCTACGCGCAGAAGTCGAAGATCGTCGCCGGCCTGCTCGGCCTGTTCCTCGGCACCCTCGGCGTGCACAACTTCTATCTGGGATACACAGGCAAGGCCGTGGCCCAGCTGTTGCTGACCCTGATCGGATGGATCATCCTCATCGGACCGATCATTTCCGGAATCTGGGCTCTGATCGAAGCAGTCCTCATCCTGTGCTCCAGCTACGGGTCCAACTGGCACCGCGATGGGCGCGGCCAAGAACTTCAAGATTGATGGGCAGAGGGCTGTATAAGCAGCCGGGCGGCAAACTCGTAGGGGTTTCCGTCCGGCTTTCTGATGACATTCCAGCATATTTCCGCGAATGTGCAAGTTCCATCCAATCCGTGGAACAATGTCGGATCGACGGCGATTTCTTTCTTGACGGCGATGACAAGGATTCCCGCCGACTATTGCAGGATTGGGAAAACTTGCT